>Ga0136561_1000673_pt1 | contig 10731 bp, 17 predicted proteins | sample AntRauMeHopE1498_FD_104641 | JGI IMG/M metagenome (GOLD analysis project Ga0136561, IMG submission 104641) | Saline lake microbial communities from Rauer Islands, Antarctica - Metagenome Hop E1 #498 | ecosystem: Environmental > Aquatic > Non-marine Saline and Alkaline > Saline | place... | reverse complement strand
GGATCTCGATTAGCGTACTCGGCTGTGTGATTATCACGATAATCCTCTGTGTGCAAGTGTCCGTGTGGTGGTAATTGGTTTGTACCGATATACAACTGACTTATGAGCCCACCTTTTAGAAATAGATTCTGTTTAAGTGTTTCTTCATTTTGTGCTGTGGATAGATCTATGTCTTTACAATGTATGGCCGAATGTATAACATTATGATTGCCCGTTATCTCACAGCACAATTCTAACACTTCACTAGCAACTTGTTTGTGTCGATGGTATCTGTTAGCAACTGTTATTGTAAACAAGTAAAGGGGGCAAGTAACATGAGTTAGCATTATGTAAAGCAGTAAAGTTGAATCCACGCCTCCGCTAAATCCTAAGCCAACGCTGCCGTCTGGCAATACAATATGGTCCTCATTTAATAATTTAATTTTCATGATTTCTCGTCAAAATAAAAGCGCCGTTAGGCGCTCTTAGATGTCTTGGTTACAGCCTGTTAGACATTGGCCTCGGTTTCTCAACCTCCTAGCATTATAATTGGGTCTAGTGGCCCAGGTAGTAGATACTACCATCGAAAGTGGAGCACGGTGCCGGAATCGAACCGGCTAATTACGAGTTTGCAATCCGTAGCATTACCAATCTGCCAACCGTGCATTTTATGTATTTATCACTCTGTTGGATTCCATATCCATAGTGTGACTTTCTTGCTTGCTTTGTACTCTGACCATCCTAAAGGAATATTGCCTTCTCTACCTGCTTGTCTTGCTTTAGATGTAGAAGGAAATATACCTAGCTCTACTAGCAAATTAGGTAATGGCATGAGTTCTACAAATGTAACTTCTTCGTCTGCATACAATGTGCTTAAATCTGTGCATCGCCATTTGCTAGACTTTACAACAATATTCACTGTTCGCCTTTTAAGCGTTTAATAATAAGCTGTTCTTCGAATTCTATTAGCTCATGTGCTGGTACTGCATCTACTGCATAGCCAATTATGTCTTGTATAATACCTTTTAATAATACGTTTTCTGCTTCGAGTGCTTGGTGAGATTCTACAATTGAATCAAGATGCGAATCTAGGTCACTGTAGTTGCTATCAACTTCATCGATTAAACTCGTGTATTCTTCTTCGCAGTCGTTGCAAACATTTTGTCCAGTTGCCTGATTTGTTAGCTGACCAATCGAATTTTTAGCATCGGTACAGCGTTTGATATCTAGTCCAACATCCGGTGACGACTTGCTTAGTGCTCTCACAATGGTGTCGTCACCGTAAATAACATAATCCATCAATGCTTCGCTGTGTTCAGTCTTTATAGTACTCATCGATGCCTTCGCTTAAATTGTGTATGTGTTTACGCTCTTGTATGGTTAGCTCTGCTACACCAACACAAAACTTTCGTGGATTGCCGCACATCCAGCAAGAACAATTTTGCATGTTGTTTGCCCTTAGATTGGCCATCATCTCAATTTCATCATCTTCGCACATCCAACTATGATGCGACTGAGAGAGCATTTGAAATGATCTGTTTTTAATTCTTTGGTTGTGTGCTCTACGATCTGCACGTTTATTATCTTTCATGACTACTCCTGTTATGCCAGTGTAGCTGAGTGTTACTCTACACTGGCGTTATCGTTTTGTCATGTGTTTGGTTGTTCATTGTTTATTCCTTTATTGCTTGTAAGTTAGTATACACGCCATACGCTTCTTTTACAACCAGATTTAACTCTGTTATTTCATCGATTGTATAATTTGCCTTGCCGTTTGCACTAATAGCAACATCTCTGTCTTTGCTCATTGGGTGCAATCGGTATCCCATTTCTTGTTTATATCCGATGTTGATTAATATCGATACACCGTTTAGATTTTTGCGCACTTGTACCATAACGTGTCCTTTATGGTTTGTTACTTTACCTTCCCACAGTGCAATAGTTGAGCTGTCTCGAGTTAGCATTAACATTAGTGCGGCTTGTTCGTCATCAGAATCGAGATACATAACGTCGACTGGAGTTTTCCAATTTATTAGAGACATGCTTACATTCCTTGTATTTAGTTGTGTACTAAGTTACATGAATGTTTGCGTGATGTAAAGAGGTTTGTGAGAAAGAGTTGGAGCGTCTGACAAGATTTGAACTTGCGACCGATTGCTTGGAAGGCAACGACTCTACCAGACTGAGTTACAGACGCTCTGTATTAAAATGGCGCAGGTGTGAAGAATCGAACTCCTTGCTACCGGTTTTGGAGGCCGGCTCGTAACCATTACAAATTATGCTACACCTACTTAAAGCGTCCGGGGTTTTACACCCGGACTATCAACATACACCTTGGTAGCGAAATTACCGTTGTCGTGCTGAATTAGTTTAAAACTTTGTTACTTATATTTATCAAATGTGGCGCGCTGGGAGGGATTCGAACCCCCGATCTTGACGTTAGAAGCGTCTTGCCTTGTCCGGGCTTGGCCACCAGCGCATTGTACTTTATTTATCCTCAACAAACGTACCGGGGTACACTTACTGAAGATTGCTTGCTTTGACTTGCTCTTCAATCAGGTATTGTGCATGGTCGCCATTTATACAATTGATACCAGATAGGTGATCATGCATTGCCATCATGGCATTACAGAACCAACCTACCATGAGGTCTTCATCTATAATGATATCTGGATTTTTTTCCATTGTCTCCATGAAAAATTTAGCCCACGCGACACCATGTGGATTGGTGTGTATGCTCATGTCGTATTCTGTCATGCTGTCTCCTTGTGTTTAAAAGTAAAGCCAAAGCTGAGTATCCAGCGACTTCCTTCTTCAATTTTGGTAACACTGTGGTAATTGGCATCTGCTCTAAACAAACAGAATCTGTACCACCTAAATACAACGTTGTTGCATTTAAACTCTCCGCCACGTTTGGCTTTTTTGAGAGTTATGTTAAATCGGTAATGCCTACCGAACTTTGCAGGATCTTTGTGCTTGGGTATACGAGATCCTGTGGGATAGTGAAACAAGTAAATATCCCAGCGCAACCACTTTATGTAGGCTATGGTGAATATTCGATAACCAGTGTTGTACTGATCTTTACCCCATCTCCAAAGCCTTAGTGTTGCTGTTTGTTTAAGTTTGCCTTAGTTCATCGTTGTTACCTCTTGGTTAAGTTATTTTTTGTTACTTCATTATAACATGTTTTTGTTATATGTCAAGTCTTATTTGCGAAATACAAATGCATAAAGTCTTACAGCACCGTACATGCATATTCTTCGAAAGTGAGATATTCGTAATAGCTTCAAGCTAGAATGAAAGTGCTGGTCGGAAACAGCTCGTGTTTCATATGTTAGCATGTAATCATGGACTATTGCGGCTGGAAAGTATCGGTGGATCGGTGGAAAGAGTGACCAAAACATGGAAGGAACGGTTGCTCCATCGGTTACAAATCCTGCCGGTACAGTAACTCCGTTAAATGTAAAATCGTCGAGAAGTATATAATATGTTAGACCATTGCTCGACTCGGGCAATACAATGATTGCCCTAATTGGTGGTAATGCCATTTGTTTGAATTCCTAGATAATTGTTGTTCCAATATTTATCTAGATCTGAAACTCAAACAGCCCTTTGAATTTGATGTCAGAGAAGGTGGTGTCTTTGCCGGAGTGCGCTTTTAAATGATCGGTAATGGTCAGCGTGGACAAATCGGGTGTTATTGTGTACCCGTGGTATTTTATAATAATAGCACCATTAACAAGTGCATCAAGAAAATTCTTAAAGAACGTATATCGTATGCCTATGCTCACAACGGAGTCTTTCATTTCTATACTGACGTCTCCTTGCATGCTCTTGGTATAGGCGAACGCATCAACTCCATCCAGCATGAGCTTGCAGTAGTGCTCGGCTGTGGTATCGATACCGACCACAAAGGAGACTGGGCTTGTATTGTTTGTGCTTGGCCACATGGTGTCCGTTTGTGAATATATAACTTTCACAGTGCTGACAATAACCGATTGCGTTCTACACTATCTGAATCTGTGACTTCTTCGCCAATTGTGTAATAAGTGTTTCGTGTTTCGACGATCTTTTCTTCTTCGTATAGGTGTACAACCAAGGATGTGTGTATTAAAGTACCGTCAGCCCATCGACAGTCACCATGTAACTCACCGCACACCACATAAGATTTGCCATCGCTGAGGTAAAATTTGGTGTACTTTTTAAAGAATCCGCCTTCGGCTTTATCTTGTAGTGCGGCCAATAATGCCACTTCATTGTTTTTCATACATATCTCTCTGTTGGGTGTACAGCACAGTAAGCACACAGTTACCAGCTTTTCTAGCTATCGTTAGATAGTTTATCGGGTCTCTCGGGGTCACTGTTGTTGCATGCACGCTTGACCCTTGTCGTCTGTGCTGTACGTAAATAGTTATCAGTTAAATTTGCGCGTGTTGTGCAAACTGATTAGTACATAGCATACGTTACTAATCATGCGCTGTCTACCTTTAAAACCTATATAAAACGGTGGTTTTATAGTCCTATAATGCAATTGCTATACTGCGAATGATCTAGGTATTACAGCCATAAAAAAAGAACCTTAGTGGTTCTTTTTTATGTATTGCTGAGTGTTATGCTCTGCGACGAGTCATTAATAAACCGAACACGCCAGATAGTAATACAGCTAGTGTTCCTGGTGCTGAAACTTCGGTTGCAAATGTATTTGTTAATCGCAAATCGTAATCACCTATGCGCGAGCCTTCGAAAATAGGATTGCCATCGTCATTAAGTGCAACAACATCAGTCGTTGCTATTACTGCATTATTTATGTCAGGGATAACAATATTTCCGCTAACTTGTATTGCGCCGACTTTACTAAAATTAGTAAGTGCAAATATGTCGTCTGTGAAGAAAGATTGTCTCGGATCGTTAAGTGTGTTATCTGCTGGATTAAGTCGACTATGACCTGGTATATACAAATTACGAGTTTCCATTTTGAACATGCCGTCATCTAGCTGATCGGACCAGAACGTTACAGAAAACCATGCGTTCAAGTCAGCTGATATAATCGGAGTAAAAAAGCGTGTACCGCTTTCGTTAGAAAGGTCGAAGTTATTCAATCCGTTAACCGCTACATTATCGCCGGTGCTTGCACCGTCCCATCGTATATCAAATTGTGCAAGTACACCAGATCCCGAACTAAAGCTAAACTCGTTACCGGTTACAAAAGCTGTTGCTATACTCGAGCTTGCGTCTGGAGCCGGGTCGTAAGCAGTAACACGTAGGTCGCGAAACCCACCTATGATGCTTGTGTCGCTTACTGAACCGGCTTGTAGCCAACCACTTGAATTTGGACTAGCTCCAGTTGCAGGACTCTGCGCGGTAACGCCTAGTTGCTCTGTGCTAAAGTCATCAATTACAATGATGCTTGCATTAGCAATCGATGTTATCGACAATGCTAATATAGAGCCTAGCATGATGTGTTTAAATTTCATGTGTGTATCCTTCTTGTTAAAGTTAATCGCTACGTTGTATAGCAATGCAAGTATAATACAGTGTTCACACACTGAAGTCAAGCATTATTTTATTCATATACGGTTATTTATCAAATATTTCTGATATAGTTGTAGTTAATGGGGAAGTGGTGGTTGCGGCAGGGTTCGAACCTGCGACACAGAGAATATGAGTCTCTAGCTCTACCAACTGAGCTACGCAACCTTTTAAACTTTTCCGAAGCCGTAGTAACGTTCGGCACACGCCGGGCATTGATTGCAGTGCATCGGATACTGTTTGGTATTAATGCAACTCTGCGTCATGTTAAAGAAAACATCGTCTAGGCCTTGGTCAGCGTAAACTTGTGCAATTCCTTTCTTATCAATATTGGTAAACGGTACTTGCAACATACCGTTGTGATAGAAACGGTCTCGTGTTTTGTCAGGATGTCGCTTTGGCAATTCGCTGTTACTGTTAACGTGTGCTATTAGAATATCAATAGATTTCATATATTCAATTGGCGGTAACTGGTTTGTGCCGGTGTACAACATTGAAAATGTGCTGTTGTCAAAGTCCTTGTTTACATTATCAAACAAATTGGCATCGGTTGTTTTGGTAATGTGCCTTGTTATCCGAGATACATCAAGCCCGCTTGTACTGCAATAGTCAATCACAGCCTGCGTTGCTTGCTCTTCATAGAAACCTTTTCTACTGTATGCAGTGGTGTAGGCTAATATTTCATTACTGCTATATTTTAATAACAAGTACATCAATAACGATGATTCGACTCCTCCGGAAAAACATAATGCCAGCTTGCCTACGTGAGGTATAAAAAGCTGTTCGCCGTTGACCAGATCAATTTCCTTGCCGTCTAACATTTTGAAATATTACCTTGTTTGGCACACCTAGAAGGATTCGAACCTCCGACCTTTACGTTCGTAGCGTATTGCTCTGTCCGGACTGAGCTATAGGTGCATTGTTTGGTGCCCTAGGAGAGATTCGAACTCTCACACCTTGCGGCGTCACGTTCTAAGCGTGATGTGTCTACCAATTCCACCACCAGGGCTGTGTCTTAGTTGGAGTTTACCAAGTTGTTAAGCTTGGAGTACTCTTTCCAGTCGTGTCCAATACGACCATTTGTTATTTTTGCAAAGTTACTGTTGGTTGCTAACACAGTACACGGATAATACTCTACTGACGGTTCGCCATGATCATCTCGTGATGTTATACCAATGCTGAACTTAAAACTTTTGTGTACTTCGTATGAGTTGGCAACAAATTTTTCAATTAAGCCTTCACTTTCTAGATGTTCGATTAGTTTAGCACGATTGCTATCTAACCACTTTCCTACGTTAATACAATTCTTCTTTGTCATGGGTATATCCTTATACGTTTTAAACTGTAAAGCTTGCTCCGCATCCGCAAGTTGTGCTTGCATTTGGGTTATTTACAAAAAAGCGCGAGCCTTCTAATCCTTCGGTGTAGTCAACAATACCACCTACCAAATACTGTAGGCTCATGGGATCAACTACCAATGTGACAGTTTGGTTTTCGATGGACATATCTCCATCGTTAACGTTTTCGTCAAATGTAAATCCGTATTGGAAACCTGAACAACCACCGCCTGTTACATACACACGTAACTTTAGGTTTGGGTTGGTGTCTTCCTCAATTAAAATCTTTACTCTCGATGCCGCGGCATCTGAGAACTCAATTGGCATGGCCGTTTGTTCTGACATACTTTTCCTTGTAGATGCTATGATGTAGTTAACAATGCTAATATCAGTTGATTAGGGCCGTTTACTACTTCCCAATTTCGCTTTATGGTAACCGTTGTTGACATCTGATCATCTCGTTTTGTATTCTTCACTGTCAAGTAGGAAAAGTTACATGTTGCTCGCCATTTACGATCGGTAACAGGAACAATAATATTTGCACCTAGTAAGAATTTAAAAAACGTCTGGCGCTCTGCTCTTGTTACATATCCGAACTCTATACTACCATCTGCAAGTTCTGCATAGCTCACATCTTGGTTTGTTACATTAGTAAAATGACGTTTCATTGTGCAATCCGTATTCCAAAAAACCATAAGTCTATTCTGAAAAACCACTTACCGTGATTCTTACCAAAGCCGACACGTAACATTCTATTGTACTTATCTAAGCGTATTGTGGTCATATTTACCTTATTTGGAGCGACATACGAGTCTCGAACTCGTCACCTTCTGATTGGCAACCAGACGCTCTACCAACTGAGCTAATGTCGCATAATGTGGTGCGAGTAGCAAGACTTGAACTTGCATGGCCAAAGCCGGGAGAATTTAAACCTCCTGTGTATACCCATTCCACCATACTCGCGTGTTAAAACTTGTCTCTGACATACTTAATAGAACATGCAGTGCTGGTCATCTGACCTACCGAATATTGATTACCGTGTATATCATATAATACTTTGTTTTGTGTTTTCCACATGCTGTCTGAGCATGCAACTATCCACTCGCTGTAAATTGAGTTTGTGCATTCAATTTCTGCAATTAGTATAGATGGTGAAAATGATACAATTTGATATAGACAAACCACGTGCAAGTGGTCGTTGCCACTTGGAACAATATAATCACCTACGTCTTGTATGAACATCCAATCTGTGTTATTTGCTAAATCTCCCGGGGAAAGTGTTTTTACAACACCTGGGACGTCTTTGCGTTTGTCTGCTATGCCTTCCCATAAATCTCGGACGGCACCTCTGGCACCATCTGGATGCCTGTTTCTGAGTGTGGCAGCATCTTTGTAGAATTCATCCGGATCAATTCCGTATGATTTAATAAGAAACCTGTCCCACCATTTCGCTATTTTAGCAAACATGTTGACCTCTAATAGAGTTTAAGCTGTAAAGTTAATAGCATACAGGCCAGCGCATGCTCTTGTCAATACCATTCCTCAGTTTATGCGCACTATCCTGAGTTCAAGTACCTACCACACTCCGCGTCAGTGCGGTTGTAGTAATTACAGCTTAAAAGTGGCAGAAGGTGGAAGAATCGAACTCCTAACGGCTACTAACCGATACCCTAGTTTTCAAGACTAGTTGCCAGCCATTTAGCGGCACCTTCTATATTTGGCAAGGGTAGCTGGAATCGAACCAACATAAACGGAGTCAAAGTCCGTTGCTCTACCATTGAGCTATACCCCTATTGTTTCTTAAAATGTTTATAAAACAGTACAATTACTGATATAAACGATCCCTATGTTACAGCTTTTAATTTTACTATTTCTCGCCAACTTTCGAATTTATGTTTACCGGGCTGAGAAAATTCTTTTGCAATATACATTGCCATTGCAACTGGCATGCAAAATACATAAAAAATTGCAAAGCCTATTAAAAAAGTTTCCATTGTTTCTCTTTTATGTTTCTTGTTGTCCTGTAACCGGTGCTTCCCAGCTCAGCTGTTTATCTTCTACTAGTATCATGCGCTCTTTTGATACTAATAATATCTTGGGATCATGGGCACGATCTAATTCTGTGTACATGCTTTTTATGTGTGCAAGCTCTTCACTTGAACGCTCGGCATATCCTCTTACTAATTCGATGCCATCTTCGCAGAACACATGAAGTATGTCTCCTCTTGCAAACGATCCGAACCGTGTAGTGATATCTTCCCAGTGTATATCGTTTTTATGTTCTTTTAAATTCTCTGCTACTTCAGGTGGCACAATTAACGAGCCCCCTACACGAAGTCGGTTACTTAACCATAGCTCCTGCTTTGAACTAGCATGATCAATCGGTACACATCTAGTATGTCGTCGACTGTTATTTATAACAGATGAAACAGGTGCGTCAATAATGCCTTCTGCAATGTATGTGGTACAATTGTATTGCTGTGCCATGTTGGCCGCTTGCAATTTTGTTTTCATGCCGCCTGTGCCTAACCCGTTTGTTTCTTCTGTGCCGGCAATGTATTCGCTAACATCGCTTAACGTGTCGATAAATTTAGCTTCGGGGTCTGCTGGATTTCTATCGTACAAACCATCGATGCTGGTAAGAATAACCAAATGCTCTGCACCAATCATTTCAGCAACTTTTGCCGCTAGCCTATCGTTGTCGCCAACTCTTAAATCTTGTGTTGCAGTAGTATCGTTTTCATTAACAATAGGTATAACCGGGTATTCGAACAAGCGTTCTATGGTGTTACTGATTTCGTCAAAGTGTTCTTGTGACTCCATTTCGCTCATGGTAACTAACACTTGGGCAATTTCTTTGTCCATCTCTTGTGCGATTGACCTGTAAGCATGTAATAATACAGGTTGTCCGCATGCCGATGCGGCTTGTCTAGTTGCTATGCTGTTATCGGTTGTTTTAAGTATGTCTCTGCCTAGTGCTACTGCACCAGAGCTCATTAATACTACATCATGACCTTGATTTTGCAAGCTAGCAATATCGTTTAATAAACCCCACATAAAGGCAAACCGAAGTTTAAGTGTTTCTTCATTTGCTAAAAGTGTCGAACCAACTTTTACTACTATTCGTTTTGTCACTGTGTGTCCTTTGTTTGGCGGTGGCGGAAGGATTCGAACCTTCGTACCTCTTTCGAAGCGCACTCCTTAGCAGGGAGGCCCAATAGTCCTATCTCTGGCACGCCACCAATTTGTTAATGCCCGCTGTAGATCAAGTAATCGTTGTCCCAGTCGAACGTGTGTAATAAGTGCAATAAATTAAATATTGCATATTCAAATTTCCAGCTTTTTGTTAGTCTTACATCAGGATAGCTTTGAGCATGATCCTGTGGTGCAGTGTTAAGCGGAGAATAAAACGTAGTGTCCCATTCATTAACTTTGTTTTCGAGATGTCGTTTTACTTTGTTGACATCGCCGGAATCAATTGTTCTTACTGCTTCCTGATAAAATTCAAGTGTTGACTGGCGATACTGCTCGATAATAAAAACTAACAATTCTCGTGGTGCAATTACAAACTCTTCTTCGTTCAAGTCGTAATTGTAAAATTCTTCAAGCTCGAACCCGTCCGATACGTATTCTACATATTTTCCAAGTTCGGCTAGTTCTACATATCCCTCTGGGCTATACGAAGTGTCTTTTCTTTTTTCCCAAAAGTCATATGCAGTGTTATAGTCTTTGAGATGCATGAACTGCTTACGATCATGCTTGGAGATTTTGCCTAGGTATACTCTGTATCCCATGCTATAGTTTCCTAATGTGGCGGACTTGGGGAATTTCGAAATCCCGACCTAACGGTTAACAGCCATTTGCTCTGCCTCTGAGCTACAAGTCC
>Ga0136561_1000663_pt1 | contig 10866 bp, 7 predicted proteins | sample AntRauMeHopE1498_FD_104641 | JGI IMG/M metagenome (GOLD analysis project Ga0136561, IMG submission 104641) | Saline lake microbial communities from Rauer Islands, Antarctica - Metagenome Hop E1 #498 | ecosystem: Environmental > Aquatic > Non-marine Saline and Alkaline > Saline | place... | reverse complement strand
TAACTTGAACTCTGTCTCTTCAAGTTGGGCGTATTATACATAGCAGAATTTAGTATGCAACTGCTAAATACGATATTTTTACTGCTTGCACAAAGTTTACACAAAACGAAATGTATAGCTCGTTTTATGAGCAAAACTGTTCCATTTTGCTTGCGAGTTCAAAATCAAGCTCACTTAAACCATTCACATCATGTGTCGTTAAATCAATTACCACTTTATTGTAAACATTGAACCATTCAGGGTGATGCTTTAATTTTTCAGCCCAAATCGCAATTTGTGTCATCCACCCAAACGCTCTAATAAAGCTCTTGAAGGTAAATGTTTTATGTAGCTTGTCGTCTTTTATTTGCCATTTATTATCCCCCGCCTTTTCATTTAAAAGTTGCAAATGGTGATTTATTTCTTTATCGCTTAGTTTATTTGGCATATGTAAGTTCCTCTAGCGTATCGAGTTAATGTCTACATCATAACAATATAAACGACTGCAGACTAAAAGCAGATCACCATCTGCTAGAATATGACGCTGACAAAAACGGCTTCAAAAAGAAGCCGTTTTGTAGTTTTAACAAGCGTTAGCAAGCAAATTGTCTATTAATAGTGCCTAGTTGATTAAAATTCTACAGCGAATCTTGCGTATACCTGACGTCCTCGAGGGTCATGTACTTTTGAATCAAAGCCACTGTTAGTGAAAAGCTGTGGAGGGTTTTCATCAAGCATATTAATAGCTCCAAGGCTAAGTAAATAGCTTGTTTGTGTACCCAGCAACTGACTTATATCAATATTTACTTGTCCGTCAAAAATCGTGTGGCTCTCAACTTCTTTTAGTCCTTGTGCTGAACAACCAGCTGCAATAGGCCCGCCATCGGCGCAGTTCTGATCGTCGTCGTAAGCGCTAATATAACGCGCAAAAATATTTGCACTATAAGCGCCGTTAGTCCAATTCAATCCCAAATTAGCGCGTAGTTCAGGTGATGAAACACCAATGTTCGTGAAATTACGTCTGCCTGCTCCATCAATTATGCCGGCCTGTGGGTCGTCTAATTCATACTCGGTAACATAAGTCATTTGCAATGTAGGCGTAAATCGACCCATGCCTTCGGTCTCTATTTTGTAGCTAGTAACAAAATCAAAACCTGATGTATTAAGTGAACTCGCATTCACAAATGTATTATTCACTTGAATTAAAGGTCCGGTAAGTGGATCTCCAGCTCTTATTATACGAGTTGTGTCACTAGGATTTAAGGACAAGATTGCTTGTGCACTTTCTTGAATAATTAGGTCTTTAAAATCAAAGTTCCAATAATCAACTTCTACTGTTAAATCGTCGATAGGCTCCAAAGAAAACCCAATGTTATAAGCGGTAGACTCTTCAGGCGTAAGGTCGGCATTCCCTGAAGTTCTTACGGCGGCAAATGCATTAGCGTTTATAAGTGGATCATTCAACTGCTGCAAACTAGTGGCACCACCGTTTTGCATAAACACAGAAGGTGCTCTGAACGAAGTTGAGATAGAAGCACGTACAGAGAAATCTTCAGTTGCTCTGTAGTTGAACGCAAATTTTGGATCAACGGTGTTACCTACCGTGCCGCCGTAGTCTTCAAAACGTAAAGCAATTTGAATATCTAAATCTTCGGTTACTGGCAACGCTATTTCGGCAAATGCCGCAATAACACTTATACTGTCGTCAAAATCAGGGTTACCTATTACGAACGAAAAGCTGTCTTCATTTGATAACTTGTCATAGTCCTGCATCAAAGATTCTTCACGATATTGCAGTCCAAGTGCAAGACCTGCGGCGCCACCATCCATTTCAAAAATATCGAATGACGCAAATCCTTCGATAACTTCTAAAGTAGACTTAGAATCGATTACTTGATCTGCCGAAAACGAGTCAATAACATATTGAGAGTTAGGAGATGTTGTATAGGAGGTAGCAAATGGGTTGAAGTATTCACAACCGCCCTCACCCGGTGTGCCGGCAACCGGATTACACTCGGCCCCGCCAAAACCATTTAGGGCTAGGTTAAATTCAGTGTTTAGAACATCTTCTACTCTAAATAAGAAATTATTGGTGGCGTTAGTATAACTGACCTCCCAAAAGCCGTTTTCTAACTCACCTTGCAGGGATGTGTTAAATCTAAAGGTATCTGACTCGGTGTTAGCTGGGTCAGCGTCAAATCCGTTGCCTTCAGCACGCCCAAAGAACATGACCGGCCTACCGAAAACGTTGTTTGGATGGGTAGCTGGTACGATAGGGCCACGAAGATTAGGAAAACTTGGTGCGCCTCCACGCTCCGCCCTATTTCTTGCTATACCAACCTCGGTGCTCCAAAGAAGTGTGTCAGTAATATCATAGTTTGCTTTGAAATAGGCATTAACTCGCGTTTCATCCGGGACGTAAGAGTAGCCCAAACCGAAATCAAACCCACAGGTACCTTCTTCAAACGGAGTTAGCCCTTGCAGAGTTGGAATTGGATTTGGAAAACCACCAAATTCGGCACAGCCTGTAGGGTCAATAATAGGCAACGCACCAATAAAGAATGTGCCTGGATTTCCCAAAGCACTGGTATCATCTTGCGGACGAGACAAACGTCTGTCACTTAAAAATAAAGGGGAGCGATTAGTATAACTAAGTGCTGCCATCACATTGCCTTTTTCGCCCGTTGCACCAAATAAGCCTTGAATGACATACTCTTTGTTGTTGCCATGAGCACCATCTTGATAATCAAAGGAGACTTTGGCGCCGTCATATTGTCGTTTGGTAATAAAGTTGACAACACCCGCTACGGCATCAGAGCCATACAAAGCGGAAGCGCCATCTTTTATAATCTCAACGCGATCAATTGCAATCATTGGCACCAGCGAGCTTGTGTCTACAAAGTTGAGTCCCTCGTTAGTTTGCTGTGAGTTTACTACTTGCCGACGGTTGTTCAACAGCACAAGAGTTGACGCAACGCCTAGCCCGCGTAAATTAATATTCGATGTCCCTGCTGTTGCATTTTGAGTAAAAGCGTCAGGGTTATTTTCAGCACCCGAATTAATCGTTAAAGTTTGTGTAATATCAGCAATATTTTTAGCACCAATTGCGTCTATTGCAATACTGTCCACTACGGCGAGAGGTGAAGGTGATTCGAAATTTTCACTGCGCCTAACAAAACTGCCCGTTACCATAATAAGTTCTACCTGGCTGGCTTCATCTTCTTGTTCTTGTTCTTGTGCAATTGCTAGTGTTGGTAGTGCGAGCATCTGCGTTGCTACAAATGCAGCAATAATGGTTTTTTTACCTGTAAATTTCATATGCTATCCCCAGTGTGGGTGCATTAGTCGAAATGCACTTTATTATTTTTTTACGTCCACGCATGCGAACGCTTAAAAGATATTAGGCTTTAGATGATAAATTGTAAATAAAATGTTATTTATCTGTATCTATAAGCTATAAATATGGTCTAACCAGGTAAACTAAAGTGTAAATTTTAGTCCTTTGCTTTTAATACTAGTGTCAAAAAGGTGCCAATTAAAGCAGGTTTCTGTCTACCCTCTATTAGCACTTTACCTTCAAATTTATATAAATTACCAGTCGACTTATTTTCTATATTGACTAAGGTAAACACGTACTTAATTTTATCATTAACCCGAACTGCTTCAATAAAACGCAAAGAATCCATGCCATAATTGATCATGGTTGTTGTTTGCGGATTAACAACAATAGCCTCGGCAAACATTTGCGGCATCAGCGACAGCGTTAAAAAACCGTGGGCAATGGTTGTTTTGTAAGGACTAAGTTTTGCACATTTTTCGCTATCGAGGTGTATCCATTGGTGATCGCCTGTTGCGTCGGCAAACTTTTGAATTTGTTCTTGAGTCACCCTGTGTGAATTGGGGCTTTCGTGAGTGCTTCCTACTGCCAAGTGCATAATATCCATGGGCTGGCCTTATTCGTTATTCTAATTGAAAATTATTTATACTATTCATTTGATTTATACATCAACTTATCTATTATGTTAATCACTTATTAATAATTATGATAGTTAACTCAGGAACTTGTATTTATGAACCTGCATAGAATCGACCTTAACTTATTTGCTGTTTTTGATGCTATTTATACCGCTGGCAGTTTAACCAAAGCAGCAGATGTTTTATGCATTACCCAGCCTGCTGTGAGTAATTCGCTGGCACGTTTACGCGACATGTTAAACGATCCTCTTTTTGTTAGAACCGGCCACTCCATGACACCTACTCCAGTCGCGCAAAACATTATAGTGCCAGCAAGGCAGGCCTTAGGACTGCTGCGTAAGAGTGTTCAACAAAGTCATATTTTTGAGCCTGAAACCTCCACCAAAGTATTTAACTTTGCTAGCAGAGATTTACTCGAAGTGAGCATTATGCCTAGGTTATTGGCGCAATTGCAGCACACCGCGCCAAATATTACTCTAACCAACTATGAAATACCTCGCCAGCAAATAGTCTCGTCGATGGCTTCTGGTAATTTAGACTTTTATGCCGATGCCTCTACCTTCAGCGATATTCATTTGAAGAAACAAGTTATTGCCACTGACCGCTTTGTTGTGCTTGCCAGAAAAAACCACCCTGTGGTAAAAAATAGTATGAACATGGATGACTTTTTAAAATTAGGTCACATTAATATTTCTCAACGTAAATCAGGTCCGGGACCTGTGGATGTAGCCTTAGACAAGCTCGGCAAAAAAAGAAGGGTCGTAATGCGCGGCCAACACTTTTTAACCGCGCCTAGCGCGGTTTCAAAGTCTGATCTTATCGTGTGTATGCCCTATCATTTGGCAAAACACTACGAGCTAGCAATGTTTGAATTACCATTTGAGCTCCCCCGCATTGAATACTTTTTATATTGGCATTTAAGCGCCGATCATGATGCTGCCCATCAATGGATGCGCGATCAAATTGCGGAGGTTGCAAAAGCCTACGATCACGGCTAAGGCCTATAGACGAAAGCACAAGGCCTGTATAATAAGAATACTTAGCAATAGCGCAACGTTTCGGCACGTCTAGGACCATTGAAAGTTTATGGGACCAAAAATTTGCGCATGCAAACGCTTACCTGCTCGGGTAGTTGATGATGCAGCCAGTGGTTTGCATCATCAAATTTAATTATCTGCAGGTGCTCGACCCAATTATCTAAGCCATTTAGCACTTCTGGGACAAATGCGGTGTCTTTCATACCCCACAGCACTAAAGTAGGCACGCGGATACGAATATTAGGCAGTTTTAGGGTCTGCTTGCCTTGAATTCTAGTGGTCACTAAATTAGGCATGCATTTGTAGTAGGCAAACGAATGTTGCATGCTCAATCGGTCATCCCATTGGGCTAAATAATGCACCTGTTGCAGCGCAGATAATTTAGTAAACCAGCCGCCGTACAACTTTTTCAAGCGGTAAAAATTGTCTGCAGTCACCAACGCGTATCCTTCTTCGGATATTAAGTCAGTAATATAATCAGAGCGCTGCTGTTGTAAGGTATTGCTTGCCATTTCGCGCGTAAACGTTGAAGGGTGGGCTGCATTCATAATAATAAGTTTAGCAATTAGCGGGGCGTGAAACGCGGCTAACGGCCAAGCAATGGCGCCGCCCCAATCATGTGCAACTAAGACTACTTTTTGGCCTTTGTTCACGCTTTCAATAAATTCAGCCACGCAGGTTATTAAGTTTTCTATTGTATAGTTTTTGGCAGCGCCTAAACCGATGCTAAAATTATAACCGGGTAAATCAGGCGCGTAAACATGATAGGTATCACTAAAGTGATGTAAATAATACTCCCAACTCCAGCTGTTTTCTGGAAATCCATGCAGCATTATCATGATGGGTTTATTTACCACGCTTATCTCCTCTCCTGCGTGCAAATAAGTAATTGTGGTGTTTGACAATGCGATAGAATTTTGCTGAATATGCATGCGCCTATGTGATTCCTAAAAGTGTTGCGTGCTAACAGCTTTGCTTGCACCAAAAAAAAGGTGGGCTAATATGCCCACCTTTAGTTTTAATTCTCAGTCTATAATTAGCAACTTTATATTGCCAACAATACAAGTTGCTGACAATGAGCCCTAATTCAGCTAAGCGCTTAACCTACTTTAAACAGCTCTGGTTTCATTTGCATCAGATTGTCGCTGCCTGAATGAATTGATGACACAAGTGAGCGCGTGCGCGACAGCATTCGATCGAAATAGAACTTAGCAGTGTGTATTTTAGCTTCATAAAAATCTTTTTCTGTAGTGCCCTCGTCTAGCTTCTTCTGCGCGACTACGGCCATTTGTAGCCAGAAATAACCTACCGTTACATAGCCTGCATACATTAAATAATCGACCGATGCTGCGCCTAACTCGTCAGGGTTATTAGCGGCTGCTTTACCAATGTCTTGGGTGATTTGTAGCCATTCATCAACATGAGAATCAACTGAGTTTATCCATGTGGTGAATTGCGATTCACCTCTAACCTGAGCGCAATAATCCTTAATTTCTTTAGTGAAAACATTGAGCAGTTCGCCCTTAGATCCCATTATTTTTCGCGCCAATAAGTCAATGGCTTGAATACCGGTCGTGCCCTCATACATGGTACAAATGCGGGTATCGCGAGCCAATTGTTCCATGCCCCATTCTGCAATATAGCCGTGTCCGCCATATACCTGCATACCATAGCTAGTCGCTTCTTGCGCAGTTTCTGTTAAGAATGCTTTTACGATTGGCGTTAACAGAGCTAGTTTAGAATCGGCTATTTTATTTTCAGCTTCATCTTTGCCGTAAGTGGTAATATCCACCAGCTTCATGCAGTAGTTGGCTAATGCTCGGTTACCCTCGGCTAAAGACTTTTGGGTTAATAGCATGCGCCGCACATCTGGATGAACAATAATTTGATCGGCAGGACCTTCTGGATTTTTCACGCCAGTCATTGAACGGAATTGGGTGCGGTCTTGTGCATAGGCTAATGCGCCTTGAAACGCTGCTTCAATGGCAGATAAACCTTCAACACCGGTGCCTATGCGGGCAATGTTCATGAACGTGAACATGCAGTTCAAACCGCGGTTAGCTTGGCCAATTAAGTGCGCTGTAGCACCATCAAAATTAATCACGCAGGTCGCGCTGCCCTTAATACCCATTTTATGCTCAATAGAGCCACATTTAACCGCGTTGCGCTCGCCTGGTTCACCGTTTTCATCAAGGTTGAATTTAGGCACTATAAACAAGGAAATACCTCTTGTACCGGCAGGCGCGTCTGGTAATCTTGCTAAAACAAGGTGAATAATATTGTCTGACATGTCATGTTCACCGGCTGATATAAATATTTTAGTACCAGTTAAGCTATATGTACCGTCGTCGTTTGGCTGGGCCTTGCATTTAAGCATGCCTAGATCTGATCCGCAGTGTGACTCAGTTAAGCACATTGTGCCAGTCCACGAACCTTCGATTAGTTTTAGCAAGTACAAATCTTGCTGTTCTTTAGTACCGTGCCCTTTTAAGGTTTCCATACAGCCTTGACTCAAGCCCGGATACATGGCCCATGAATGGTTAGCCCCTGAAAACCATTCCGCCATAGAGGTAGCAAGTGAATAAGGTAAGCCTTGGCCGCCAAACTCTTCAGGATGCGCCATTGATGGCCAACCACCTTCAACATAAGTCGCGTAGGCTTCTTTAAAACCGTCAGGGGTGGTAACAACGCCGTCGTCTATTTTACACCCTTGTTGATCGCCAATTGCGTTGATGGGAGCGAGCACGTTTTCAGCAAACTTTCCCGCCTCTGCGTAAATTGCTCTTATCAGGTCTTCGCTTGCATCTTCAAAACCAAGTTTTTTATAGTGCGACTGCATATCTAATAATTCGTGGGTTATAAATAGTGTGTCGCGCTGTGGCGCTTTATAATTTTGCATGTTTACTACCTTTATAATTAATTTATCGTGATGATTACGCTTTGAAACCCGCAAATGTTTGCTGTTTTTGAGCAAGTTCTTCCAACAGTGGCGACGGTGTAAACCAATGTTTACCATATTCGCCTAAAGCTGTTTCATAATGCTTCATTCTAGCTAATACTTCTTTCACGCCTATTTCGTCCGCGAACTGCATAGGCCCTCCGCGATATACAGGAAACCCATACCCATACACGTAAATGACGTCAATGTCGCTAGCTCGCTGGGCAATGCCTTCTAATAGGATGTTGGCTCCCTCGTTTATTAGTGGGTAGATACAGCGTTCAAGAATTTCTTGATCGCTTATATCGCGCCGTTGAATGCCTAGTTCTTTCGCCTTTCTTTTGGCGATATCAAGTACGCTTGGGTCGGGTATGGGCGAACGGCTTCCTGCATCATATAAATACACGCCCTTCCCAGCTTTTAAGCCCACCCTGCCAGCTTCAACTAGTTCATCAGCCACAGTGCAATAAGATGGATCGTGACTGATAAATTCTTTGCGCGACTGCCTCACAAAATAACCAATATCTAAACCTGCCATATCACCCATGGTGAAAGGGCCCATTGGCAGGCCAAAATCATAGATCACTTTATCGATTTGCTGCGGTGTAGCGCCTTCTAACATCAGTCTTCCGGCTTCTCGACCATACACTTCTATCATTCGGTTGCCCACAAAACCAAAACATACGCCCACCAGCACGCCCACCTTTTTAATGGTCTTGGCTAAATGCATCGCTGTTTTTATCACATCGTCTGCTGTTTTTGCGCCCTGCACTATTTCAAGCAGTTTCATTACGTTAGCAGGCGAGAAGAAATGCAAGCCTATTACATCTTGCTCACGAGATGTGCACTGCGCAATTTCGTCTAAATCGAGGGTAGAGGTATTACTGGCTAATATAGCACCTGGCTTACACACCTTATCAAGTGCTTCAAAGACTTGCTTTTTAACCGACATTTTTTCAAATACAGCCTCTATCACCAAATCTACCTCTGACAAATCGTCATAGGAGGTTGTGCCTGTTAACAATCCCATACGCTGTTCTACTTGCTCTTGTGTCAACTTGCCTTTTTTCGCTGAGTTTTCGTAGTTACGACGTATCAGTTCTAGACCTTTGTCAAGCGCCGCTTGTTCTAGCTCGAGCAGTACCACCGGAATACCAACATTGGCAAAATTCATGGCAATACCGCCACCCATTGTGCCGGCACCGATTATGGCTATTTGTTTGATGTCTCGAAGCGCAGTGTCTTTAGCAATTTGGGGAAGTGCGCCGGCGACGCGTTCAGCAAAAAAGAAATGTTGTTGCGCGCGAGCCTGGGGGGTATGCATACACTCTTCAAATAATTCACCTTCTCGCTTGAGTCCTTGAGCAAAAGGCAATTCAAAAGCAGCTTTTACAGCCTCGATACATTTTGCAGGAGCAAAAAAACCACGTGCCTTAGCGCTGGTTTGCACTTTCGTTTGCTCACATAAGGCCTCAATTTCGGGGCTGCTGCTTAATTTTATGAGACTTGTGGCTGGAATTACTTTACCCACCGCTTGTTTTGCTACTTTTATGGCTTGCACCAACAACTCGCTTGGCTCAACAATGCTGACAAACAGCTCGCTTATGGCTTTTACCGACGTTGGCGCTCCCGTAACAATCATTTGCAGCGCTTTTTCAGGCGCAATTAAACGAGGCAGGCGTTGCGTGCCGCCTGCACCTGGTAGTATGCCTAAGTGCACTTCCGGAAGGCCGACTTTATTGTGATTTGTGCTTAGTCGATAATGACATGCCAAGGCTAATTCTAAACCGCCGCCAAAAGCACCGCCGTTAACCGCCGCAACAACAGGTTTGCTGCTGTTTTCAACAAGCGTTAGCACATCAGGTAAAATTGGCGCTAAATCACCACTTGAAAATTCTGAGATATCGGCGCCGGCGCTAAACAAGGCTAACTCGCTTGTAATGACGATTGCTTCAACATTGTCATTGTCTAAAGCCATATTCATGGCATCTATTAAACCTGTTCTTATAGCCTTTGAAAGTGCATTCACAGGCTTATTAGCCATGCTTATAATGCATATATTTTCGTTAACTGCATAATTGACTACACTCACTATCACCACCGTAACCTATTTGAACTTACATTATTTTATTAACAAAATGTTAAAACAAGTAAGCGTTTACCGCTAATTTATTGCTGTTATACACCACAATAAGCAAGTTTGATTGTAGCGACTAGTTTACTACACCTGCACATGCTGATAAGCAAGGCCAATCTTCTTGCAGGGATCGTTGCCAGAACCACTTTGATATTAGCGCTATTATTTTAAAGGCCTGCAAATGATTGCTTTATAGAGCGCTTACACCCTTAACTAATGGCTAATAGCCTATTAATTCATCGCTACATTCTTTATTCAAGCTCATGTAGAGTATTTTATGTAATACGATTGTATCGCCAAGGTATCGCTCTCCACCTGAGTTGTTTTGTATAGTAATGCCGTAAACACAACTTAGCTTGCAGAAGTATCATGTCGAAAATATTACTTGTACCCCCCCCCGGAGGTCACTTTTTTATTTTACGGCAGCATTATCTTTCGGCAGTAAAATCACTTTTCCTTTTACCAAGCGCGACGTCACTTTATTAATCGCGTCAACCGCGTTTGCTAAACTAAAAGCTTCATCTACCACCACTTTTACTTTGCCTTGCGTGTACCATGTTACCAATTCTTTCATATTCATCATAAAATCTTGTGGTTGGTGCTGAGTAAAAGACCCCCAGAACACCCCCACCACGGAGAAACCTTTAACCAGTGCAAGATTTACCGGAAACTTAGGAATGTCACCACCTGCAAAACCAATAACAAGCAAGCGTCCTGACCACGCCATTACGCGCGTACAGGCATGAAACGTATCGCCGCCCACGCATTCGTAAACTACGTCTACGCCTTTTCCTTTGGTG
>Ga0136561_1000662_pt1 | contig 10875 bp, 10 predicted proteins | sample AntRauMeHopE1498_FD_104641 | JGI IMG/M metagenome (GOLD analysis project Ga0136561, IMG submission 104641) | Saline lake microbial communities from Rauer Islands, Antarctica - Metagenome Hop E1 #498 | ecosystem: Environmental > Aquatic > Non-marine Saline and Alkaline > Saline | place... | reverse complement strand
TAAATTTAATTAAAATTTTTTGTTTTAGTTTTTATATATATTTAAAAAAAAAAAAAAAAAAAAAATAAATTAAAATGATACAGTTAAAATATCATTTAAAACCCCAACTATGTTATCAGTTTCATATAACAAGCTAAGTCTTCCAGGAACTATTATACCTGTATGCACATGTGAATAATCTAATTCCATAGATTCAATACGTTGATTTACATTAAGACCGAATAAAGAAGTATTGCCATCTAATTGATCTCTAAGAACTGCATCCTGTGTAGTTATAAATTTAGAATTAGTATTTAAGGGATTCCTACCACCTACAGGACATAAATAATCACCCCATGCATTACAGAAATTCATAACTTTTTCTGCTGAGTTTTCACTACGATAATCTATAACTTGTTTACCATTTATATTAAATTGGTATGTTTCATGATATGAAGCGGTTGATTTTGAGCTACCTAAATCTGTCGTTGATGTAGATGCAACATTTAAAACACACATACGTTTAACATATTTACCAACGGGTTGGTTTAATCTTTCCCTTATTATTAAAGGTACATTTGCTACAGATGCTGGATAGTTTATAGTTTCCTGTTCTAAACGGTTGAAGTTTATAGCTATAGGTGTTTTTATTTGACTCATCACATTATATAAATTGCTTGATGTATCTAGGCATTCCATTAAAAGTGTAGGTGTATTAACATTTACAAAAGTAGCAGCAGCATCATTTACTAATATAAGGGGATTTGTTTGCCATTCTATTTGTAGTTCAATATTTCCAACATTTTTAAATATATTTAAAGGTAGTAGTTCGTTACTAATACCTTCAATATTATGGTTACCGTTAAAAAATTGTAGTAATTCATATAAAAAAATTTTACCATCTAGGTCAAGAGTTACTGGAGTTGGTAACTGTGCAACTGATTTAATCCTAGTAACAGCTTCACCTGGTTTATTAACTATAGTTGTAATAGTATTTTTAAAATCTAATTTATTATATTTTGTAACACTATCCACGCCATTAGCCTTTGTACTTGTTGATCTTAAATTTTCTAATACACATGTATCACTTACATGATTATTAAAATCTATTTGTGTGCCTCCAACTCGTAAACTTATAGATTTTATTAGATTTGTTATACCTCCTATTTCTGTTAAAAAATAAGGTGGAGTTGGTCCCATTTCAACACCTAGACCACCAAGGGATAAACTTTTTTTTACACATACCTCAGCAGGTAAACGAAAAACACACCTATTTTTATTATTTAAAATAGGATCTATAACCTTGGTATGTAAAAATTGATTACGGTAAACTGACATTTTGATTTTTTTTGCTATGTCTTGCTAAATATTCTTGTATTTTTAGTTTATTATATTATTATTATTTTTTATATTATGTATTTATTATATTTTTTTTTAAATAGTAATTGCACCAACAGCAAATAAATCCAAAAAATGCCTATTAGTATTACTTACTTTTGTTGATTGTGTACTTACTGATACCCTAGCAGTTTTCATATCTAAGGGTTCTCCAAAATTCAAACCAATACTATATTCTTGACCATATAACTCGGATGTCATACCTAACGTACTGGGGGTTTTATTTCCAAGATCTAGAGCATTAACCGAGTTTAATAATATCTCTTCATCGGATAAAAGTGGGAAGCTTATAACGTCATTAGTATTATTATTATATGTTACTTCTAGCCTTTGAATTCCCGGATTTACCATTTGATATTCATTAACACCAACATTATTAATAACATTAACTGGTTTATAAGATGCTACGAATGCACTTGCTACTATAGGTAAATTTATATTCATAACGTCATTATTTGTGTTCATAGTATGTTTTGCATGGAAAACATTAAGCATTTTAGTCTTAACAACATCATCCATAGGCATCGCTGGTTTAGTATCATAATGAACTTTAAGATTTCTTATAGAATATGTACTATTCCCAGTTACAGGGTTAGGGTGTGGTGTTGGACCAGCACCAGTAGCAGGTGCATTCTCACCAAATAAAACACTCAAATTATTATTTGTTGTAACAGTAAAAGTTATATTTCCCACACGATTAGTTATACTTCCAGTACTTGTATCACAAAGATTTAAAGGAACTTTTGGATATAGTCCGAAATCAACACCCATAATATTATCTTGAGCAGAATTAAAAACATTCATATTTGTACCTGATATAGTTGGACTACATAACTCTAAATCACGTAAAGCACTACCGTTAAATTTCTGGCTATCGTTTGTTCTTAACATAAGTTGTTTAACCCATGTTGGATAATCATCAATTACAGCATTTAAACCATTAGCTGTACTAACGTACATAGATCTAAATAGTGAATGCATACCAACCCTATTATCATAGTATACAGCTTCGCTATTCAAAAATGGTTCAGCTGGTGAACCTACCTTTAAAAAAAGTACATTACCGGTTAACCTTAACGAGTTTGGTACGTATGCCCTACCTTCAGGAATTATTAAGGTAAAGTTAACATTTTCAACACCGCCACCATATTGATCTTTTTGACTGTCTGGGTAAATAGTATGTGTTTTTTGATCCATAATATAATTTAATGATTATATGTATATTTTTTAATAGCTAATTGTTTTATTTAATCTTTTATATTTATTATTATATTATATTAAAAAAGTTGAAAAATTATAATTAATTTAAAATTTAAGACTTTTATTATATTTAACAAATAAATAGCTTGGTGATAGTGCCATTCCTACACCTCGCATATTTAATTTTAAATTTAGTGGTTCGTCAACTGTTGGTAGACTATCCATAGGATAACCAAAAAATTTAGTTGTATCAGATAAACTACCAGGAAAAGTTCCTGTTGCTGGTAACCTATCTGGTGTAACACCTCGGGCAATCTCTAAACCAGCTAGGGATTTATTTAAATTATCAGTTAGTGATTTAACTGGTTCATTACATGCTCCTAAAGTTGTTATAATTTTATGTTTATATAGTGAACTTGTTTTATTATTACTCATTAATATATCTCTATTAGTTGTTTCCATATCATTAACAGTAACCCTATAACTTGTTAAATTATCCTTTAATGAATATAACATATTACCATTGGGGGTTAAATTCATAAATGCTAAAGCTTGGGGGTTTAATGTAAAATGTTGGTTTACATCGGTTAAACTATTTCTATTCCATCCAGTGGTAGACCAATAACTAAACCTCATACCTTCTTTTAATAAGGTACTATAATAATCACTAACAACCTTAGGGTTTAGACGACGTCTAGCAAGTACGAGTTCTGCCTTATTTACTGTGAAGCTAGGTGTACCTTCATATACTGGTGTCCTATTTGCTGGTGTTAGTTCTACATATGAACCAGGAAAAGTAATTATAAAGTTTGTAATAGTTCCAGCAGCTCCACCTAGATTAAATATATGATCAGCTGTTTTATTTAGTTTTAACCTTATTTGTCCATCCGTTTGTACCCTACCAAATATATCAACTGTTGCTGATGTTTCGTTACTAATTTCTAATATTACTGCGTATGATACATTTACTGTAGCTGGAGCTGGAAGAGATTTATAATAAAGAAATTTAATAGGTTGACCTACATAAAAAGGTGATTGTAGTAAACCTTTACGATTATTATAAGGAGCTAAATTTAAAACATCTCTACCTACATCAGCTGCTGCTATAGCTGCACCTTGTATAGATATTGCTGATATATTATTTGATACATCAACTAAGTTAAATCGATTCTCTAGTTCTAGCTGTATATCCTGCATTCCCATTAAACCACTAGGGTATAACATCATTTTACCAATATCACCAGGGAAAAGATCACTTAAAGGAATTATTACATCAGCTGGTTTTAAAGATGATTTAACATTACCTTGGTTTACATAATTCATAAAAACAGAGTTTTTTATGGTTCTGGTTTCTGCATCTAAACAGGACCAACCACCACCAACTAAATTGGTATTTTGGTTATCACCTAAATCTTTAGTATATAAATTTTTATTAAGCTCTAAAATATTAACATCACGAGCGTTATAATCTAAATCTAAAACTGTATTGCTTTTAAGTCTTGAATTTCTTATAAGTGCAATAGGGTTATAATCAACGTTTCCAAATTCACCTAAGACACCGAGCCCCGGATTTGTAACATAAGTATTTATGGCTCCGGCTACTTTTGCATCTGTATTTATCTTAGTCTGAAGAGTTGCCCCGTTTGTTACTTGTAAACTAGTATTTAGAACAACGTAAGATTTAGACATATCAATAACTGAAGGATCCTCAAATTTGAAATTAATTAATCGGTTTCCATTAGGTTGATATGCATAACCTTCCTCAGATTGAACTTTATATAATTCGTAAGACATATTAAGTTTAATTTTTACTTTTTTTTTATTTGATTAGGTTAATTTATTATTATGTTATTTTATAAGTTGTAAATATTATATTATATTATATTATGTAAAGTTTAAAAAAATAAATTATACACCTGGCTGAAATACTGAACTAGGTGGTGGCGGTGGGGGTTTTGCTTTTTTCTCTAATCCTATAAATCCGTTTATAGTTCCTAATATAGCTCCGAATGCTTTGCCTATAATTGGTATATTATCTACATCCGTTTGAGCTTTTTGAAATCCTTGGGCTACTTTTGTCCTATGTCTCATTGTTTATTTTATTTTAGAGTTTATTATTGTATTTTATTGTTATTATGTTATTATATTCTAATATTATTTTATTTTATTTTACTTTTTTTTTTTTACTTTTTTTTTTATAACATTGCTAGATCTGCTACATCTCCTTCAATAGCCATATCTGCCGTTGAATCTTCTAGGGCTTCAGTTTCTGCCATAGATTCCACTGGGGGTGCTTGTAATTCTTGTTCTGGTGCTGGGGGTCTATTATTTTCTACTTGGCTTTGTGTCTCGGCTGTTGTTCTTTGTATATTTGCAAATTTTCCTTGTAAAGATCTTATACCTTCTGCTAAATCTTTGCTTTCGTCATCACCTACCTCATCTAGTCTACTAGTTACCTCGTCGGCTGAAGTTCTTGATAAATTCTGACCCAGTTTATCCTCTGCCATTCCTCTTAATCGACCAGCTGCCTCCTTTATACTACTAGTATCATTAGCATTAGCTACAATTGATGAAGGTGAAGAAGATGCTATAATTTGTTGTGCTAAATCTGTTGTTGGTAGTGATAAACCTGCACCTTCTACCGCTGACCCACCACCTTGAGGTATTAAATTATCTACTGGTTCTGGCATTGGTTCTGGTGCTGGTTCTGGTGCTGGTTCTGGTGCTGGTTCTGGTGCTGGTTCTGGTGCTGGTTCTGGTGCTGGTTCTGGTGCTGCTTGTGCATCCTCTGAAGGTTCTACATCTGTTGGGTCTTGCCTAGTTAACTCAGGTGGGGGACCTTCTAACTCACGTAGTTCCTCAGCTGTTGGTGGATCTGGCATAGGTCCAGCAAATCTCTCCCCTAATTCTTCTGCTCCTGGCATTCTTACCCCTCCCGTTGGTGCATCTGATTCAGCTGGTGGTATATCATCATTATCGTCAATAGTTTCAGGGTCATAAAATTCATCATCATCGTCATCATCTCCAAAATTAGGTTCCTGGAATCTATCCATTTCATCATTTGCTTCATCTTGTCCACCAAAAAAACGACGTCTAAGGTTACCAACAAAATCTTTTGTAACTTGACTGGTTCGGCTAAACATACCTTCAGTATTTAAACCCCTTTGTTCTAATTCACTGGTTGCGTTAGTAGAAGCATCATTTAAAGCATTTGTTGCGGTATCTGATACCTTATTTAAAGCATCATTTACAGAATCTTTTAAAAATTGTTGTGGGTTTTCCGTTAATTTACTTATTGCATCTTTATCTAATCCTAATTTTTCAGATATAAAACTTTTTAATTTATCACCAAAAAAATGCAATGCCATAAATTCAAGGCTATTCTCATCGCTTGCGGTTTCTGCTTTTTGTTCAGCATTTAAAGAGTTTTGCATTTGTGCTTTAAATTCATTAGCACCCGATATATTATTATCAATTATATTATTGTAATTAGTTAAAATATTCTCAAGGTTTGACATCTTTAAGGTTTATTTTAGTTATATTTTATTATATTATTATATATTAAAAATATAAAAAAATAATGAATAATTTAAATATATTACAGTGTAGGGATACCTATGATAGTTATAAAAAATATAAAGGCGCTCATCTTCCTTCATTACCTACAAAAATAGCTATTGTAGGAAAATCGGCAATAAGTGGTAAAACAACTATATTAAGCAATTTAGTTAATAGATCTGAATACTTTGGGAATGATTTTGAAGGTTCGAATATCTATCTTATTAGTAAGTCAATTAACTCAGATGATAAATTAAAAAATATTATAAAATATAAAGAAATACCTGAGGAGAATTTATTTGATTCTATTGATGATGATATATTAAACTTAATTATGGATATTATAAAAGAAAAATATAACGAATCTATTGATGATGAAGAAACACCAAAACATAGTTTAGTAATATTAGACGATATTAGTTTTGATAGTTATTTATCTAGTAATAAAAATAATAATTTAAATGAATTAGTTTGTAATATGAGGCATTATTTAACATCTTGTATATTTACAGCTCAAAAATTTACACAATTAGGAACAACTATAAGATCTAATTGTATATATTTTATGATATTTAAACAATCACTTAGAGAATTAAAATGCGTTATGGGTGATATTAATTATTTAAGTGATAGTAAAATATTTAAAAAATTATTTAATAAAAGTACTGAGGGAGCACATGATATGTTTATATGCAATCTTGATGCAAAACCAGAAAATATATATTGTCAGTGTGGTGACTATTCTAATAATATGATTAGACCTGCTAAAAATGATTAGAAACCATATTTTTTATGTGTACCGTATAATTTAGTTATTTCATCTAATGACATGATAGGAGTACTATGCTCTATTTTTTCTAAAGGCTTTTTTACTAATATTGGTACTGGTTTAGGTGTTGGTTTAGGTAATAATACTGGTGTTGGTTCTGGTACTGGTGCTGGTGCTGGTACTGGTGCTGGTTTAGGTTCTATTTTTAAAAATTCATTTAAATCCAAAATATCCAATAAACTACTTTGTTTCTTATTATTTTTATCATGTATATCCAATAAACTACTTTGCTTATTATTATTAAGTGCATTGGGGTTAACATCTTTATTTATATTAATTATATTTTTTAATTCATCTAATTGTTTTTTTAGTTCCTTAACATCTTCACTATAATCTAATTGTTTTTTATTATCTTTTACTGGGCTAAGTTTATTTTGTTCTGCTTTAGCTTGTCTTTTTAAAAGTGATACCTCACGCATTTTTTTCATTCTTTCCAGCATTTTTTCCTTTGCTTCTTCACTATATTCCCTTTTTTTCCTTGGTTTTTTTTCAGGTGTAATATCCTCATTTTGGTAATTTTTAAAAATTTCATTTAGCGCTTTTAATTTTTCACTATTCATATTTTGATTTGTTTAAGTTTTGTTTTATTTGTTATTTATATTTGTTTAATATTTGTTTTATTTGTTTTATTCATCTTCATTATAAATATTAATAGTCATTGATACCTCATCACTTATTATAATAGAATTATCACGGGCATTTCTAAATGATAATAATAAATTTTTTAAATTCATTTCATATTGATTATTTATATCTATTTTTTGTGGAAAACCTGAAATATATGATAGTACTCCTTGTTTTGTTCTAATACCTTGAGGAATAGAATGCAATATTGATTGTTTACCAGCTACATCTTCCATAAAATTTAAACTATTTAAATTTAAATTTTCCAATATAATATTTAAACCAGCATCCTCACTTAACTCAAAATCAATAGGATTATCTCCTTTTAATAAAGTATTTAATGTATCTAATCTCAATATATTATCATTATAACCTAATATTTCAGCTAAATCAGATACTGGTAATAATATATTAAAATTAATAGTTATTATTGCTCCAAATGGTCCTGCTTGTAATGGTGGTATACCAAAAAAAGGATCCGGAGAATAACTAGCATATTTTATTTCTGTATCTACCTCTTTTAATGAACAATAATAATAACTATTTGTAAGAGGTCCTAAATTATCTCTATAATCTATATCTAAATCTAAAACATCAGTCATATCTGTTTGTTGTGTACCTGCTGGTGGATTTGCTATTTGATGAAAATATTTTATTTTTCCGCCTGTTAAATGTAATGTTATACTTGCTCCATTTTCAGCTGTTATATTTGTTAAATTTCCATCTATTTCTAATTTATTAGTTGCATTATCATTTGATATATAAGTTGTATAATTACTTTTATTTAAAACTGGATTTGATTCAAAATTTACATTTGAATTTATTAAACCAAATATAAAACTATGACCAGTAGTTACTTGATTCATTGTTATAGTTGTTGCTGATGGTCCTTTATTTATTGGTTTTGTATTTAATTTTGCATATCCATCATAGGTAGTACCAGTATTTAATATTCTTTTTAGTTTCTTTGATGATTTAGTTTTACTTATTTTAGTATCATCATTTAAAGTAGGGATTAAGCTTTCAATTTTTGATTTTCCAAAATTTATATTAAAAGGACCTGGATTAAGAGTATCACCCTCAATAAAACAATTAGTAGATAAACCTGTTGCTGGGGTGCTACTGGATCCATAAGTTAAACATGAATTTATAGCCTTTTGTACTTCTACAACTATAGCTTTTTGTGTGTAAGTTCCGTTATTTAATATAGCTGTAAAGGTACTATTAGCTCCAACGCTTACCCTAAACGAATTATTATTATTATTTATATCAATAAATTCATCATTATACTTAATATTAGCTGATACAAGTGCTATTTTTGATTTTGGTTTTATATTTAAATCATCTTCTAAATTAACCTGAAATTGACCTTTTGAATTAGAACCACGTAAATCTTTATATAAAGTTACAAGACGCATTATTTTTTTATAGTAAGTATTTTTTTTATATTAATTATTTTTAAATTATTATGTATATTATTTATAAATACTTAATATAAAAAAATAAATTTATAAATACTTAATATGTCTAATTGGTTTAATCCTATAAAAAATAATACAGAACGTGAATGCGATACTTTAGTTATTCCCTCTGGTGCTTCTACTTTATACGTTTATTTGTTTGCTGATCGTAACCTAAGATTAACATTGTCACAATCTTTAGACGATGAGGAAACATATGAGGTTAATGAAATTAAACAATATACAGCTAATGAACATAAAGTTTTTGAATTTAAAAAAGTAGGTGAAAAAGTTTATTTTTTACTACAAAATACTAGCGGTGAGGATTGTACTATTACTCGTGCTTTTCTTGACTATAAAAATTCAAATTTTTCACTTACCTTAGATACTGCTGCTACTTTAACAACTAGCGACACTATTTCACATACTAAGCTAGAAACTATCGATACAACACTTAATGGGACTCTTGATGTTACTGGTTCATCTGTTTCAGTATCAAATACAGTACAGGTTGCTAATACTGACCTTGGTTATCTATCTGATATAAATGATACACTTAGTGGTACTCTAACAACAACCGATGCAACAACTCATACTAAACTTGATGGTGTTAAAACATCGGTTGATACTATTAATACAACACTTAGTGGTACTCTAACTACAACCGATGCAACAACTCATACTAAATTAACAACTATTGATGGAACATTATCTGATATTGATGACAGAGTTGCTGAAATAAATACTACACTTAGTGGTACTCTAACAACAACCGATGCGACAACTCATACTAATCTTGGTACTATAAATACAACACTTAGTGGTACATTAGATGTATGTCCTATATTATGCCGACCATTACTGGTAGCAACTATATTTAATACTAGTAGCGGAACCACTGCCGTTAATGTTCTTGATGGTGCTTTAAAATTGGTGGGTTTTTCATATGCTCATAGTGATAACCAAGGTTGTCTAAGTTTTTACGATGTTGCTGCCGCTAGTACAGCACCAACCTCTACAAGTACTGCATTATTTTCAGTTGCTGCCACAACTGCGAATTTATCATCTCCAACATTTCCAACATCTAGTTATATAAATTTTGAAAATGGTTTATGGATTCGTTTAAATGGTAATATAGACCCCGGAAATACTACAAACGAAGCGGGTACAATTACCTTATATTATGAAGTTTAATAATATTTGTAATATAATAAATGAAAGAAAAAACTAATATTAAAAAAATATGTTATATGTGTTCCAATAATAGATATGCTAAATATAAGCTATGTCGTGATTGTATAAAAATAAAAGATTTTATACATAAATATGGGATGGTTACTATATTACATTTTGTTGAATCATATAAATATGTTAAACCTTCTGCACCACCATATTAATTTAATTCTTCTTCTGAATCTGGATCATATTCATCATCACTATAATTTTTAAATATTTTAATCAATTTGTTTTTTGTATAATTTATTAAAATAATTCTCTGTTTTTTATCTAAAATCCAACTATATATATTTATTTTTTCTAATGTCACTAGTGCTATTTTATCAATATTATTATGAGAATTATAATATACAGCAACATCATAAACTATATCCTGCCAATGTTCATTATTCTTAAAATAATAATCAATCTTTTTTTTACATAAATCTATAACATCCATTTTAATAAAACTAAATATTTTTTTTTTAACCGGAAACTGAATAGGAACGGATCCGGTTATGTTATAATTCTCTATAAAATTATTAATAAAAGTCCATAAGAAATATGGGTTTAATATAATGTATTGTGTTGAATTATTATTATTCACTTTTT
>Ga0136561_1000659_pt1 | contig 10899 bp, 10 predicted proteins | sample AntRauMeHopE1498_FD_104641 | JGI IMG/M metagenome (GOLD analysis project Ga0136561, IMG submission 104641) | Saline lake microbial communities from Rauer Islands, Antarctica - Metagenome Hop E1 #498 | ecosystem: Environmental > Aquatic > Non-marine Saline and Alkaline > Saline | place... | reverse complement strand
TTTGAAATATTTTCTGAAAGCTCTTTTTCTATTTCATATAGGCAAAACTCAGATTGTTCAAACAACACCAGCTTAGCCGGTTTGTATTTTAGAATTTGTCTGCATAACTCAGAGCCAATAGAGCCACCGGCGCCTGACACCATAACGCTTTTACCTGTTATGTGCTGCGCCATTAATTGCGCAATGGGGTTTACTGACTCTCTGCCCAGCAGATCTTCAATTTCTACATCAACTAACCCGTCGGCGTTTGCTACGCCTTCCACCATGTCTTTTATGCCCGCCATGGTTTGTACTTTTATCGACATATGTTCAAGCTGCGATATAATTTGGTTTCGTCTTGAACGACTAGCGCTTGGCAAAGCTAACAGTATTTTGTCGACTTTACCGTCGGCAATTAAGCCTCTTAAACTAGAAATGCCAACTACTGGAATGCCTTGGACTATTGAGCGCTGCTTGCTTACGTCGTCGTCAATAAAAGCACTTACAAAATATTCAGGACCTGTGGAGAGTGCATTTGCTAACTGACGCCCGGCTGAGCCTGCACCATATACCACAACCGGTTTTTTGTTTGTACCTGCAAACTGAGAGATTAGCGCCCTTACGACTAGTCTTGAGCCGCCTACACTTAATAAGATAAGTGCAGCATAAATGAGTGGCATGGTGCGATGGATGTCAATTGTTGAGAAAAAAGCAACAAGTACTAAGGTAACGGTAGATAATAAGGTGCCTGCAACTATTGCCCAAACGGCTTTTGAGCTCATGTATCTTAGTACAGCGCGATATAGGCCCAGTCGCACAAAAATTAAAATACTGGTAGGCAGAACGGCTAACAATATAAGCCAATACTGAATATTCATTAAAGGCAACGTAGAGTCTACACGAATAAACAAAGCAAGCCAAAACGATAAGAAGACAAAGGCAGAATCCACCGTTAACGTAAGAAGACGTTTAGCTTTTCTTGGTGAGTTTAATATTTTTATAACTACGTTTGAAGACAATTTACTCTCGCTATTATTTGCGCTCGTATTTTTAAAATTCTTAATCATAACAATTCCATGTCATTAGGGACTTTAGTATAGATCTTTAGTTAGCAAAAACAAGTGATAATTTTCGGCTTTCTTTGTTGCGACGTTTCCTGTTAATTCAAGCACATCACTATAATGAATATGAGTTCGTCTATAGTGCACTTTTTCAATAACTACAAATTTACCAACAAACTAAGTAAAAAGCTCGTTTGTATGAACGCGCTTTTTTAGTTTGCCGGGGTGGAAACTGCGATATGCAGACTACTTGTTAGCAAACATGTTAGTTAAGTATTTAGTAAACTCGTCGCCTAACTCAGGGTGGCGCATAGCATATTCAACGTTAGCCTTCATATAGCCAAGCTTACTGCCGCAGTCGTGGCTTTTGCCTTTCATGTAGTACGCATCTACTTGTTCATGTTCCATTAATGCATCTATTGCATCGGTGAGCTGAATTTCGCCGCCGGCACCGGGTAGGGTTTTACCCAACAAATCCCATATTTTTTCAGACAACACGTAACGTCCTACTACCGCTAGGTCAGACGGCGCATCTTCTAACGCGGGCTTCTCAACCATTTTATGAATCTTTGCAGACTCGCCCGGCGCTAGTGACTTACCTTCCAAATCAACAATACCGAACTTCGACACGTCTTCTCGAGCAACCTGCTCAACCATAACCTGACTTACACGGCTAGTATTGAACTTGGCAACCATGTCAGCCAAGTTGTCCTTTTTAGGATTACTGGTAGAGTCATCAATAATAACGTCGGGCAATACCACCGCAAAAGGACTGTCACCCACTAATGGCAAGGCACACATAATAGCGTGGCCTAAACCATTAGCTACGCCTTGGCGCACATGCATAATGGTGACGTCTTTAGGGCAAATTTGCTTCACGGCTTCAAGGAGCTGGCGCTTAACACGCTTTTCAAGCGTCGCTTCGAGTTCAAACGAGGTATCGAAATGATTTTCTATGCTGTTTTTACTGGCATGAGTTACCAAAATAATTTCTTTCAAACCCGCCTTCACACACTCATTCACTACATACTGAATAAGAGGTTTGTCGACCACAGGCAGCATTTCTTTGGGGATAGCTTTGGTTGCAGGCAACATTCTGGTACCAAGACCGGCTACGGGGATAACTGCTTTTCTTACTTGGCTCATTTTACTCTTCCTACTTATTAAATTATTACGGCTATGAAACTTTGCATACTAGGCGGTGTTTATGAGCATTTTATACGACAGGCACCACCGACATGCCGCGTCCAATTGCGTAGTACTGCAATCCGTGTTCCGATACTATTGAAGGTTCAAATAAATTACGACCGTCAAAAATAACGCCATCACTAATTACCCTTTTAATCAAGTCAAAATCTGGCGCTTTAAAGGCCTGCCACTCTGTGCAAATTACCAAACAGTTGGCATTGTTTAAGGTCGCTTCTTTGGTTCCCATTAGGGATAAGTCGGGTCGCGAACCATATATGCGCTGGGTTTCTTCCATCGCTTCAGGGTCGTAGGCTTGTACCTTAGCGCCCTGCTCCCATAATTTTTCCATGAGCACCCGAGAAGATGCTTCACGCATGTCGTCAGTATTGGGTTTAAACGACAAGCCCCACAGTGCGATTGTTTTACCTTTTACGTCGTTATTGTAATGACGCATTATATAGTCGAATAATTTTTCTTTTTGGCGGTAGTTTACCGCCTCTACGGCTTGTAGTACTTTGGCGTCGTAACCAACGGCTGTTGCACTGCGAATGAGCGCCTGCACATCTTTGGGGAAACATGAGCCGCCGTAGCCGCAGCCAGGGTAAATGAATTGATAACCAATTCTTGGATCGCTTCCAATGCCTTTACGCACGTTTTCAATGTCGGCGCCGAACTTTTCGGCAAGGTTTGCCATTTCGTTCATGAAACTAATTTTTGTTGCTAGCATGCAATTTGCGGCGTATTTAGTAAGCTCAGCGCTGCGTACGTCCATTATAATTATTTTGTCGTGGTTACGGTTAAAAGGCGCGTAAAGCTCGCGAAGCTTCTTTTCGGAGCGCTCGCTTGTGGTGCCTAGTATAATTCGATCGGGACGCATACAGTCGTTAACAGCGGCGCCTTCTTTGAGGAATTCGGGGTTTGAGACCACGTCAAATGACACATCTTTGCCATTTTTTTTCAATACTTCAGTAATTTTAGCCGTAACCTTGTCGGCGGTGCCTACGGGAACAGTGGACTTATTTATAATAATTTTATGAGACTGCATGTTAGCAGCAACGATACTGGCTACCGATAATACATATTTTAAATCAGCTGAACCGTCTTCTTCAGGTGGTGTGCCTACGGCTATGAAAATGACATCACCGTGTTTTATACCTTGCGCAGCGTCTGTAGTGAAAACGACTCTTCCGGCTTCGAAGTTACTATTTACTAGTGGCGTTAAGCCTGGCTCATAGATTGGGATAATACCTTTTTTTAAGTTATCAACTTTATTTTGGTCTACGTCTACGCATACAACATCGTGGCCTACTTCGGCTAAAACGGCAGCTTGTACAAGGCCAACATAGCCTATGCCGAAAACGGTTACTTTCATTTGTGGATCCTTTAAAAATGGCTTGATACAGTTACTTTAGCGTGAGAGTAGCTGTTATATATACTTTACGATTTTTTGAATAGTAGCATAAAAGATTTGCGCGCTCTATTAGTCAAGCTTGCCTGTTTCATACTCTTTTGTATTTAATTATACTTATGCAAGGGTTTGCTTAATCAATGCTACTATTTTATAAGATTTAGTTTCGGCTTTTTCGCCAATTCCATGTCTTTTTCTGGCTTGCGCTGTGACCATACTAGGTCGCAGATGCCATCAGTCGGGTTAAACCCAGTAGGAGCGTCTAGCAGAAGCTGACGGATAAGCTCGTGGTCAAAGTTGTGACAGGCTTTATCGAGATTGTCTAAAATGACAGATAAACCTTCCCACGTTAGCATAGCTTCATTGGCCATTAAGATCCGTTCGTGGAAGGTTTCTAACATGTTGTCACCAATTAAAAGCTCTTCATAAAGCTTTTCGCCAGGGCGTAAGCCAGTGCATTTAATCTCTATGTCACCGTCTGGGTTATTTTCATCTTTAACGTCTAAACCAGATAGTCTGACCATTTTCTCGGCTAAGTCTTTAATACGAACAGAGTCGCCCATATCTAGCACAAAAACATCGCCACCTTTCCCCATTGCGCCTGCTTGGATAACAAGCTGAGCGGCTTCTGGAATGGTCATGAAGTAGCGAGTAATGTCTTCATGAGTCAGCGTTATGGGACCGCCTTCTCTAATTTGTCGTCTAAATAGGGGCACCACTGAGCCTGAAGAGCCTAATACATTGCAGAAGCGTACCATGCAGAAGCGGGTTCCTGTATTTATCTTGGATTTGTCTAGCGCCTGCAATACAAGCTCAGCCATACGCTTGCTTGCGCCCATTTTATTGGTGGGGCGCACTGCTTTGTCTGTAGATATTAGAACGAAGATTTCGACGTTAGAGTTGATTGCGGCGCGCGCAGTATAATAGGTTCCAAACACGTTATTTCGAACACCTTCAACTACGTTTTGTTCAACTAGTGGCACGTGCTTGTATGCTGCAGCACGATAAATAGTGTGCACATTAAATGACTTCATTACATTTTCAACGCGGTTGATGCGTTGAACTGAGCCCATTGTGGAAAATATTTTGGTTTGTAGGCCGTTCTTTAAAATATATTCTGAGAGTTCTTTTTCTATTTCGTAAAGACCGAATTCAGATTGTTCGAATAGGACTAGTTTAACCGGCTTGTACTTTAGAATTTGTCGACATAGCTCAGAGCCAATAGAGCCACCAGCGCCAGACACCATTACGTTTTTGCCTGTGATGTGTTTGCCATTAACTGAGGAATAGGATTTACCGGCTCTCTGCCTAGTAAATCTTCAATTTCTACGTCAACTATTTCATCGCCGTTTGCTGTGCCTTCCACTTCGTCCTTAATACCCTGTATGCTTTGGACTTTTACCGACATATGTTCAAGCTGGGATATGATTTGGTTTCGTCTTGAACGGGTAGCGCTTGGGAGGGCTAGGAGAATTTTGTGGACCTTGCCATCGGCGATTAGGCTTCTTAGGCTAAATATGTCAACTACAGGAATGCCTTGTATTATTGATTTTTGCTTGGTTATATCGTCGTCTATAAAAGCGCTTGCGAAATATTCCGGACCTGCTGTTAGACCATTGGCCAACTGGCGCCCAGCCGAGCCAGCACCATAGACCACTACTGGTTTCTTATTTGTTCCGGCAAACTGAGCAATGAGTGCTCTTACTAAGAGTCTTGCGCCACCTACGCTCAACAAAATAAGGGCAGCATATATAAGAGGCATAGTTCGTGGGATTGCAATTGTTGAGAAAAAAGCAATTAATACTAATGTTGAGGTTGATAATAAGGTCCCTGCAACGATCGCCCAGACTGCCTTAGAACTCATGTATCTCAATACAGCCCGATATAAACCAATACGAATAAAAATCACAATGCTAATAGGCAGAACGGCTAGTAATATAAGCCAATACTGAATATTCATTAAGGGTGATGTAGAATCTAAGCGAATAAACAAAGCAACCCAAAATGACAGAAAAACAAACGCCGCATCAACCAATAATGTAATAAGACGTTTAGCTTTTCTTGGTGAGTTTAAGATATTTATAATTACGTTTGAAGACAAATTACTCTCGTTATCATTTGCGCTTATATTTTCAAAACTCTTTTTCATAACTAATCCGTGTCATTAGGGGCATTTCTATAATTCTTTACTTAACAAAGACAAGTATTAAAAAAGTTTTATGTCTGTAGTTACGTTGAATTTGAGGATTTAATAATTGAAAATAACAGCTGCCATAACGAGTAAGTACGCTAAACAGCTCGTTCAAAGCATCCTTTTTTGACCACAAATTAAACCGCCTAAAAACAGCGATCCACTTACCAAGGTAAGGCGGTAGGTCGGGCCATGGAATACCTGTTCGCATCTTGAGCATTATGCCTTCAAGCGTTTTTCTATGCTCTGGCTTATTATAAATTGGACCACTTAAGTGCATTACTCTAAATGAGGCATTCCATGTCTCATCTGTTAACATTAACCTAGGCATGTAGATTTGCTATCGTTTATTCTTCGCAGAGTTAATTATACCTTATTTACATGTCGCTTATTTTTTATACTGCAAAGATCAACAAACCCTAGTCTCATTTTATTGAAAATCTTATTATTTATAACTACTCGAGATCACACAATGCGTAGCATTGACGACAGACACCTTCGTACCGGCTTCGATCATCACCTCATCAATCACCTTACAGGTCAATTCAATCTCAGCTTTAGTCAATGTTGGATGTACTAAAAACATTAGACTAGTCTCGCCTAAGTTTTTAGCATTTGGTAAGCGTTCCATTGGTCTAAACTCAGTTTTTTCAAACGCTTTTTCTAAATATATCTCTGAGCATGAACCTGAAAAACATGGAACACCCTTAGCTGAAATCGTATTCATTATACGATCCCTATTCCACCCAGATTGTAGATATGTTGGTTCTACAAACACATAGTATTTGTACGCTGCGTGTACGCAGCCCGTATCTCGCGTGCATGAAAAATCACAACCTGCACATTGAATGGTTGGGACTCGCAGTCCAGCATATTTTTGACATGTTAAACCGATAGCGTTTGCATTTTTATTGCGTTTATCTGTCCAATCAGCCATTCGGGTAAGCTGTATACGACCAATAGCCGCCTGCATTTCGGTCATACGCCAGTTAGTACCAAAAGAATCGTGTAGCCAGCGAAAGCCCGGAGGATGTTCCTTGTTATATACTGAATCCCACGATTTACCGTGGTCTTTGTATGACCACATATAATTCCAATAGGCTTTGGAATTAGTCGTTACCATACCGCCCTCGCCACCTGTTGTCATTATTTTGTCTTGGCAGAATGACCAAGCGCCAATATGACCGATGCTGCCAACTGAGCGGCCTTTATATTTGGCACCGTGGGCTTGAGCACAATCTTCGATCACATAAAAAGCATGCTTTTCAGATAATTGCATAATTGCGTCCATTTCTGCTGGCATACCAGCAAGATGAACAACTATCACTGCTTTTGTTCGAGGTGTCAGGACTGCTTTAATTGTAGCGGCCGTAATATTTTGTGAATTTAAATCGACATCAGCAAATACTGGATTTGCTCCCGCAGTCACAATGCTTGAGGCCGAAGCCAAAAAAGTACGAGGTGTTGTTATAACATCGTCTCCAGAACCTATATTCAACGCTTTTAAAGCGATATCTAAAGCCAAAGTCCCATTACCCAAGGCGATAGCATACTTAGCGCCACACCACTCAGCAAATTCTTTCTCAAATTCACGGCCTTCGGTACCTGTCCAATAATTAACTTTATTCGATAATACGACCTTAGAAACTGAATTTGCTTCTTCAGATGAGAAGCTGGGCCAAGGGGAGAATGGAGTATTTAACATGTAATTCCTGTGAATTAAAATAAATCAAATGATTAAGTGTTACTTTTGATGACTATTGCTGGTGAGCCAAATGCAATGACATTAGACGGTACATTTTTAATTACCGAACTGCCACTACCTATTATGCTATCACTGCCTATCACAACAAGCTGTTTAATATTAGCACCAATACCTATCCAACTTCTGTTTCCAATTGTAACACCACCTGCCAAAGCAGCGTTTGGGCTTACATGAACATAATTAGAAATATGACAATCATGTTCAATAATAGCGCCCGAATTAATAATACAACCAACGCCTATTTGCGCAAATGCATTAATCACTGCGTTTGATAATACAACACACCCAAGCTTAATCGTGGCATAATTACTAATTACAGAGAATGGGTGAATGAGTGAAACCACGCTAAATCCGTGCTTACAGAGTAATTGTAATTTAGACTCACGAATAGCATTGTTACCAATAGCCACAAAAACGAAAGTACTATTCTTTCCACTTAATAGTAAATCATTTAATGTTCCATTTACTAGCCAATGCTCAATGTTTGATATGGAAGGATAAGCATCATCATAAAATGTCACTTTATACCCTAACGTTTCGGCTAAATCGGCGACTACCTTCCCATGCCCACTCGCACCGACTATTGCTAGTTGTTGAGGTTCTTGTTTATTCATTTTTTGAACCAGTAAAGGGTTTTATTGTTACATCCCCGCTTGCATTTATACCTTCCCGTATAAATACTTTTTTAACCGTTAAAAAAAGTATTTTAATATCTAGCCAAAAGCTTTGATTATCGACATACCAGACATCTAATTTAAACTTCTCTTCCCAACTAATAGCATTACGACCGTTAACTTGCGCCCATCCGGTAATTCCTGGGCGGATACTGTGGCGGCGAGCCTGCGTTAAGCTATACAGTGGTAAATACTCCATCAATAAAGGACGTGGGCCAACTAAACTTAAATCCCCTTTTAACACATTCCAAAGCCCCGGTAATTCATCCAAACTGCTTGCTCTTAAAGTTGTTCCAAAAGATGTGATACGTTCACTGTCAGGTAGTGGCGTGCCGTGTTCGTCAAAAGAATTTAGCATGCTTCTAAATTTAATCATTTTAAAGGGCTTACCGTTTTCGCCGGGGCGTACTTGCGAAAACAAAACCGGTGAACCTAATTTAGACCTTATTTTCCAAGCGACAAGCGAAATCACAGGACTTAACAAAATCAAGCAAATTAATGATACTAAAATATCAAAAATACGTTTAGTCACGAAATAATAACCTTTCACAAGAGTGGAGAAACTGCCTATGCTGCAAATTTTAGATCCGCTAAATAGGTATTTAATTGATATTTGTATTTAATAATAAATACCAGGTGCTATGGAGGCTACATCAGCATCTTTATCTTCAACTGCTTCATCTAGCACTAATATTAATTGCTTAGCTAGTTTATCACGATCAAACTCTCGAACAGCTAAATTCCTTGCGGCAGTACTTGCGTTGGTTAACCATTCACCATCGTGAATTTTTTCGTCTAATTGCTTTGCAACTAATTCTATTGGCTCTTGCCAAGCAGCAAAGCCGCAGTGATTAGATTTAACTAGGTCGTGCATCCAACCACCATAATTTAAGAACACTGGCTTTCCAGCAGCTAGAGCATCAAAAAACTTATTAGCTGAATTTGACCTCATTTCCGGTAAATCAATAAATAACGCAGAAGCCATTGTCGCCGCACTCAATAACGCTGGAATTTCGCTTTTTGCTATTGCATGTTCAAAAAATAAATTATCATTCAACACGTTTGCTTCTCTAGCTTCACGCACTACTAAAGACTTTTCTGAGCCATCACCTACTAATAAAATACGTAAATCTGAGTTAAGCTTTTTAAGTTCAACGGCTAATTTAACCATATAATCGAGACCGTTCACTTTGCCAAATGTCCCGGTATAAACAAGCAATGGCTTATTACCAAGCCACGAACGTTTGACCCTAAACTGCTCTCCCGCCTCGGCATTAAATTGAAACTCCCTGTTATCGCTACTATTAGGAATAACTGCTACTTTACTAGCCGCATAACCAGTACTAATAATACCTTCTTTCATGCCAGGAGATAGTGCAACCACGGCATTAGAGTTATTATAAGCCCATTTCTCAAGTCTTTTTGCTAAAAATTGAAGAAAACGGTTATTTAGTGCCCCCATAACTATTGGCATTTCAGGCCACAAATCACGAACTTCAAATACTAGGGGTACTTTTAACTTACGCGCGGTGAATACCGCTGGAATGGCTATTGTTAAGGGTGTACTGGTTGCAAAAACAACATCTCCTTGCAATGTTGCCGCTTTCTTTTGTGCGGAAAGCGCGAAAGCCAAAAAAGCAGATATTCGTTTGCGATAAGTCATGTGATTTGAATAAGGTAGGGAATACCAATGCACATTAATGCCAGCTTCAATTGTGGTCTTCCAGCCAGCGCTTTCATTCTTTGATTCTCTTGAACTAGTGACCATATGCACCTCATGACCTGCAGCAACCATTCTTCGAGCCATTTCATAAGAACGAGTACCGCCTGACATCGATGGTATATTAAAATACTGATGTAAATATATTATTTTCATTCTACTACTCTGCAAGGCATTCGTTAAAAAGGACAAACAAAGCCCTTTTTATTATGTGGAAGGGCGAAAACTGACCGACTTCAGTAATTTGGCGTTTACTATTCCAAATTTGCCTACTAAGTTTATTGATGTCAACTTTAACCAATATTTTCGTAGTTAATTATTACATAATCTTTATCAAAGCAAAAACTTCTTTGATATAAAGCAGTTGCGGTTAACATAGCAGCGGAGTGTTAAAAACTTGTAGATTGTAATTTTTGGTCAATATCTGGTCTACGAAAATGTTAGCCTTGTGGGCCCTCTCAATGAACAAACAATGCTTTTCCTTACCCTCTATAAGCATGACATTTAAAAAGCGATTTGAGCAACTAGAGGCTACGTGTACAAGTATTGTAACCGTCCGAGCAATTACGCCTAGCGTAACCCATCTATAATTCAGACACTAAGGTTTTGATAACACCGAGACCTTAAATGACAAAACGTACAAAAGATGAATGGCAAGCCATAATGGATGCCAAAGCAGCTCCCCCCTTTCCAACGTTGACTTCTGTCGCCAGCACAACATTCCCATTCAAACCTTTTATTATCAGCAAAATGCCAGGGGTCTTGCCAGACCACAGAATAAAAAAAGACAGTTAGCTACCGCTAAGGTTGAGCCAAAGCTGATAAAAGCAAAGCTTATCAGCGCACCCACCTCAGTTGTCGTGCAAACGCATCATGCCCAAGTATCGCTTTCATCGCAATGCGACCCTCTTTG
>Ga0136561_1000658_pt1 | contig 10934 bp, 10 predicted proteins | sample AntRauMeHopE1498_FD_104641 | JGI IMG/M metagenome (GOLD analysis project Ga0136561, IMG submission 104641) | Saline lake microbial communities from Rauer Islands, Antarctica - Metagenome Hop E1 #498 | ecosystem: Environmental > Aquatic > Non-marine Saline and Alkaline > Saline | place... | reverse complement strand
CTTAATTACATATATGTATTAAAGTATCGTTATTATATGTATAAATACCTATTTAATTACATATACGTACATATACATACATATACCATATGTTTACAGGTAAAATAACCGGTTATTTTACACGTATTTAACCTATATATACGTGTATAACTACTTTAATGTAATTAAGTTGTTTACATATGGGTAATATAGTGTATATACACACTTAATTACTAAAATAAGAATATACCACCATAATACATACCTATCTACTTAGGCCTATAACCCTTATAGTTTAATAATTCATTATTAATAAGTCCACTCTTTCTTTACTACCTATATTACTTCTTACGTCTTTATTAATCGTTGTTTTTCTTACTTCTATGATTTCTGTTATTTTAAATTCTTTAAACATATCCCTCATAGTATCGCTTCCATTAACGTTTAACATAAATTTACCTTTAATATTTTGTAATATGTCTAATAATTCTTTATAATTAAAACTACCATGTTTATATAAACGTGTTGATTTTTCATATGGTGGGTCTAAGAAAAAGAATGTATTTAAACTGTCCTCTCTTTCAATTATAACCTTATAATCTTCACTACATATTTTAGTATCTTTCATTCGTTTCTGGTATTTTTCTATATTTAATATTTTTTTAATAGGGTCGCTTGTTTTATATACCGTATTAATTATATCTCTTCCAGAGAAGCCATTACAACTATTTATTATTTTATTTACTAAAACATCAGTTGGTGTCACTATAGGTTCTTTTAAATAGTCTGTTAGTAAAGCTATAGTATTTAATTTAGTATACCTATACTCAGGTTTAGCTTCAAGTATTGCTTTATATCCATCTATTAATTCTAACTCCAAATCATTAATTACCTCTTCTTTAGACTTCTCTTTTAAAAAATATATAGAACCCCCGCCTACGAATGCCTCGACATACTTAGTATGTTCAGGAAATAATGGGATTATATATTTTGCTGTAAGCCTATTAGAACCTATACGTCCAAATATCGGTCTCATTCTCTATTATTACATAGTATATTAATTATAGCCATTCATCAGGATTAGATGTTGAAATAGTAAGAGGTTTCTGGGGTAGTTGAATATCCAGGCTTATAAGAAGCTTTGCTTCATCTTCTTGTTGTTTCTTTTCCTTAATTCTATCCCTTCTTTCTTGCTGTTTCTTTGCGTAATATGGCTTATGTTCTAGTCTATATTTTCGTTGGTATTCACGTTTATTTTCACGTTGTTTTAACAATTCTTTAAGTTCTTCGTCAGAAATGATTAATTTGTCCATGTCTATCTATACAAATGTTTTTATGTTTTATATAAAACGTATTTTTATATTTATGTAATAGAATAATGAACAATAATACAGATACCATAAATTTTATGAAAAGCAGAGCCAGAGTAATCATTGAAGATATTCTAGACATAGTATTAAGTAATCCACGATATTTACTAGAATGTTCTAAATATAGGGTATGGGTATCTTTTAGAAAGAAAACCAGAACATTATGTATTACACCAACAATTATACATAGCAATCTGGACAGTTTAAAATGGTTTCATTTAACATTATTTTCTTTAATAAAAATAGAATTTGATAAGGAAGAATGGGATAACACAGAGGCTGATTGTTTCTTATTAAATACGTGTTTTTTCAATACAAAAACTCCTCCAAATAAATTACCAGAAAAAGCCTATACAATAAGCATAAATTGATGATACTCTTTATTTCTTACCCTTCTTACCCTTCTTAAGCTTCTTAATCTTCTTAATTTTTTGTTTAGAATTAGTAAGACTGTCTGTTATTATAGCTTCGTATTCAAGTGCTTCCCGTTTTTCTTGTATAAAATCGTGTTCTATTTGTTGTCTACCAATGTTTAATGTACATGAAGACAGAAAATTCATTTTTATTATCCTATTTAATATAAATAGTTTAATATAACGGTTGTCCAGGCTTATTATCTACTCTCTGAGAGCATGTAATCTGGCTCTTCCACCTGTCGTAGAGCCTTTACCAGACATTTTTTTCTTTAAATGGTCAAATCCCATTTTGGCTCCTTTTTCAACAGCACTTCTGATTGCTGGGTTCTCCATCGCTTTTCCAGCCAACTCGCCAGCTTTTCCGAGTGCTGTGCCCAGTTTTGAGAAGAAGCCACCCCCCACCAAACGCTCCATAGCACTAGTTGTTAAAGGCGAGGCATTCGGAGCACTGTTAACCTCACTCTCACTCACTACACCTCTAATCACGCGTGAGCTTCCAGCCTGAGTTTCAAAGAAACCACTGTTTACAGTCATAATAGATAGCTGAGGCGATATCTCTCGAGAAAATGTATTTTCTACATCAACATTTAATTGTAATGTGAAACTTCCTACTACGCCAGGTGCTGTACCAGTCTGTAGGGCTATGTCTTTAGCAAATCGTACAACCAAGAACCCACCAACGAGCTGAACATTACCACCACTCGCTGTTTCTGTTTTAGGATTTACAACGCGACCTTTTCCGCTCCACGAGTTATAGTCCATTCTTAATCCGTTTTGTACACTCATTTTATAGAGCTGTGTGGTACTCATCGTAGACATAAGCCCACTGAAGTTATCAAAATTAATATTTAATTTCTTACAGGGGAGGAACCAATCGCCTTGTTCATTACTTGTAATGGCGGGTAGAGGAGCATCTTCCGCGTAATTAACATAGCCCTGGGGTGTACAATATATTACAAGCATATCAGGAACAACTGGTAAAGTAATAGTCTGTGAGCGAAGAGTGGCTGTAGTTCCTGGAGCAATACTTCCAAGCCCACCAGTAATAAATCTCGGATACTCGAGGTAAGGAATAACGCTCTTAGAGGGGAGGGGTACATCTAAAGATGGTGTTAAACTTATAACATTGATTGTAGAACCGGCCTGCCAAGGGTCAGCTGTTAAGAACTGAACATTACTGACCGTTCTACCCTGAGCAGAACCATTTGTAGCATTACGAAGTACTCTACTTACTAGATTACTTCCGAAGTTCATAATTATCTGAATGTTGTTAACACCGAAAAGCCCTACACTGTCTGAACACTCGCTGTTAAAAATAAATGGCGATAAAACAAGTGGTTCAGTAGCAGTTAATCTTACAGCAAGTGGATATGTTAACAGTCTGTCCTCCGTGCCCACGATATTAACAACATTCGGTATTCCATTGGTGTACGTATAGGTCTGTGCCCCGACATCATAATTCCCATTTCCAGAAAGAGGCCTAGAATTATTTGGATTAAGAAACTGTACGCCCTGGAATGCTCCGTTTGGTACTTCTTCATATCTGGCCTCGTAATACGAGCCTATGTTATTATTAATTGCTCCTGTGGAAGTATTATAGAGAGCATATTTATCTAACATATACGGTGAGGTTTTAGATAAATTATTTTCTGCCGTGTCCGTTAGTCTACTAACAACTACTAGTACATCTGCTAAGTTCACCGTCACACTTGTGTTATTAATGGTTGCGGTTAAAGTGGAAATTAAGCTCATAAGGGGATTTGGAGCAAAAGCAACATCTCTACCAAATACAACCACTGGACTCTCCAGTGCTGGAGGTGCGACGGTAGCATCAATCACTACATTAAATTGAAAATCACAGTTTGCGTCCCATTCAAAGCCTCTATCTACGAAAAGATTAAGAGACGGTACTTGAATATTGAAGCTTGCCTGACTTTGTGTAGATGCAATGGCTCTAAATGGTGCATTATTTACTGAGATTGCACCCTTATTAATGGCGTATTTTTCCTGGGGTTGAATTATTCTAGCGTCGTATACTCTTTCCTTAATAACGTCGGACATTCTAAAATCCTATTATTTTAAATATATTTTACTCCCTTTTTTTTAACATTTTTAAACGTTATCTATTTTTTTAAATAATATCTTAATGGATATTGATGACTTATTAAACATTCTTAGTGGAATCAGGTTTCCATCTAATCTGTTTTTCCAGAATACCTGAATATCAATATTTCGAATGTCCGCAGGTGAGGTGGATAGACTACTAAAGCGATACTGGCCAGAAGGTACATATGTAATCTTTCCCTTATATGCCTCCGCGTTGTCCCCTAATGTTATATCAGTTATGATAGGCTGGAATGCTGACCCATTGGAACTACCTGATTGCTGATTATTTCCTGTTCCGAATTTTATGGGTTGTCCAGTACTCTCACTCATAATCGGTAAAAGCGAAGAGATAAAAACGATTGAACCGATTGGCGACCATAGAGTATCTGTAGACGACCAGTTCTGGTCAGTAATTACATATCTAGTATAAGGAGGGTCTTGTGGAGCTGGTGGAATTGCGGGTGGTGCTGTTGATGTGTCCGTATATAGGTTCGTACCAAGATTATCAATAACTTTAATCTCGAATGCGACACCAGCTACGTTGCTTTCATTCTTAGACGCTAGATCACCACCCTCATACTCGTGGGGGAAAGAATCGTATAGACCATACATATTTGAATTAAAAAACATTTGAAATTCCTCCTCCGATGTTGTTCCTTTACTGTCATACGTATTGCCCCATCCATATTTATCAGTATATATATTAAACCGTTTGGTATTTGCGTTATAAATCATATGAGGTGGTTTGGTATTTAAATTTGGACTACCTGCCCCGCCCTGTGCTGTCCACCAATTTTTAAATTGATTGTTAATATTATTCCAAACTTTTACATATGTTTCATTTACTAATTTTACCCAGTGAGAGTAATCTTGAACATAATAATAATCGGATGAAAAGTCCTGAGGTCTGCCTAATGGTACCTGGGGCTCGGGAGCAGTAGTTGACTGTGAGCGAAACTGAATAGGTTCTATATTATTAAAAGTTTCAATCCGAGGCGTTCCAGCAATTTCATAATTTACAGTTGTTTTCATTCCAATCTTATAAATGCTTAAATTGATATCGTCCTGTTCTGGCTCTATTATAGGAATGAAAAGGGGAAGAGTAATACCAGGACCTATCATTTGGAAACGAATAATACTAAATAGGTATTTGGAACTATCCTTGATGATTGCTGTGTCGCGTGTTTCGTTGTACGTAGCCATAGGGTTAGAATTAACCCCTTCGTCTATTTCTTTACCATCAATAATGTCGCAGTTATAATAGACATTGTCTTGTATGTCGGTCTCACGTCTAATATTAACTAGTCTATTCATTCTTCTAATACATGCTTATTTTTTATAACCCAGTCCTTTCATTTGTAAGTCGTTTAATTTCTTTTTATATACCGCCTTTATTTGGTCTCGCTTCCAATTGTCCTTTAATCCGTGTCCAAGATGTTCGGTTTGTGCTCTTTCTTCAGCAAGTAAGTCTGCTCGTCTAATTGTTTTGGCTGTTAAAGATTTTGGAAAGATAAGTTTGATTGCTCCAGAAAACATACTAGACAGGAAATCTCTACCTCCAACCATATGATGTTTTTGTCCACCCTTATAGAGTTTTTCAAAGTTTTCTAATGAATGTCCCTTAACAGCACTTGGCGTTAATTTGTTTCTTATGATGTTAAAAAACCCTTTTGCCTTATCTACATCAGCTGGTATTACCCTGCTATTTCTAAAAAACTTTCCGCCTAAACGATATAAAAAGTCTGTGTCGGTATAAATTCGTTTTATATTATCCGGTTGATTTGTTAGGTCTGCTGTCTGAAACGCAGAATTATAACCTACTCCTGACTTAATACCAGGAAAATCACGTTTCAACTGAGTTAGAATAGCTCCACCAAGACTATGTCCGCCTATATGGTAATCATACTGGTCTGTTGGATATTTGTTTATAATCGCCTGTACCATGGCCTTATCTGTATTATACCTTCCTGTTTTACTTAACCGATTAGCAAATAGGGTAGCGTCTGCCATTAAATCACTTCCACTTAAAGGGTCTGTTCCTCTTGCTCCGAGTAATATTGTTTTATCACTGTCCCTTAAGTAAGCGTCTATAGTCTTACCGTCGGCGATTTTTATAAACCCATTACCAAGATTTGCTGGGGCGACTTTATCATACGATGCTTTGGCTGAGTTAAAAAAATCCTTTTCAGCAGGTACTCCCGCACCCTTTTTTAACTTTAACTTCTTAGAACCGCCTTTAGACTGTAGTTTATTCCATAGTCCGAAGAAGGGGTTAATCTTATTTTCACGTCTTAGTTCAATATATGTCGCCATTATATTCTCTAAATTCGCATCTCTTTGTATCAAAGAATTAGCAATTCCCAATGCTAGGTCTGATACCTTACTAACAGCATTTGGTAAAAATTTCTTACCAATCGTATTTAACATATTTACTATTGGACTAGCAAATTTTGTACCAAACTGAGCCATATCGGAAAGGAAACCCATACCATCGGGGTCATCTTCGAAGTTTGCTACTCGCGTACCGAATTTATGATTTTCATCGCGGTCCATCATATTGTAAAAATTATGTTCCAATTCTTCTGTTAATAATGCCTTTTGGCCATCTTCTGTCTTATAGTATTCAACCATTTCAGCATCTTTTTGAGCTATGCGTTTTTGTTTATCATGAAGTAATACTGAGCCTCTCTTAGCGTTCTGATTTGCTGTATATCTTTCCCCAGGTGTTAAATCTCTTTCCTGCTTTTGCCTTTCAGTTATTTTATCTGGGTTATTATCAATCCATTCCGGTACAGTTGCTGAATATTTTTTTAAGAAATAGGTTTCGCTTACCTGAAAAGGGTTATCTGTTTGTTCTCCTAACTTAACGTATGCTTGATATTGCTTTTTTAGTATACTTCTTAATTTGTCTGGATTTTGTAAATCTTCAATATTTTTCATATTTTTACGTATAATCGGCTCAGTTAAATCATTACTCCATCCTTCAGTACCACCCTTTAACTTTTTCTTATATGTACGAGCATTTTCTAGTCGTTTTTCCTTCGCTTCTGGTTTTTCGTGCTGTCTAAATAAAGTAGCTCGTGATGGGGCTTTCCACATATTAAACTTTTTATTTATGATTTTTTCATATTTAACTGGATATAATCGTTTAACTGTAGTAAATAATTCATTAACTGTTTTGCTTTCAGCTTGTTTTAATGTTTTAGTATTTAATGTATTTAAAATCTTATTCTGTTGTATCTCAGTAAAGCTTTCTAATAGGGTCTTTTTAGAGGGTAAATGTTTTCTTTTAATGCGTCCATCTTCTTTAGGTTGGTCTGTTTTCCAGCTTTTTAATGATTTAGAACTTCCTTTATCTATTAAATTACTTGATGGGATTTTAATTTTACCTACGGATAACTTGGTTAATTTCTTAGGTTTTTTACTATTTAATGTTGGATTATATTTTTTTCCAGCATTCTTCTTAGCCATAATGGCCTGGATAAATCCAGACGCTCTACTTCCTCCTGTTAATGAATCTATAGTCTCTGGATATATCATTCTATAGTCTTCTAATATAAAACTATATAATGATATATTTCTTAACTTTATTAGAATGACATTAGCTTACGCAAATATTCCAGGCGGTTTAGCTTTACAGGATAATATTCGGCTACATAGATTAAGACTATCAAATGAACGACTAGTAGGTACAGCAAGTAATAGAACATTAAAAGAAATTAATTCAAATAGAGGATTTCCATCTTCAGGCGGTTCTTACCATGGCGGTTCAGGCTTACCAGAAGCGGAAGCATATGAAGAAGCAAGAATGACAGGAAACATAGTCGGTGGTAGTAAAATGTTTCAAAGTAATAGAATGATTGGTGGGATGAAGCGAATGACTAAAGCTGAAATGAAAGCACGTTCCAAAGAATTAGGACATCTATATGGTTCTGAATTAATGAAAACTGACGGAGAATTACAGGAAATGAAAGGGTCTGGGAATAAGGCATGTATGAATGAATTTAAAAAAGCGTTTATGAAATCTTTAGCTGAAACTGGCCCTCATATGTCCACAAGTAAGGACGACGATAGTGAATTAGACGAAGACGTTGATGTAGAAGTTTTACCTAAAAAGGGGCGGGGTATGTCTGGAGGTAGAGCTAGAGCTCTCGAAAGGGGCTTATTTTATCGTCCTCCAGACCATAAGCCCTTTCCACATCAAGATAACAGCCATTTTCATAATCCATACCTAAAGCATTCCGAAGCCGAGGCTGAGGCCGTGTCAGGAGGTTCTATGTCAGGAGGTGCTATGTCCGGAGGTAAAAAGAAAAGAGCAGTTTCTAGTAAAATGAAGAGGCGAGGGGCAATGGTAAGTAAATTAATGCGAGAGAAGGGCATGACTTTAGGCCAGGCAAGTAGTTATATAAGTAAGAATAACCTCATTTAAAAATATTTAATATTCATTAGAAATAGAATAATGTTAGGTAATACACCACTAAGAAGAACCCCATTTCCGAGTTTTGTAAACGATATGCGTAGAGGACAACAGCAGACACACGCGGGTAATCATACTACATATGTAAAACCAGATTATGAACCATTAGCAAACACTCCGTTTCATGCGGAAAGTATGAGACTTAACGATAGATATATTAAAGAAAGAGCGAATAGTATAGCAAACTCAAATAAACAGTTATCCATTGGATTTTATCGTAATCGCATTCCTAAACCCCAGCCCCAGGGTTCTTTCCAAACGCCAACGAATTATAATGGATATAATACCTCGTATGGCGTACCGACATTAACAGGTGGTTCGTATAGAACCCTACCTGGTCAAGAGCATGGGCGAATGTTATTAAGAAGGCGTACTGAACAACTTCAAGAAATGGAACAGGAAAAGGAATCGGGGGTAGCATCAGCTCAAATGTCAGATACTGAAATTAAAGAATTAAATGAAGACACAGCAGAAAAAATATCAATAGAGTTATACTTGGAGGAAATCATTAATACAATCACCGGTGAGGCTGGAGAACAATTTACGGATAGCGTTGTATCAGTAGAAACTCTGAATAAGCTATACCAGAATATTTTAAAGCATGGCGACCAATTTACTAAACAAGAATTAAATATATATAACGATGAATTAACGAATGTTATGGAAATATTAAGAAATAATGTCGTTGAATTTTCAAATAATCCAGAAGATGAACAACTAGAAGCCAAGACACCATCCGAAGGTCAATATAGTAGAATTTCGAGAATTTATGCTGTAATACGTGCGTGGTATGAAACCGGGGATATTGAAGGTGCTTCAGTACGCCGACGTGCTGTAAAGACAGAAGTTAAAGATATAACAAAAATATTTAAGGGCGACTTTAGAAAAAATCAATTTCCTAAACGTAGAATTTCTGAAGAAAACAACAAACGACAACTTGAAATAGAAGCAGAAATAGCAGAACGTAAAGCCAGGGAAGAAGAAGGGGAAGCGGTAGGAGAAGAGGAAGAGGAAGAGGAAGAGGAAGAGGAAGAGGAAGAGGAAGAGGAAGAGGAAGAGGAAGAGGAAGCGAGAGCCCCAAGAATAACTAGAGACCAGATTAAGGAATTAAGAGAAGAGGCGGGTAAAACATTACAAGACATACTCGGCAGGGGGGCTGTAAGTCAACTTAAAACTAGAATTAATCAGCGTTTAAAGGAACGGGGAATTGTACTGGTACATATACAGGAAATGACGTACGAACAATATGAAGAACTTTTAAACGAGACTGTTGAAGAACTATCGCCCCCGTAGAAATCTATCTACTTAACTAGGTAAACAACCTCTAAAAGATATGTAAATATCTTGTACGGGTTATTTATAGAAAATATAAAAAAATATCACAAACTATGGACAAAAACTTATGTTTTTTCATTTTTTGTAAATAATCTGATATGTAAAATTCAGGTATAATTACTAAATACCTGATACAGCATAGAATGCCGTTTTTTACTTTAAAATCACCAAGCAAAAAAAATAAAACGTGTTTACCTATATCTATTATGCGAGGGGATACTAAGGACTTACATAATAAGTTTTTATATTTAGACACTCAGGAGCACGCACCAAAGGAGGATAAACCGTTTACGGAAGTGGATTTACCTTATGATACAATGTTTTCTATTATGCCGTCGGCTGACGAAAACACTAGACAAATTTTCTATATAGCAGGTTCAAGTGGCTCTGGAAAGTCATACATGGCGAAAATGTATGCTAACAATTACAGCAAGATGTACCCGGATAGAAGCGTATATTTAATATCTAAATTAGAACACGATGAAACCATAGATAGTATGACTATACCCCCTATACGTTTGGATTATTCAACCTGGATAGATGACCCTCCTAATATAAATGACTTTGCTAACTGCTTAGTAATATTTGACGATTATGACACAATAGAAGGAAAAGAGGGAAAAGCTATTCTAAATGTAATAGAGGATTTATGTATTATGGGAAGAAAACACAACGAGCAACAGGGTAATGTATCTGTATTATTGCTTACTCATCATCTTACAAATTATAAGAAAACACGATTATTATTAAATGAAGCTACACATTACGTTGTATACCCACAGAATAGTAGCAGTCATGCGTTAGGTTATATGTTAAAAACACATATGGGACTAGATAAAGATGAATTGAAACAAATGAAGAAGCTAGGTCGATGGGTATGTTTTAGTAAGAATTATCCACAGTATATGATGGGAGCTCATTATGCGAGACTATTACATATGGAAGATGTTAAAGAAGAAGAAGGAAAAGGAGGAGCTAAAAATATAAGGTGTTATTATTAAAGATACATTAAAGATTTAGCGTTCGTTAATTCTACAAATTCTGTTTGTAATTTTTTTAAGATATATTGTAAGGCGAAGGCTTTGGTTGTAAATATAGTCCGTACTTTTTCGTCTTCTAAATCTTCTTTTGTATATGAGTTTTTAAATTCCGTTGTCATTGTTTCATAAAATTTAATTTTTTTAAGTATTAAATTCATTTTTAGTTTTATTTTTAACATGGTATTATTATCAACTCTACAAGCATGAAGTT
>Ga0136561_1000652_pt1 | contig 10979 bp, 19 predicted proteins | sample AntRauMeHopE1498_FD_104641 | JGI IMG/M metagenome (GOLD analysis project Ga0136561, IMG submission 104641) | Saline lake microbial communities from Rauer Islands, Antarctica - Metagenome Hop E1 #498 | ecosystem: Environmental > Aquatic > Non-marine Saline and Alkaline > Saline | place... | reverse complement strand
TAACACAAGATAATTAAACCAGATTTGTGAAAACAAATCATCACTATCAAAACTATGTCAGTAAGAACTTCGCAGGGTATGCCTCCCGTAAGAAAAAAAGGCCATCAAGACGAATCAGGTAAACCCACTAACGATAGGGGCAAGCCACCGCACAAGGGCGGACACAAGGCAGGTTCTAAGCGTATTGCTACGTTTAGGATAGGCGGTAAGTACGACGGGTCGGGAGGTGTTAGCGCATCCACACCATGGAACTCCGGTAAATGTAAGCCAAGCGCTGCATTTGACAGATTGCGCTAGAGGTATGGCGATATTGCCACACTTCAATTTAATTTATTAATAATGAGTAGATCAAGATTAAAAGAGGTCATGTCTATACAGACATCGACCTATCTTACCCAAGACATGGACGACTTTTTGTACGAGCAGTTCAAAGTGATTAGTCTAGGGAATGAGGAAAACTACAGGTATCATTACGAAGACGGTAATACTTATATTACCAAAGGTCTTGCAGATACTTATCCTTGTGTGATTGCACACACTGACACGGTGCATGATATACACAAAGACTTCACAGTATTCGGTGACAACGATATCATGTTTGCCATGGATATGACCTCCGGTTTTCAAGTCGGTGTTGGTGGCGACGATAAGGTTGGCATATACGTAGCATTAGAGATGTTAATTGGTTTAGATGTCGTCAAAGTAGCTTTCTTTAGAGACGAAGAGCATGGTTGTTTAGGCAGCCGTGAAGCCGACATGGGTTGGTTCAAAGATGTAGAGTTTGTCCTTCAATGCGATAGGCAAGGCTACAAAGACTTTGTTAACACCATCTACGGTCAAAAACTATTCGACAAACCTTTTTCAAATGCAATAGGCGATATCCTTGCTAGATATGGCAAAAAAGAAACCTCTCAAGGCGGACTCACAGACGTTTACCAACTCGTAGAGAACGGTTTAGAGGTATGTGTAGCTAATATGTCCTGCGGTTACTACAGACCTCACAGCGACGACGAGGTTATAGCTATTCAAGAAGTGTTCGACACTAGGGACATGGTATTCGAGATTGTCAGCGATTTAGGCGGTAAAGTTTGGAAAAATAGTTTATACATAGACTATAATAGCTATACTAATAATAAGCCTAAGAAAAGAAAGAAAGGCAAGAAAATCGCAACAGACTGGCACCAGAGAAGCCGAGATGACTGGTGGAACGGAGAAAAGTCTTCACAAGACGAAACAGCTTGGACTAAAGTATCAGATCGAGAGGGCTACGGGTTATATAGAGATCACCGAAGCTACAACGACTTCGACGAATTAGATGCTTACGAACACATGGACTTAGAGACCTGCTGTAGTAAGTGTGATACCGATGAAATCATGTACGACAAAGAGCAAGATGCGGACTGGTGTTTTGCTTGCGACGAGTACACCAACATCTACAGCCATCACATATTAGAGGAAGAGGTAGAAGATATACCTAAATTATCTAATGGCATGACAGTAGACGAGTACGAAGAATGGTTAGAAGAGATTAGAGATTAAATTGTTTCACTATCAAAAAGAATATAAATCATGGATAATATAAGGACAATAGCAGTAGAGAATAGGCATATAAGCTCAAGCCTAATGGAAAAAATACTTTCCGAAAGAGATAACAGTCTAGTACAGAAGTTTTTTAAAGTGTATAAGACAGAAGCTACGGGCAAGGGTATAAAAAACGTAACGATCAATAGCAAGGGCGAAATGACGTTTTTACCTAAAGGTAAGGAGTGTGTATTAAACACAAGTTCCACCCCAGAAGTTTGGAAGACAGACAACAGGCAAGCAGGAAACTACGGTAAAGTGCTTCGTAAGTTGTTAGTAGAGAACGGTGTAGACCCTAATTCTATCATTGCCAAAGAGTTAGAAAATATTGTTAACTCTTTAAAAGCTAGGTATACGGTAGAAGGGGAATTTGCAGTAGTAAGTGGAAGAGATATCACTCATTATTACTTAGGAGATAACTACGACTACGACTTTAATCTAGGCAGTCTGGGAAACTCGTGTATGAGATATGACGGAGCTTGCCAAGACGCTACTGACTTCTACGCAGGGAATGATAACTGTAAGATGGTAGTACTAAAGTCACCGGATTCAGAGAAAGCTAGGGGTAGGGCGTTACTATGGACTGACGTAGAAGGTAATAAATATATGGACAGGATTTATGCCAACGACCATATTATAGAGGCCTTCAAAAACTATGCAAAAACTAATGGTTGGTATCATAAATCTAGTCAAAACTCTAGCAACGGAGCGTGGGTATCACCGAAAGGGGACACCTTAGATATAAGCGTAAACATAGAGGTAGACACAGAATACTCTCTAAAACCTTACATGGATACATTTTACTTCTGGGAGGATAATAAGATTATGAACCACGACGACAATGGTTACGATATAGTAGCCCAGAACGAGCCTATTTACGACGACGACGAAGGCCGTGTTTATGACGACGTTGATGACTGTTATATAGACGAAGACGACGCTGTATATATTTCAGACAGGGGTGTTACAACCAGTTTCCATAACGCATTTAGCTGTAGCATAGACGGAGACTGGTATCTACTGGAAGATATGGTAGAATGCGAGGGAGACTCTGTAAACAAGGATGCAGACGGTATTACTTGGGTAGAGTCGGAAAACAGTTACTACTACGATGAAAACGTTACTCACTGTGATTATAACGACCAAGACTACCCATCGTCGGAGGTAAGGTTCATACCAGAATTAGAGATCGACGTACACGAAGATAGCGTTGAAGATGCTTATGAAGATGCCGGATGGCATTTAACAGTAGACGGAGATTGGGTAAAACTTCAAAAAGAATTATTTTAATCATTAAACTAGATTTGTCAAATCAAATCTCACTATCAAAATGTTAGATACAAGATATAAAGATAACTACAATAACGTAGAAAAAGTAGATTCAGGAGGAAACCACTTTATTAATGGTAAATGTGTAAACCCAAAGTCTTGGAGTAACACTGAAATAGGTGGAACATTCTCCGATACAGGGTTAACAGAGGCTCCCCTTAATAAAGAGTTAAACATTACAGGTAAGGTCAACGAGTTCAGCTACTTTGACCACGACCTTAGAAAGACGGTATTTGTGGTCGTATCTTAAACTATTTAAACCACGGGGGTAGTAATAGTACTGCCCCCTAACTATTAATTAATCTATTATGAATCATCGTAGAGTACTACAAGAGATACAGTCAAAACTGTTCGCAGAGAAAAAAAGACCCAACCCACAGAAGCCAATTAAATGCCTATCGTATACAGTGAAGGACGATATTATAGCCTTAGCTTATACTGTACTAGATAAGAAAAAAGCTGTTCAGTTTAGAAGGCTTTTTAATGAAATTGAATCGGAAGTTTGGGAAAGATTAATAGTAGAGGATAAAAAGCTACTAGAATTGACTAAATAAAAATCATATAATGAAAGTATCAGATTTTGTAGGAGACTACGCCATACACAAAAACTATGGTAAAGTATTTGTAGATAGCGCACCACCACGCAGCAAGGCAATGGTTAACATAACCGTTAAACAAAGGGGCAAAGGTTGGAACGAAGCTACAAATTCCTACGAAAAATACTTTGTTGGTAGCCACTTACTTAAAGATGGGCAAAGGTCTTTAAGATGGAGACTTACTAATAAAGATGAACACGGGGTTACAGACCTAGTACACATTAAATCACTATCAAAATGGGAACGTCAAAAGAGTTAATAGAAGAGCTACAGTTTAATGATAAATACTTGTGCAAAGACTACAAAAACAGCAAGTATTATAGAACATACCTTAAAAAAGTTCTCTTCGGGCTTATTAATCTATCAAAACAAGAACATGGATAATAACGTTAAAAGAATGATTGCAGTAATCCAAATTTATATACTATGGAAGACAGGCAGAGAGGTCAGTATATCAGCAGACCTACCAAGAGAATACTCTTTACTATTAAAGGCGTACGATATAGCCCAAACTTGGGTAAACAGTAATATAACAGAAGTTCAGAGATAATATAAAACACTGAAAGTTTGGTATTTATAAATATTTATTGTAGTTTTGTTAAAGGTTAAGTGCCACCTTGTAAGAAAACGGCACAGAAGTTTAAGTAAACCAGTATTATGAAAAGACTATTGTTAATAACCACAATGCTTTTTTCCTTAGCGTTGTCAGCAAGGGAATCTCTTGATGAAATTATGGAAGTATTAAAGTACGTAGAGTCATCAAACGACCCGAGAGCTATAGGAGACGGGGGAGATTCTTACGGAGTATTACAAATCCAAAAAGCCTGCGTCGATGACGTTAATAGGTATTTTGGTACACATTACACTCACGACGATATGTTTCAAGTCGAGTGTGCAGAAGAAGTTTTCAAGCTATACGCTACTATGGGTATCAAGAGATACATCAAGAAGTACGGAGTTGAGCCTAGTGCAGAGGTTATAGTTAGAAATCATAATGGTGGGATTTACCAAGGACACCGGGTCAATGCGACAAAAGAGTACTACATAAAGTACAAACTTTGGAAAACAATAATCAAATCGAAATCTTAAATCTTAAATCAAATGAAAAAGTTATTTTTATTATTATCAATGGTATGTATTACCGGACTATCGGCACAATACAACAGAGTAGCTATCGGACTAGAAACTGGCGTTAACGCTGTAGGAGACCAGTCGGCAAAGGTAGTAGATGCAGCTAATTACTTCGGGGCTACTGCGAGATACAGTTTCAACCCTATCACAAGTATAGGAGTATCGGCAGGTTGGTCTAACCTTAATCTAGTAGGCCTAGAAGGACAAAACGTCAAATCTAATTATGGCCGCATTAGTACGGAGTTGTTTGTCGATGTATTCAACATACTACAACTTCAAAATAATATATTTACTATTTTAGTGCATGGCGGTGGAGGATTTAGCCGTATAAGTACAAGTAACCTACAGCCTAGCTACCAAGACAATATGTTCAGCGCAACGGCAGGTATTACTGGGCTAGTTAAAATAAGCAGGGGCGTAGCACTATCAGCAACTTACCGAAATACGGCAAATATCACACAAGATATGAGTCTGGACGGTATTACATCAATAGAGAACGCAGGTGTTAATTCTACAGTTGGCACATTCTCGGGAGGTCTTATATTCTACCTAAGAACAGGAAAGAAAGGCGTTAGATCACAACACGCTGACTGGACTAAATAATCAAATCAAATCTTAATTTTTAAACTTAAAACAAATGAAAAAGTATTTATTAGTATTGATGGCAGGCTTATTCGTAATGTCATGTAGTATTGCCGAACTAGGGATTGATGGCGTAGATGGTATCGACGGTATTCAAGGGGAACAAGGGATAGCAGGTAAAGATGGAGCAGACGGCATGGATGCAGCTATCCCCTCTTTCGAGGTAATCAGCAAGGGTACGGACTGTACTTCTGTTATATTTTATCTAAACAATATCGAAGTTAACAACTTTACGATATGTGACGGAGAAGATGGGGCAAGTGCTTATCAAGTGGCTTTAGATAACGAGTTCGAAGGTGACATTGGCCAATGGCTTAACAGTCTTGTAGGAGAAAAGGGCATAGACACAACACCCTCTGACGTTATCACATTTATCAGAGCTTGCGCCCAATCTGACGAACGAATTATGAAAGTTGTAAAGCCTAATGGAGATGTAGAATTTTATGCAGTTTATTACGACAAAGTAGATAAATACGCGTATTGGGCGCAACTACAGGAAGGTCTTACATATAGAACAACAGACGGTACAGATTGTATTTTTACCCTTGCAGATTTACAGTAATCAATATAAGGGGGTTTAACCGCCCCCTATTTTTAAAACAAAATAATATGCCTATAAGGATTTACACAAGCAGATTACCTACCGGTATAAACGGTATGGCCTTATTTCCTTTTATACTAATCAACGAGGATTTAATAGGAACTACAAAAGAGATTATAGTACGTAACCACGAAAGTATACACTATCAGCAACAGAAAGAACTATTAGTATTACCTTTCTATGTTATCTATCTATACGAGTTTCTTGTCAATATAAATAAAGGGCTTAACCGTCGGAAAGCTTACCGGCAAATATCTTTTGAGAAAGAGGCATCCGCTAATCAAAATAACTTAAACTATTTAAAAACTAGAAAGAAGTTTACATCATTTAATTTATAACATTAATAACGACAAAAATAATTATGAAAAAATCATCACTAGTAGTAAACGAAAAGATTGACCAAGACAATAGAATCGATAAGATTTTAGGGTTTGATGCAGACCAAGTGACAGTTTTTGAAAAGAAGTACAGCACGTTTATGAATTCAGCTTTAGACGCTTTTGTAGAATCGGAAGACGATATAAGTTCGTCAGATGTTTATCAAAACGTAGTAGATACTTTTAAGGGAAAAGAACTTGATTTGTTTATATCTCAAATAACTTGTCAAGCATTGATGTCTATTGTAGGGGAAATGCAAGCTAAGTCTGACGCAAGTACTTTAGTTACAATGGCTATAGGAAAGGCCCTAGGGGTTGATTGTGGCCCAGATTGTGACTGTGACTGTGACAAGGACGAGGATGGAGAAACAGAACTTAAAACAGATCATGTTGCCGTAAAAGGAGACGCATAAATTAAGGTAAGAGTGTTTAAACTGTGGAGCCACGTCAATTATTACGTGGGAGGGAGGTTCGAATCCTCCCCACTCTTCTAATAAATAAACATAAGTAAGATGACACTAGAGCAGCCAATCAACAATAACCCCTACTTTGCATGGCATCCATTAAAAACCGAATGTGGTTCTTGGGTGTGGCTAGTTTGGGTTAGAGAAGAAATAGATTATACGGGATGTTACTTTAAAGGGTTCCCCACAATTAAATATCACAAGATATGAGTTATATAGCAGTGGATGTAGAAAGTGACGGACAGATTATAGGAATAAACTCCATGGTTTGCTTTGGTGCCGTAATAGTCGAACAAGGTTTGAATAGAACCTTTTACGGACAGACAGCGCCAATAGGAACCCACTATGTGCCGGAAGCTTTAGCAATTTCAGGGTTCACTAGAAAAGAACATGAAAGATTTGATTACCCTATGGAAGTCATGGAGGACTTTGCTAAATGGATAAAAGACAACTCAAAAGGTAGTCCGATACTAGTTTCAGATAACAATGGCTACGACGCCTCTTGGATTAATTACTACTTTCACACTTGTTTAGGTAGAAACCCTTTTGGATGGTCTAGCCGTAGAATAGGAGATATGTTTGCAGGGTTTATGAACGACCCCTATTACAGATGGAAAAAGCATAGAAAGACATCGCACACACATCACCCTGTAGATGATGCTAAAGGTAATGCAGAAGCATTGCTATACTTACAATCACAAGGGTATAAAATAAAATTCAAATGATAATCTGACTACGAGTGTGAGAAGAGTTAGAATAATAAATGCAGGTGAGTACGCTGTAATTGAGAAGTAGAGTATATCAATCACCGAAAAAAGGTTTATAGTAGGTGGTCGTCATTCATTTCACTCAATCAGAAACCTCGAAACACCCACAAGCCTGCATTTTTAAAAATAAAATAAGGTACGTAGACATTAATATTTAAACACTATCAAAAATGGCAACAAGAACACTAGTTATTGGCGACATACACGGGGCTTTAAAGGCCCTGTTACAAACTTTAGACCGAGCCAAATACGACTCTGGTAAAGATAATCTAATCTTTTTAGGAGATTACGTAGACGGTTGGAGCGAGTCTGCCGAGGTAGTTGATTTTATAATAGGTCTACAAAGAAAGATAAGTTATGAAATGAGGCACCCAGAATCTGTAATTTGCTTAGAAGGCAACCACGACCAATGGGCAAAAGAGTTTTTACTTTATGGGGGAGTTATGCCCGGTTGGTTAGAAAACGGAGGAAAAACTACATTAGCGTCTTACAATAAAATGTGGGAACTAAACGGCAAAGACCCTAAATCATTGGATAGCCACAGAGACTTTTACAACCAATTAAAACCCTACTACGTAGATAATAAGAATAGAGCCTTTGTACACGCAGGTTGTCACAAGAGTAAAGGAGTTGCAGGGACACTACCTTACCTAAGAGTTTGGGATAGGAGTATGTGGTCTAGTATAATGTCCGGAGCTAAAGTACAAGCACACAGTGAACTATACATAGGTCATACCACTACAACAAGTTGGAAGTCTAAAGTTGAAAAAGAATACCATACTCAACAAGACGGACTAAACTATGTGACAGTACCAATGAACAGGCAGAATGTCTGGAACATGGACACAGGATGTGGTTGGGACGGAAGGTTGACCGCAATGGATATCGATACTAAAGAAATATTCCAATCCGATTTAGCTACGGAGTTGTATAACCAAGAGAGAGGACGGTTTGTATAAGATTATTGCGGGAATAGAAATCAAATATAATTAAAACGAAAATTATGATTAAAAGTAGCATTGAAAAACTCGCTGACACTATTGGATTTGAAATAGGTACAAGTGATGACGTAACACAAGCATTGTTGATTAACGGACTTTGCAAAGGAATAAATAACTCTGTACCGCAAAAAAGAGACTTAGATATACAGTTGTGTTACATAGCTGAAAAGTTGGACGAAAAGAGCGAAAGAGTCTTGATCGGGTTAGTAGAATTTATCAAATTGAAAAACGAAAAATAAGCAGTAGTACTATATCGGTTTGGCTATGCACCGTAAAGCGTAGCACAATGTTTAATCTTAGCACTTCACTATCACGCTTTATGGTGTATAGGTTGTGTTAGCAACAGTTAATTATTATGACAATTTATAGAATATACTCTGATGAACAGCCTGACACTATGTTTGCAAGTAGCCTTGTATGTAGTGTAGTAGTTGTAGCAAATAGCGAAGAAGAAGCAAAGCAGATAGTAGAAAAGAAATACAGTGATAACTTTGTGTGCGATTACAAAGATGTTAAAGTAGAAGCTATTTGCGGTGATAACCAAGCAATGATTGTAAATGTGGAATACTTTAATGATAACCACTACTAATTGTTGCTAACGATAATATAAAACAAAAACAAAGGAATATGAAGGTATTAAGTTTATTTGATGGCATGAGTTGTGGACAAATAGCTCTTGAAAGATCAGGATTAAAAGTAGATGATTACTTTGCAAGCGAAATAGATAGATATGCTATGCAAGTTACCATGAAAAACTACCCAAATACAAAGCAAATAGGTAGCGTTACAGAAGTTAGTAGCAGAGACTTACCTAAAATAGATTTACAAATAGGTGGAAGCCCTTGCCAAGGTTTTAGTCTTGCCGGAAACAGATTAAATTTTGAAGACCCTAGAAGTAAGTTATTTTTTGAGTTTGTAAGATTACTTAAAGAATGTAAACCAAAACACTTTTTACTTGAAAATGTAAAAATGAAAAAAGAATGGGAGAAAATTATTACCGAAGCATTAGGTGTTGAACCTATTGAAATTTCAAGTGATAAATTTGTACCACAAAAAAGAAAAAGGCTTTACTGGACTAACATACCAAACATAGAGCAACCAAAACAAAAAGAATATGATGTAAATGATTTTTTTGAGGGGGATGGATTCCCTAGTTCTTGTGATGTTAAGAGAGAATTTAAAAAGAAAACCGTATTTAACACTTTAACCGCAACTTACTATAAAGGAATTAGAGGTAGTGGTAGACCGGCAGTTAGCACAAAGGAGGGTTTTTTAGATGATGATAGGGATGCTCACAGAATGTTGACACCTAATGAGTGCGAAGCCTTACAAACAGTACCTAAAAACTACACTAATGCTTGCTCTAACACACAAAGATATAAAATGTTAGGTAATGGTTGGACTGTTGATGTTATTGCACATATACTTAAAACATTAAAGTAGTATTATCTGTAACGGTAGGTATAAGGTTAGTGCGCCTACCACAAACGATTAGATTAAGCACCAACCTTTAGAGAAATTGATTTTGATAATGAGCGAGAATTTGATAAAAGATATGAAATGTACCTATATGAAAACACCTTATTTAGACGAAATGATAAATGAATTAGACGGTTATATTGGAAGTAGCGACAATTATTTATCGAAAAAAGGGAATGAAAAACTAGCCGAATTGAAAGCGATAAAAAAGCAATTATTGTTACACTTGACCGTTATGCCCCGTTTTTTCGTGGATTTAAGAAGCGGATGTGGAGCAGTTAGAGATAGATTACACCCCGATTTTGATGCGGACTATCAAGGATTACATAATGATACTATTGATGTTGTTGAATATAGACACGGCTTCCAAAATAGTGAAACTAAGAGTTGGGATATGAAACAAGAAGATATAAACTTCTTAAATGAGCGATGTACTTCTTTAAATGGGGCATAACGTTACACTTGTATGAGTAGTGCGGATTATTAACAAACAAATTTGATTAAAATGGAAGATTTAAAATGGAAAGAAATAAGCGGTAGGAAAATTAGGATATTTCAGTTAGCAGACGAACCTTACGTTATTTACGTAATACCAACAAGGATTGATGAATATATGATTGTAGAAGATAATGCTTATGAAATGGAAACTGGTGATATAGAAATATTAAAAGGTAGTGAGTTTAAGGATAAATATGGTATTGACCTTAATGTTGCCTAATGGTTAGTATATGATTTCGGTGGCGATTGAATGCATAACTTTTCGCTTACTGATAAACTTAAATAAATATGCACAGTGGTAAAATATGACACCTTAACGCCACTGAATTATATACATTGTTAGGGTGCGTTAATAGTATGCCAGAAAAAGGTGATTTTAGAAAAGCGTTTGCCTCCGCAAAGAAAAAGGGGCAAAAGACGTTCTCCCATAAGGGTAAGCGTTACACAACTCAAACAGCTGCTGAGAAAGCTGAAAAACAAGACTGGGTTGCAAACATAGATTCTGCTAATAAG
>Ga0136561_1000647_pt1 | contig 11029 bp, 18 predicted proteins | sample AntRauMeHopE1498_FD_104641 | JGI IMG/M metagenome (GOLD analysis project Ga0136561, IMG submission 104641) | Saline lake microbial communities from Rauer Islands, Antarctica - Metagenome Hop E1 #498 | ecosystem: Environmental > Aquatic > Non-marine Saline and Alkaline > Saline | place... | reverse complement strand
GCTCTCTCGTGTTCCTGGTTGTCTTTACTGAGAATTCCTTCCTCTAAAGCCTTAATGATATATCTTTCAATCTCTTTTTCCATAATCCCTTGTATGGGGTGAAATTCAAAGTCGCACCCAAAAATGGGAAATCATGGATTATTTACCTGGTCTTCTTCTTCAAGAACCTTAAGAGCATCATCCAGATCGTTATCATGGTCCCCATCATTTCCATCCAGAAGCTTAAAGTGTTTGGCCATCATCTCAAGTGACTTATCTTTTGAGTGAAGAGTGAGGTCCATATATGTAGTCACAGATCCAACGGTTCTCATCTCTTCTCCGGTCTTTGGACAAGTCTTAATCTTCACATTGGTCTCAACTGTGGTCGCTCTAATATTTTTAATGGCCTTTTTAGCGATCGGGTGCATCTCGTTAAACGGCTTAATCTTAAAAGACACTCCATCCCACGTAGAAAAATGGTCAACTTCCACCATAGCAATCGAAGCTATTTCTTGGAGAACTCGATCAGCACTAATATGGATGCGCTCATGTCTCTCATCGTTCAATTGGTTAAGCCTAGCTTGAATCTTGGGGTTTTTTAAGAGGTTGCAGCCTTGAGCAGCAGCCCCTCTTTCGGCATAGTTGGCACGCAACGCAGCTTGAGTGGCATTCTTATCCGCTATGTACTGCTGACAGAATTCTTCCTGCTTTGGGCTAAGAATGGTTTTTTTGACTGTCTTTGACATCTTTAACCAACTTAGCTTTTACTGACTTTTCTATTTCGAGAGCGATCTGTGCCTTTATCTTAGTTCTAATTACTATCTTTCCATCTCTGGTTTCTAGTTCAAGCTTCTTTCCTGGAGCCACCATATAAACTAGCATGATATATCAAAACCAATCTGCTCATGCTCAAGCGCATAAAACTCAGCCTCTTCTTGTGAGTAATGATCTTCTTTTCTCCATTCATCAGAATTAGTACAGGTCACATCTTTCTTAAAGTTTGAATCGTACTCTCTAGACTCATTTCCAAATAAGTTGATCTGAGGTGAATAACGTCTTCCATCAAATATTATCTCGTCCGAAAAAATATCTGCTGGTTCGTACTCCCAACCTTCTCCATTGTCGCGGTCTGGCAATCCTAGGCGACCTGATAAACCCAAAGCGTACATAAGTTGAATATTCCAACTGTTACTTTCTAGAGCTTTACTCTCCACATCCTTAAAGAACTTATTAATAACTTGAGAGAACCTTTCTCTTGATACTTTTGACATGTCCGACATTTCTTGAATGTCTGTGCCTGATAGGTATTTTGCGACTAGAAGTGTCACATCATCTTTCGAAGCCATTCTTGCGAGGAGATCCCATTTAATTTTGGATTCATCATCAAAAATTTGTTCGTGACAAGCTCCACTTCTTCCAGCTATCTCATCAACATCAAGATAATTACCATCATCATCACGAATCATTGCTCTTTTGGTGAGGTTTTGACCTAGATCATTTTTAGCTCTCATCCACTTGTGAGTTTGATCACCCATTCCAAGCTTGATGAAATCTTTGATTGCTCCCTTGGCCCTTTGATTTATGTAAGATTTCCAAGTAGTGACTTCAGAGGATATCTTTTTCCAAGCCCCATACACTTCAAGAAGAGCATATTGTTTAGCATCGTCTTTCATGTAGTCTGACATCCAGGTGTTTTTTATTAATGTGATATCTATTGATTTTTCGGCATATAAATAAACCTCTTCAAACTCCGGCAAATGATCTGGAAAATCACCAAACTCACTCATCCCTACATTTAATCTCGGCTTATCTTCTCGATTGAGAATTTCGTTGATTTTAGAAATTGAAGCATCTGCTCCGTTAATTACCTGATTCATTCAGCTTCTCCTATTTATCTTTTACTTCGAGTAAAAAAATTAAATAGGTAGCTCTGAAACCGTTAACTCAAAAAAACCACTGCTTTGTTCTTTCTTAGAACAGTACTTTTGGTCCACATCCCACGAACCTAGGCACTTCCAATTATCATCAATTATTATTCCTGCATGTATCAATGAGTCTACAATCGGTTTGAACGATCCGACAAGGCCATCGAAATCTAATTCTCTATAAAAATATCGAACTATCTTTATTTTCGCACGCTTAAGAGGAAAATCTGGTCGCTTATCTGCAAGCATTTCACAAATTGCATCGTACCAAAATTTATAATCATCATTCCTTTGATATCTATTTGTTCTCAAAGCTTTGTTCAAGCTCTTGGGTAGGCCATACATTTTAAAATGAAGCTCATACATGGGGAAATTATCGAGTGATTACTGTGAAATGGAAGGGAGCAGCTTTCCAGAACGTACTCCCTTGAGTTTAAAAGTCTACATAATATTAAGTTAATAAAATCATTCAAAGTCCTAAAGGATTAATTTGATGATTTCGATTACTAACTTTATAATCTCAAGTAGAATTATTATAAAAGTTGCTCGCAAATTTCATTTCACCTCCTGTGATTTAAGGCATCACTACCGTTCTTTTAAACTATCAGCCCACGCTGAACCTTGTTTCATCATATAGTTGTTAAAATGTGTCTGGAAACTTTAAGACCACACCCTAACATGTTGAATTAATTGATTTTAACGATATTTTAAGGTTGTAAATCTTATAAAGCGCTCAATTTAATTCAAAAAACGTGCGATAATGTTATATATAATTGTAGATGAGTTGCTCGCACGATTCATTTCACCTAAATTACAAAGAGAAGCTTTCCAGAGCTTCTCTTTTTTTTGCCCTCATATACATAATACCTCGTTTTTTAATAAAATCTAAATTCTTGACACATTTAATTACTTATTTATCTATATTCAATTACTTAGATAGTGCATATTTTTCCACTTACTGATTGCTTTGCACTTGAAGTTAAAACCTGTGACATGGAGAACCACCAAGATAAACTTAATTTTAATTAATATAATATGATTAACTGAATATTTCGGTCAAAATTGCCTTAATTAAAATTAATTGGATTTTATTTAGCCTAACCTTAAAATTACTTAATGGGTGTATGCGAAATGTTGTTAAACTTCAGGCTTTTGCTTAAGGAGTTTTGTATGGGAAAAGAGGAATCGCTCATAACAAAACTGGAAAACAAGTACCTGATAGTTGAGTTCTCTATTCAAAAAAAGAAAAAGAAGCTGGCCCTAGTCGACCCTATTGGATTAGATCAAGACACTGGTTAGCTTCAATTCACTTTATTTTAAATATCGTCTAGACTGATTTTGCTTTTTCTAGCAGCGCTTACTTTTTGATCAAAGTCAGCTACCGTGTAGATAAGCATCACTAACTTTTGATTACCACTATGTCTAATAATGCGAGAGATAACAGTCCCTTTATCAAAGCCTACATCCATTTGATTCATATCTCCAGAGTCAAACCCATCTCTAGATTTTTTATCTGGGTATGAAGAAAGCTTTCCATACTTTTTTAGCAATAACTCTGTGTAAGCAACAAAGTCTTCATCTTTTACCCCAACAGCAAGTGCGATCCTCTCAAGTTTATCATTAACGAACATCAGGCTGATTGGTCTAACCTCTCCAGAAACTTGATACTTTTCACAAGTGTAGATCTCAATTTCACCTTCAGATGCATTTGAATCCTTAACAAAAGGGCAGGCTTTATAAGGTATTGTGTCTTTTAGTTTTGATCCAAGTTTAAAATCCTTGTAACCATCCACAGCAAATAAATTTAAAGATACCAATGCAAAAATTAAATATTTCATATAACTCCTTGTGAAGAGTTATCGGTCTAATACCTTATTAATTAAGTTAATTTTAATTAAGATCTTTGTGGGATTTCTAGGCTTGCTTAACTTTGTCTTGGTGTCTCTTAACTTCTATTTCAAGCATTTCTTTGAAGTCATTAATAAGATCTTCAGCCTCTTCACTGTGAGGTAGTTGGCTTATTAAATTGATTAAACCCGAATGCTTGTCAGCTGTGGATAAAAAGCTGCTGATATTAATTACCTTTTCTTGATTTTTTTCTATGCCTATCATTTCATCAATAGAAACACTGTAATACTCAGATAGTTTTATAGTGGCCTCAAGGGGTATCTTAGCCTCACCTCTCTCCCATCTATAATAAGTCGCAGGATTAACCTCACAAACTTCGCCAATTTCTTCCCTAGATAGCTTCGCTTTCTTTCTAAGTCTTTTTAAATTGTCGCAAATTTGTAAATTATTCATAATCTAACTAATTGTAATCCTTTGTTATTTTCAATTAAATAGCACTATCACGACAAATGTGTTTATTTTGTCGCAATTTTGTAATAAAATGTGTTCAACAAAGGATTACAAACGATATGAAAACTAACAAAACGTTATTGCAAGATTGGATTAAGAAACAAAAGAAGACGAATCCTCAGATTGAAATAGATGTTATTAAGGCTGTTAGAATTTCTATCTCATCATGGAAGAAAATTCTTTATGTGGAAGGTTGGCTTCCAAATGCTCAAACCAGATTATTGTTGGCGCAATATACTGGTCTAAATGAAAATGAGCTGTTTCATCAAATTGAGGATCAAGCAGCTTAGTCATGGATTGACTCTACAAGAATTATTGAAATTAACAAGACTAAATAAATAGTAGTGAAATATCTACATGGCGCTAAGTTGCGTCTGCTTGGAGGCATTATGAGCGATTTTAAAGACACATTAACATTTATTAAGAAGCTTGCTGGAGACATTTATCTCGAAGTTAACGTCAAATATACGATTTGCTTAGATCGAGGCGATGAAGAGTCTTCTGTTGAAGATATCGATATCAAAGTGACTCATGGCCAAAACAATCCAAAGTACGCCTTTGTAAATCAGTTATCAGAAATAATTAAAGAAGACATTGAGGCTCAGTCTCAAGAATTAGTTAATGCAAAATTTGAGCAACTAAGAAGAGAGGCGGCATAATGAAACTACCAAATGAGTTTGAATTAAAAGAATACTCTCTAGAAGAATTAAACAAAATAACTTCAAAAGAAAACTTTGTTGGTGTTATCAAAAATCTACCGGAGGAGTTATACCACACGTGTAAAGGTCTTTCGAGGAGCGCAATAGTAGAAGCAAAAGATAATCTTTCAAACTATATAGAATATTTCCAAAAAGAAAGAAAGGTAACTGAGGCAATGAAGTTTGGTACAGACGCTCATTGTGCAATTTTAGAACCTAAAAAGTTTCAAGCCAATTATGTTGCTGAGCCTAGCAAAGAAGAATTTAGTGATTTACTCATATCTTCTGATGATATTAGAAATAAACTTTCAACACTGATTGAAACTCAACATCTAAAAGATGGGATCGAAGAGCTCGAGCTGGCTCTAACTTCTTCTGAAAATGAATCTAAAAATAATTTATCAGTTCTAGATACTGAGCTTGAGATCCTAATGTCGAAGATTCTTCCTGAAAACTTCAAAACCAAGAAAGCTTATAACGAAGAATTAAAATCTACTAAGGCTCCTTTCTTGGAACAGACAAAAAAAGTAAACGATGAACAAAAAGAATTTACTAAGAATACAAAAGAGACAATCAAAGAATTAAAGAAAAACCTATCTGACATAGAGTCTGTTTTAAAATCGACAAAGGCAACAATGTCTCAAGAGCTATTAAAATTGGATCCTACTGCCAATATCTGGGAAGTTATTATCAATGATTTCCGAGAAAAGTCAGTCAATAAAATAATAGTGACTCAAGATAACCTTAAGAAGCTAAAAAAAATAATGGACAACGCAAAGAAGAGAACACTACTTCAGGCGATGATGGCTTCTGGCTTTCCAGAGTTGACGATTTTTTGGACTGATAAAGAAACAGGATTGCTCTTAAAAGTTAGAATCGACTTTTTAACTATTACAAAAGATATGGCAATTCCCTTGGATATAAAAACCTGTATGAAGGCTGAAGAATATACTTTTGCTAAAGATGCTGGGAATAGGCTCTACCACGTTCAAGCTGCCATGTATATGGATGGGTTAAATATGGCCTTATCACCTATCCTAAAAGAACCAATAGAAAGTTTTGTATTTGTTGCTTGTGAAAAAGAGAAAGCTTGTGAAGTGAACGAGGTCAAACTTGGGAGTGCTTCAATTGATAAGGGCTATGAAATATATAGAAACTGCTTAAACAAAGTCGCTCACTATTTAGATTCTAAAAAAAGAGAGCAGATTATAGATACAGGCTACCAACAAGGTCTAAAAGAAATTGAACTTCCAATTTATCATTTAGCCTAGGAGAATTTATGAATAATGCACTTACAATTAACGATATTCAAAACGACATGATTGGATCACCTATGTCTATACCTAATAGAGACTTAGATAATTCAGACATTAGAACACTAAAAGAAGTTGAAGCTGCAATTGTGTCAGCAAAGAAATTCCCAAGGAACGAAGATCTCTCTATCCAAAAGATAAGGAGAGCTTGTGGAAGATCACGGCTAGCTGAGTCTGCGATATACCAATACCCAAGAGGTGGAACTGTTGTTCAAGGGGCTTCAATTCGACTTGCTGAGACTGTTGCACTTCATTGGGGAAATATTCAAAAGGGAGTCAGGGAGTTATCTGTAACAAAAGATAGCACAACCTATGAAGCCTTTGCTTATGATGTTGAAAATAATGTTAGGGCTTCTAGAATCTTCACAGTTAAACATCAAAGATACTCTAGAAACAATGGAAATACAGATCTCATCGATCCGAGAGATATCTACGAGGTAATTATGTCTCACGCGGCAAGAAGACTAAGAGCTTGCATTTTAGAGATAATTCCCCAAGACATAATCGAGGAAGCTTTGGAAGTCTGCGAAGATACAATAGCCAAATCTCATAACAAAGAACCAATCGAAGACAGAAGAGAAAAAATGATTGGGTATTTTAAATCAGAATTCAAAGTCGAGAGTGAGTTAATTAAAGAGCGATATAGCAAAAACATAGAAGCTCTAAATAATCATGACTTAATGGAACTAAAGAAAATTGCTCAATCCCTAAAAGATGGAATGTCTTCTCCAAAAGATTGGTTCAAATCTAAAGATGAGAAAACTAAAAATTCAACGGATAAGATAAATGAAAGTTTCGGATCAAATTAATAAATGCGCTTGCGGACAATGGCCAGTTAGGATTTTTAACCACCATTGTCAAAAATTAGAGTGCTTATTTTGTGGAAGTAAGACGCAAACATTTTCGCTTTCGAGAGAAGTTGAAATGATTAAAGAGTGGATCGAGGGGAATAGATAAATGAAATCTTTTTTATATTTTATGAGTTTTAAAGATTCGGGAGAAACTCAATACTACAAAATTGGTGTGTCAGATGATGTTCCAGCAAGAATAAGAGGTATTCAGACAGGCAACCCATTCAAGATTAAAGTTGTCAGTATATTTGAAATACACAGTGCAACTAAAGTAGAAAAGTTAATTCACAAATCTATGTCTGAGTTCAAAATGATTGGAGAGTGGTTTGAGATAAACGAAGAATCGAGAGCGCACCTAGAATCATTAGTAGTACCTCTTGAGTCCGATAGAGTTTGCACGTCAACTATATACAGAGATGATATCTCAATGATCAAAGAGTTAATCACTGAGAGGTCTTTCTAATGAAATGGTTTAAGCATTTTCACAACGCAAGAAGATCTGAAAAAGTGGGACTCATATTAGAAACCATGGGTGTTAAGGGATATGGGCAGTGGTTTATTTTATTAGAAGTGTTAACAGAGAAAATCGGTAGCGTTGAAAACTATCAAAAAAACTCAGTTATCCGTGTGCGTAAACGTGAGTTAAGAGAATCTTTAGAGGTCCAACGAAACGCACAACTGACACAAATATTGAAGTCGCTAGCATCCTGCAATGTTTTATGCTTCTCGGAAGACAAATTCTTTGCCTCTATAGAATGTCCTATATTGTTTGAATTACAGGACAAACACTCAAAATATAATCGTAAGCGAGTCGTAAGCAAGTCGCAAGGTACGACCCTAGATATAGATAAAGAAGAAGATAAAGAAGAAGAAGTAGATATAGATATAGATATATATAAACACGCAACTGAAATAATTAATTTATGGAACTTCAAAGATTTAAAGCCAATGAAACTAATTCCAGAATCTCTACGCAAAGTTTCAATGGCCATGAATTACAGATTAAAAAATGGCCAAGGCACAGACGATATTATCAGGGCAATTGGAAATTACTCAGAAGTTGCAAAATTAAACCCACCGAGCTGGTACACACACAGATTTGATCTGAGGAGTTTTTTAATGAACGAGACCTCAGATAGGTTTTTTGATCTCGAGTTTAAAATTGAGCTGTTTCTGAAGCAATCGCACCGCGTTCCAGATGAAGCACCAAGAAGCAAATACGCACCAAGGAAAAAATATGCAAACTAAACATGAAGAAGTCTGTGAGATCCTTTGGCGAATTGGAAAACTTTTTAATAAGCACCAGATGCCAGATGACGAAGCGATAGAAACTTATGCATCGGTATTAGTTAAGTACAAACCAGAAGAAATTGTCTTGGCCATCACGAGCCTGGTTGAAAAAGGAATTAAATTTTTTCCTTCATGCCCTGAAATAATTGCTGAGATGAAGCCACAAATTTCAACAGAAGATCAAGCTCAGCTTATGACTGACAAGATCTGGAACGCAATTTTATCGGCAGGACTTTATAATCAAAAACGACTTGCTGAGGATCTTGAGCCACTGGAGCTTAATATCGCAAGAAGTGTTGGAGTCGCTACGATTTTAAACTCTGACAATTCAGAAGCATCATACTTGAAAACTCAACTAAGGAAGTCTTGTCTTGCTAACTTAAATAAAAACATTGCTCTCACAAAACAAGAGTTAATAAAAAGCATAACAGGAAATAATGAATTGAAGATTTTAGACTTCACTACAATTATAAAAATTGAAAACGAGGAATACCATGAGTGTAAATAAGGTTCAATTAATTGGTCGACTAGGTCAAGATCCAGAAATTAAATACACACAAACTGGTCAAGCTGTTTGTTCGTTGTCAGTTGCAACAAGTGAAAGTTGGACAGATAAAACCAGTGGACAAAAGCAAGAGCAGACTGAGTGGCACAAAGTTGTGGTTTGGGGAAAGCATGCAGAACATTGCAATCAATATTTAAATAAAGGAAGCCAAATATTCGTAGAAGGTAAAATCACCACACGCTCTTGGACCGACAAAGACGATAACAAAAGATACACAACTGAAATACTAGCTAAAGAAATAAAGTTTCTAGGTAGGGCTGAAACCAACCAAGAGAACCATGTACATCCCAAGGAGGAGTCGCAAGGCTCCTCCTCTACTGAAGCAAACAGTGAGGGTGCATCTTTTCCTTCTGACGACATTCCATTTTAATTTATACAACATTTTGAGAGAGGTTATATGAGAGTAGAAAATACAAAAATTTTATTTGGCGAGAGTGTACTTATTAAAAGTGGAACTCTTCAAGCAAAATTAAAGTTTATGAAGAGTCCAACTGACAAACCAATGCTTCACAAGTTTCAAAGTAAAGGCGATAAAACTTCAAGATATGAATCTAATTGTGAGGTCATTTTCAATGATGACCAAACTAAAGGGAAAATTCTTTTTGAGAATGAAGCTGCTGAATTCTTTTTAGAGAGAAATACAAGTTATAGCCACTACCAAGTGAGAGTTGAATCTTGCAAAGAATTATTCATAAAAAGAATGAATAAAAATGGTCAGATAAAATCAGATAAGAAATCTTCAAGCAAAAAATATGATCACAACATTGTCGGATATAACGGCTTAAATGAAATATACGTTCTATAGGAAATTTAATGAAAACTAAAGAGAGATTAAAGTTTGAACAAATATCCAACATTAAAATAAATGATAATGAGGTGAATTTTAATTGCGGAGGAAATAACTACTTCTTAAACCTTAAGACTAATGAATACTTTAGTAACGCAAAAACAGGAAGGAAAGGGAAAGGTTTTTCAACTCTAGACTCTTTAACTAAAAGAAAGATAACTCCACTTGGCACTGATTCGCATGGTGGTTATTACCTCACCCTTTCAGTGCTGGGCGGTAGTGTTCGCCTTCATAGGCTTGTCGCATTTATTAAGTATGGATTAGATATGTATAGAGATAACAATGTAAACCATATAGATGGCGACCGAGATAATAATAGGTTTGAAAACATTGAGGTTTGCACCCATAAAGCTAACATGAAAAACGCTAAAGACAGGGGTGTAATGAAAGGCTTGGGAATGTATACAGGCAAACTCAAAGAGAAGGATATTTTAAATATTAAAGAAATGATTTCTTCGGGGATGAGAAATAAAGAAATATCAGAAAAGTATAATATTAACCAAAGTAACATAAGTAACATTAGACACAATAAGAGGTATTAATGAGAATTAAAAGTGTAAAGATACAAACCAATAATATGAATAGTTTTCAAAAAGAGAGAGCTATTGAGAGTGCAAATATGTCTCTTGAATTCTTGGCAAGTGATTTTTTGAAAAGAAAATTGCTAATGCTAGATATGACCTCTTTAAGAGGTGAGAGCAGTACAAGTATATCAAAAAGAAAGACCAATCAAGAAATTTACGATCTCTTAATGTCTGGAAAAGAAGAGTGGAATGATGAGATTGATTACGAGTTAGATATATTCATAAATAGATACACAAAGCTTTGGTCAAAAGTTAAGGGGTATATTATACCGATGGTTAAATATATCTATGTAAATTCAAAATATTTCGACACATCAACAATTCTATTAATTTGTAGCAATATTTGTCATGAACTTTTTCACATGTTTGGTTTTAGGCACTCAGGACCATTTATTAGAGAATCAGTTCCCTACTTGGTTAATGATTGGGTAGAGGAATATTTTAGTGGTGACATCGATGGTGAAGTTATTGTTTCCACACCTCCAGTTGTAACTCAAAAATGCGTGAGAGTCTGGTGGAAGCTATGGCTTGGAAAAGTTTGCTATACGGTGGTGAGTAAATGACAACCTTTCTAATAAACAAAATACCCGAGCTTAATCTATTTCAGTCAATAGCTTTG
>Ga0136561_1000640_pt1 | contig 11094 bp, 4 predicted proteins | sample AntRauMeHopE1498_FD_104641 | JGI IMG/M metagenome (GOLD analysis project Ga0136561, IMG submission 104641) | Saline lake microbial communities from Rauer Islands, Antarctica - Metagenome Hop E1 #498 | ecosystem: Environmental > Aquatic > Non-marine Saline and Alkaline > Saline | place... | reverse complement strand
CGAATACGGCGACTGGACTTTATGAACTCGGTGGCATTATAACTCAGACAAATTCTTCTGGAACTTTAGTAACTGGTACTGTAGTAGGTCAGAACATTGATTCAGTAGGTATTATCGTAGATCAAACTGTAGCAGGATACACTGCCGCGACTCATATCTTCGAAGCTGGATACGACATTGCAGATCCTCTCTTTCCTGCTACTGCCCGCGAAGTCATCTTTGCTTCTAGTGTAAATAGCACTGCTGGGTCGAACGTGGGTACCATAACAGGCACAGAAAGTATTTCTGTGATTACAGATATCATAGGAAACTTTATTGACGTGCCTCTCGACGCAACAGACTATTCTGCGCACGTGGAAGCAGATGCACAGATGAGCGGAACGGTTGCAAACGGCACTGTAGTTTCTCTTACGACAGCACTGAATGCCGCATTCGTGCCTCTAGCATTAGAAATTGGTTCAATCAGCACTCTCAGAGACATTGAACCTGGTAGCGGATACTTCACGGACGTATTCATTCTGGCTGCAGATTCTTTTGTTGGTCCATTCAACAAACAAGACCAGATACTCATTCTCACAGATGAAAGCGCCCGTCTCGTAGTGGGAAATATTGTGACGCAGACGAAAACTGTTGTAGGATTCTTTTCTACAAATACAGTTACATCTCGTGGCCTTGTTACAGAGGTAACTGGAAATCAAGCTACAGTACAAAGATTATCATTCGAAGGATTTAGTACTGCTGCTGACATTCTAAAAGAAGGATCTTCAACTCCTCTTACAGTAGCTTCGATATCTACAGACTTAACATCTGCACCTATAGGTAGAAATGCTAAGTTACGTGGATCTGCTATCTTCGGCGCAGGAAAAATAAACTCGATAGATATAACAGATAGTGGCGTCGGATTCTTGGCCAACGAAACTGTTACTATTCTAAACACCCAGAAGAAAAAAGATATAGAAAATCTTCTAGCACTCAACATATCTTATAGAGATGAGTTCAATGAGCTGAAAGTAGTTTATGGGCACACGGATGACCGAGCAGATATGATAGCAAAAAGATGGGATCTTGCTGAAGTCTTAGTGGCTCTTGAAGAAGCAGTCGCCGGAACACAGCCAGGATTAGCACTGTTTGGTACTACGCTTATTGGTGGAAAATCTCTTGGAGACGTAGATCAAGATTCTGCTCTTGATGCAGACGATGCACTACTATTTGATGATTATATCGGTAACAGCACTGATGCAACTTGGAGAACAGATAACGCATCTGCAGTAACTTATATAGAAACTATTATGTTCCCATACATGGAAACAAATTATGCTGCGTATCTAGCCTACGGTACATTTACAGAATCTGTTTTGGCTATTGCGAATGCAAAGATTTCAGGACTGATAGCAACCGAGTTCCCTGAGAACATAACGAAATATACTCAAGATCTTGCTCTCATAGAAAGCAACGGCGACGCAACTGCGTCCATCACGTTGGGTGGCCAAGGAACAACTGCCGGAAGATGGACTTCCTTTGAGTCGCAAACAAATCAGAAGAAAAGACTTCAGGACAGTTTCTTCTATCAAGATTTCTCCTACGAAATAGCAACTTCTACTGCGACAGATCTATTTGAAATTCCCTTTAAGCAACTCATGCATCCGAGTGGACTGAAAGCTTTCTATAGATCAGACAAGCAAGAAATAATAAATACTATCGACAGCATTACTACAACATTCGTCTTGGAGGTAAATGATGAGTAGAGGATTCATAACCGACTTTATATCTATGGGTGACCTTTGGTTTCTGGGCTGTAAGCCAACTCCATTAGCTGCCAATGTATTTGAGAAATCAGATTTTAGATTAAAGCAGTTCATGAACAATTCTGTTTTCGGAATCAAGTTAGGTGAAGAAAATCTTTCCTATATGATTCCAAAGGCCACTTGGGTACAGAATAGAGTTTACGATTTTTATGACGACCGAGCTAATATGCAAGATGCAGATTTCTTCGTCACCATAGATCCGATAAACAGCGACAATCCATATACAATCTTCAAGTGCTTAGAGAATAATAATGGCGGCCCGTCTACTATAAAGCCAGTTTCAGTTGACTATATTAACCAGACCACAGGAATCTATAATCTAGTAGATGGCTATATCTGGAAATATATGGGTAGTATTGCGCCGGCAAGCTATGCAAAATTCGGATCAGCAAATTTTCTTCCCGTGACACCTGAATTTGCAGTTACGTCTTTAGCGAATGACGGATTGCAATCTATACGAGTTGAAAATAGAAGCGCAAACATCGGCTATAGAAAATTTACTGCAACTGTTTCTGCTGCTGTTTCTGCTGGTACGGTTTATTCTGTAAATATAGAATCACAAGAAAACTTTCCGTTAAACATAATAAATCTTTTTGCTGGTATGAGTCTCTTGTATAGTAACAGTTCAGGTGAAAATCAGATCCGTAAAATTCTTTCTTCCGTTTACGTAGATGCAAATACTACAAGGCTCACTATAGAATCACTCGGCGAGAACTTTCCTGTTCTTGACACTACTGTGACGATCGTTCCTTCAGTTTCTATTCAGGGCGACGGTTCCGGAGCAAAGGCTTATGCTGTTGTAAATGCTTCGACTGGATCTATAGAAAGAATTCAGATACTTTCCGGCGGTACAGATTATACTGTAGCATCTGCATCTGTATTCAATCCTACCTTCTTCGTAGAAGCAAATCCCGGATTCTTAAGATGCACATTAAGACCAATTCTTTCTCCCAAAGAAGGCCACGGATCTAATATCTTTGAAGAGTTATACGTAGATGCAATCGCAACAGCTATTGAAATTAGAAGTACATCGACAAATTCTATACCAGATTCAAATGTCTATACAGCTGGTGTAATAGTAAAATCTCCTCTTTTCGTAGCAAACACGGATGCAAACATAAGTACATTCGACAATCGCCTTAGAATAGTTCTGACTCAGGTTGTTCCTGCCGGCATTCAGATCGGCACACTCGTAGAACAGACCGTTGGTGGAGTCGTTATCAGCGGAATCATACACGAAATAGAAGGAAGTACACTTTACCTCACGAACTATACTGGTGATTATTCTGAAGAATTCATTCAGTCAAATACGATAAGAATATCGAACCAAGTTTTCAGTATAAATAGTATTACAAAATCACCCTTCATACAGGGTTCAGGTATGCCACTTTATGTATCTGAATTTGCACCTGTATCAAGAACTGCAGATAAAAGCGAAACTGTGCGCATTATAATAGATTTCTAAGGATGAAAGTAACCGATGAGTATCAAAACTGATCTTAACATAGCGCCATATTTTGATGACTATGATATTTCCAAAAAGTACTACCGCGTTCTTTTTAAACCCGGCTTCGCAGTTCAGGCTCGCGAACTTACGCAGATACAGTCTACTTTACAGAATCAGATAGAACAATTCGGTGAAAATATCTACAAAGAAGGTTCAATCATTAAGGGTTGTACATTCTCTGAATTAAGAAATCTGCAGTACGTAAAGGTTGTTGATGGCATTCGTCCAGAAGATTATGTCGAAAGAACCGAAGTCAATACAGATACTAATGTAACAGATGAGTATTACTACGAACTAGAAGACGATACTGGTCTCAAAGCCCTTATTCTTCAAGCACAGTCCGGATTTCAAAGCAGAGCACCTGACCTTAACACATTCTTTATCCTCTACCTGAATACTGGTATTGATGGATCTACCGAAAAGAAAAAATATTCTGCGAATGATACGATACAGATTCGCGAATTTATTATCAGATCGCAAACTGTGAATAACGTGGTCGTGGAAACTACCATGAATCAAGGCATCGTAAACACTACTTCCGTTGCTGGCTTCTCGGATCCAATCGGTGATTCCTTTGGTCTTTCAGCAGCAGAAGGAATTATTTTTCAGCGCGGTCACTTTCTTTTTGTTGATGGGCAGACAATTGTTCTCAAAAAGTATATGTCCGAGACTGCCGACGAATTTACGATCGAACCAAATGCTATATCTGCCGGTTACATCGTAGACGAAAACATCGTGAGCTCTCAGCAAGATGCCTCGCTCCTGGATAATTCTCTCGGTTCTCCGAATGAGAATGCTCCCGGTGCAGATAGACTTGTTTTGGTTCCGAGACTTGTCTCAAGACCAACGCCAGCCGCAGAAGCAGATCCCGGTTTCTTTATTCTTAGAAGATACGAGAATGGCTTTGCAGTAGAGACGAGAAGTGCTACTCAGTTTAATTCTATAGCAACTGAACTGGCGAGAAGAACTTACGAGGCACACGGCGACTTCGTAAAGAAAAAGTTTGACTTCATAGCAAGAAAGAATGCGCAGAATGGCAACTTTGTCTTAGAGATGGGCGAAGGTTCTGCGTACTCAAAGGGATTCAGAATAACAAACGATACTAAGAGATTTTTTGATGTACCTGCTGTAACTACTGTCGAATCTATTACGTCACAGCCTATAAACTTCTCATATGGCGGTTATTGCAAAGTTCTTGCCGCTACTGGAAGAATTACAATAGGAAGTTTACAGAACGTTGCTCTACTCAATGCGGCAGACGCTACAATCGGAACAGCAATCGTAAAAAATTACGAAGCAGGAAAAATATATCTGTTCGGTATAAGAATGTCTGGTAGTAATAACTTTTCAAATGTAACATATGTCAAAGAAGGCTCTGCATTAGGAAAAATAGAAATAGATCCTAAGATTGTAGACTCATCGAACTCAAAGCTTCTGTTTTCTTCTAACAGAGCTTTTGTAAATTCATTTTCTGACGTCACGTTTTCTGTTCGCAGAAGTAAAATAGTGCCTTCTTCTTCTGGAGATATTACAATTGAACCGGCGGCCGGTGAAGTTTTTAACACAGATTCCCTTAGAAATATTCTAGTAATCATAACATCTACAAACGCTACTGCGACTATTTCTACAGCGACAATAACTGCCGGAAATCTTGTTCTTGATACAGACGCTCCAACGGAAGACGTTACTGTATATTACAATGTAAATCTTCCAAATCAAGATTCCAGAGTAAAGCAAGTATTCGACATTTATGTCAAGACCACTTATGCGAATGCGCAAAGATTCTATACACTTGGTATTCCTGATGCGATAGAAATACTGGAAGTAAAAGATTCTTCTGGTGTTGAATACATGAACAGCTTCAAGATAAACAGAAACCAAAAAGATGACTTTTACGATCACTCGTATATAGAAAAAATTCCAGGCTCACTTTCTCCTGCAGATAGTGCGGTCCTTACAGTAAAAGTAAAGGTCTTTAGAGTTGACAGTAGCGTTGAAATGAACTTCTTCACGCCTGATAGCTATGTCAACATCGATCATACATACATACAGAAGCACGAAACACAATCTGGTCAGGTAATAGATTTAAATTCTTCCATAGATTTTAGACCCTACAGAATACCACTCGCGACATATTCTGCGACCGCCGGAAACGCAACTACTATGGCTGCGGGTATTGGTTTTACGAATGATAGTACTCAGCTTTTTGACAGCAATTTAACATTTGCTATACCTTCTGCAGATACAAGTGGAATTGTAGATATTGATTACTACGGTGACAGAACAGATTATATAGTTGGATCATCGAACGGTAGATTCAGATATATTTCTGGTGATGAAATAGCATCAAACTCTGTTTCCATAGATAATTCAGATACAACTACGATTGCTGAAATCTATGTACCTGGATTTCCTTTGCTTGCACCAGAAGAAGCAAATAAACTTAATAGAAAATCAGAAACAATTCAGATTCAAACTCGATCCGTAAAAGCATATACGATGAAGGATATTGATTCTATATCTAAAAGAGTTGATCGCCTCGTGTACTATACAACCCTTACTGCTCTGGAAACTGCAACACAGAATTTACTTATTCTCGACGCAAACGGATTAAACCGGTTTAAGAATGGTATTATCGTAGATCCATTTAATGATCTGATGATAGCAGATCTGAGTGATCCTACTTTTAATGCCGCAATAGATACTACAGAAAAATCTTTGACTCCTTCTGTTTCGCAATTCCCTCTTGCGCTGAGATCAAAAGCATTCTCTGGAACGCAGACATATATCGACGGAAAAGTTGTGTCTCTTGCTTCTAGCCAATTGGTCAGATTTATAAGACAACAATATGCTTCTGGCTTCAGAACATGCACAAGTAACTTTTACAGTTATGTTGGTTCTGGTCAACTTACGCCAAGTTATGATGTTGCATACGATACTGTAACTACGCCAGTAAATATAGATTTAGATTTTGCAACTCCTCTAGCAGATTTTGCTGATGCGCTGAGCGATTTTATACCTCTCACCACATCTGCAACTTCAAGAACAGGATTTGTTCAAAATGCTATCAACAACGGAACATCTATAACTACTACTTCAATCAGTACATTCCAAGATATTAGAAGGTCACTTGAAGTAGAAGCGGGACAAACTGAAGAACAATTTGTCGGTAACTTTCTTACAAATGTACAACTCAAACCGTTTATGAGAACGAGAGATGTATCTGTTGAAGTTTACGGCTTGCGCCCAAGTACCCGACACTATTTCTTCTTTGACAATGTTCCTGTGAATGACTCTGTTGCACCTGCGGCGCTGAGATCTGACCTCACAGGGCTTTCTGCGGAAAACATGACCATACCCATCGGTGCACCGGGTACCGCTGTTACAACGAATGCCAACGGTGAACTGTTCGCAGTGTTCACGATACCTGAAACAACTTTCCTCGTGGGTGAAAGAGAACTTATGGTTGCAGATGTTTCCGATCTTGGGAGTATCGAAAGCGCATCAGCATCACTTGGAAAATTCAAGTATAACGCGTATAACTTTGCCATGGAAAACAGTGGACTTACTGTTTCAACTAGGGTTCCAGAGATTGCCGTAAATACTACTACAACGAACAGAACGGTAACAAACAGAACAGTAGTTGCTATACCACCACCACAAGAAATAAGGGCGACTTTGACGGGGATGGGCGATGGCCCCGGCGGGGATCCACTCGCACAAACTTTCTTTATCAAAGATCAAATGGCTCAAGGTGCAGATGCGCTTTATGTTGGTAGATTAGATCTGTATTTTAAGAGAAAGGGGCTCACGAACGGCGTTACCGTAATGCTTAGAGAAGTAATAAACGGTTATCCTTCGAATCAAATCTTGTCATTCTCTAAAAAGCATCTTAGATCAACTGACGTAAATGTTTCTGACGATTCTTCTGTGGCAACAGTTGTTATCTTTGACGCACCTGTAAGAATGGAACCTGAAAAAGAATACTGCCTTGTGGTGATGCCTGATGCAGCAGATCCTGATTATCTTATCTTCACGCAGAAGGTCGGAGGAACGGATCTCATCTCCGGTGGTGCTATGAATTCTGACTGGGGTGAAGGTGTTCTGTTCACATCAACCAACGATAGAGCGTGGAAATCTTATCAAGATGAAGATGTTAAATTTGATCTTTACAGATACAATTACGGCACGGAGACTGGAACAGTAGAACTTGAGACAAAGGATGTAGAATTTTTCACAGTAGAAAGTGTAATAGGAAGATTTACCAACAACGAAACTGTTTACGCGTTTACTGAAGCATCATCTGTTACTTATCCTGTAGTATTAAATACGACAACGAATGTAGTAACCGGAACTGGTCTTACAAACTATGACGTAGGTGATACCCTGTACGTAGAAAATGGCTCCGGAGTTAAAGATATTCTGAGAGTGGTAACTGTAACAAGTGCTACGCAGATTATAGTAAACAAACCCCCACTGTTCGCGGGTTCATTTAATTCGAGACCAATTGTATCCGGTTCTGTATCTTACTTTAATCAGAGAAGAGCAGATGTACTTATACTAGAAAATTCTTCTGCAAGAGCAGATAGAATCTTTGAAAATGACTTCATCGTTCGCGGTCTTTCATCTAATACAAGTGCTACAATCGTCTCGATAGATAACAAACAGTTGAGCTACATACAGAATATGATTAATACCGTTACTGATTCTGACACGAGTATAGGTATTGCAGTTCGATCTGTAGATCCTCTCTTCCCAGATAACACGCCATATGTTGAGAATTTTAGTATATCTGATAAGAAATCATTCTCTAACCGAGGCTGTGTAGTATTCAGTAAATCAAATGATGTGACTGGTGTTAAGAATCTTAAATTTATCTTAACACTCAAGAACAATGATTCTGTGACAAACACACCAATCATAGATGTAGAGACCGCTCAAATCTTTGCGTACATTTATAATGTAACTAATGATTCTGCTACTACTTCTAAGTATATATCTAAGAAAGTAGAATTAAGAGAAGGCTTTGATGCAGAAGATTTTAGATTGTTCATCACAGGATATAGACCTAAGAATACAAATATAAAAGTATTCGTGAAGTTGAAAAACGAAGCAGATCCAATATCTCTTCGCAATAATCCTTGGATAGAATTAGAAATAATAGAAGGAGTTGATCTATTATCTTCTGACTCAAACGAATCTGATTTTAAGGAGTTTGTTTATTCTATACCTTCTGCAAACAAAGCATCTGATATTGCTACATATACGAATGAAACTGGGGTTTATACTAGATTCAGATCTTTTGCAATAAGAATTGATTTACTTTCTACCACAATTTCAAGGGCACCTAGAGTAAAAGATTACAGAGGCGTTGCATTTGAATGATACGTGATACATCATCAAATGCACTCCTGGAAAATAACAGAGAAAATCTTGCAAATTATCGCAGAGATAAAAATAGAGATATAGAAATAAAAAAGTTAAAATATGAAATAGAAGATTTAAAGCAAAAAGTGAGTTTTTTAATCATGGAAGTATCAACTTTAAGGACAGATAAAGAATGACCAGACCGAACATCGCGGAAATCTTATCTACTGATACATTTGGTGTATTATTAGCTAGAACAAATAACCTCATAGAATTAATTACTGACGACGTAGTGTTTGCATCTGCGAATATTGCATATGCTTCAACCGGAAATATAAATCTTACGGGTGATATTGCGGCATCAACTTTAACCGCAGCATCAGCAAAAATAACTAATCTGGAGAATCCGGACAATATCGCAAATCCGGTTGTTTCTCTTTCTCCATTACGAGTAACTACTAATGCTGCTTTAACGGCTGAGTTTATATCTCCAGCAGGTAAACCAGCGATACATCTCACAAACGCAGTTGACTTATCTTGGTCAATTGAACATGAATCTGATCTCGCTGGAACTTCTTTATTCTTCAAGGTCGATACGAGTGCAACGGCACAAGCATCTTTAAGCCAAGCTGGTGTTCTTGCTGCCACGTCATTTGTCGGATCTGGGTCTGCTATTACAAGTCTATCTCCTGGCAACTTTGCTGCTGGTAATCTACTTATAAGAAATGCCGACGCAGCAGAACTTGAACTGCTATCTACAGACTCGGTAAGTTCTAGAATTCGATTCGCAGATGTCGCAGACGCAAATGTGGGTCAAATATTCTATGATCATCCTACAGATGAAATGCGTCTTATAGCCGCAAATTCTATAAAGCTAAGAATAAATGCTGCCGGTACTGTTCTAGGTCAAACATCAGGAAATGCGACCGGTGCTCTTCTTTCTCTCAGAAAATCTAGGGGAACAGATGCTTCGCCTTCAGTACTCGCAGTTTCTGATGTTCTGGGTGAAATAACATTTCAGGGTTATAACGGATCAGCCTTTGTTACTGGCGCAGATATAAAAGCAACTGCCACTACTGCTACTGGAACTTTCGATACAAATGTATCTTATACTGCTAATACACACACAATTAAAAGTGGAGCTACTACTGTACTTACAGTTGCTAGCAATACGAATGTGGGAATAGGAACTGCTACACCAACTTCAAAACTTCACGTTGTCGGTGACGTTAGTGCTACAAACTTTAATTCTCTGTCTGATGTTGCGTTTAAAAAGGAGATAGCACCCATTGATTTTGCTATGGATATTTTAAATAAAATAATCCCTGTATCTTTTAACTGGAAAGAAAATAATAGAAAAAGTTATGGTGTTATTGCCCAAGATATAGAGAAAATTATGCCTGAGCTTATAAATATAGATAATGATGGTACTAAATCTGTTCAATATATACCACTAATAGCTATATTGATACAGGCAATACAGAATCAACACAAAGACATAGAAATACTTAAGAAACAAATCTAAGATAATGCTAATAGTCAAAAGGAAAGACGAAGATGGCAATTAAGATATCTGGTACTAACGTAATAGATGACAGTAGAAACTTAGTCAACATTGCGAATATAAGCACAGTTGGTGCTGCACTTATTGCGGCGGCAGACTTGACGGCGCAGAAAACCCTTCTTGGGATAGAGCCGTCGTTTCAAATTGGCGACACCATCACGTCTGCCCGTGCGCTTGCGTCGCCGGAATGGTTGCCGAGCGATGGCGCGGTCTATTTACAATCCAGCTATCCGGCGCTGTTTGCGGAATTGGGTATTGTTGGTGTCTTCAACCCGGGATTGAAACTGGCCAACCCTGCCGCGCTGCCTGCTAACCAGGGCAGCGGAACAGCCTTCTCCCCAGATGGAACCTACCTGTCCGTCGTGCACGCTACATCACCGTTCGTGACCATCTACAAACGCTCTGGTGATGTGTTTACCAAGCTAGCCAACCCTGCAGCACTCCCACCCAATACTGCCAGGGGAACAGCCTTCTCCCCAGATGGAACCTACCTGTCCGTCGCGCACGTGGCCTCTCCGTTCGTGACCATCTACAAACGCTCTGGTGATGTGTTTACCAAACTAGCCAATCCTGCGGCATTGCCTGCGGGGAATTTTGCCAACGGAACAGCCTTCTCAGCAGATGGAACCTATCTGTCCGTCGCTCACCAATTATCACCGTTCGTGACCATCTACAAACGCTCTGGTGATGTGTTTACCAAGCTAGCCAACCCTGCCGCGCTGCCTGCTAACCAGGGCACCGGAACAGCCTTCTCAGCAGATGGAACCTATCTGTCCGTCGCTCACCAATTATCACCGTTCGTGACCATCTACAAACGCTCTGGTGATGTGTTTACCAAGCTAGCCAACCCT
>Ga0136561_1000639_pt1 | contig 11104 bp, 12 predicted proteins | sample AntRauMeHopE1498_FD_104641 | JGI IMG/M metagenome (GOLD analysis project Ga0136561, IMG submission 104641) | Saline lake microbial communities from Rauer Islands, Antarctica - Metagenome Hop E1 #498 | ecosystem: Environmental > Aquatic > Non-marine Saline and Alkaline > Saline | place... | reverse complement strand
GTTCTGAGTGAAAAGAATGATATGTACAATCCAAAGGTTCTAAAGGGATAAGTTCCTAAAAAATTTACATAAAATAATAAGTCTAAATACCTCCATGGATTGATGTTCATGGAGTATTTTTATGTCATCTTACGATAGTTTCTTTTCTGGTATTCCATCTAATTCGAGTGGATATAGCCTAACGGATGCGTGGGTTGTGTCTGGCGGTAATTACATAAATTTAGAATTTTCCAGAAATTTTGTTCCTTCTTGCGTGACTGCCGGAGTGGGATCTACTTGTGACATTACAGAGCCCCATTGGGCTTCTGTTATTTCCGACATTCAATTCGTATCTTCCTCTGGCAATATTATATGCGAAGTAGTTCATGTTAGCCATGAATATAGAATTTCAGCAAATACTACCGTGGTCGTCCTAAAACTAAAAACGCCTAGGATAGTTTCAAGAAGTGAATCTATCTTTCTCCCTAATATTATAGGAAATATTGCACAGGATGAATCAAAAAATAGATCTGTAACATATTCAGGCGGAAACCGACTCATCAGAAACTATTCCTCCGTCGATCAAGTGGGAGGAATTTCTTTTGGGCTTCGCTCTGGATCGAGCCCCTACATTAAAAAATCCGACCCCCTGTTAGCGAACGGAAGAGTTTTTAGACTATCAGATTCTGATGTTTTTGATGGATCCATCATAGGTGACGGCGTTACTGTATTATCCACAAGAGGATTTGTAACAGAAATTCCTTCTGATCCTCTTTTTAATGGATTAAAAAGTTTTTCGACTAATAACAATTGGATCGGCAAGTTAAATTCGTTCTCTGGTGCTGGATCTTCTTTTACTTGGTACGCCGTAGTAAACATACCGGAGGTATCGGAATTTTCTTATTCTGTTGTATCTGAAACCGGAGGATCGCAGAACGGAAATGTGACCATCACCCCCCGGGAGCCAGCACCACAATTACAATTTATAGTAACAAATAATAATTCTTTTAATTCGGGCTCCGGTGTAAATTTTGCATTAAGTAATAAATGGACGATATCGTCTATTACCAATTCACATAGGTTTCAATGGGGCTCTCCTACTGGAGTCTCGCCGACTGGAAAAATTTCTAATAGAACTCTATGCATTGCCATACGATCAAACGGCACTGAGATATGGACTCATACATTTGCAGGAAATACTCTAAATGTTGTGAATCAAAGCGCGTCTAATCAGACTCTATCGGCCTCTGAATACTATGCTCTAAGGTCAGCAGGAAATGTCAAATTTTCTGAATTTATTCATATCAACAGATTTGTTTCAGATATTGAAGTAAAAGAACATCTTTCCTTCTTGGATGACAAGTACGCTACCAAACAATCAGAATTTTATGTGGATCCAACTTTGGGATCAAATTTGAATAACGGTACAAGTTCCGGGACTCCGTTTGCGGGCATTACTACTGCAATCTCAAATTGTTTGGCCGGTGCTGGCGATAGAATTTATCTAAAAAATGGTGAACAATTCAATCTTTCTTCTAAGATTTTTCCAAGAGTCACCCCGACATCTCTAGCCCCGTTGGGATACTCTCCCGACTATCCGTTCGTCATATCGACCTACGGCTCCAGAGCATTGGGCAGGCCCATCCTCAACTACACTGGAAATGTTTCTCACTACATCGAAAGTAATCAGGCTGGAGAGAATATAGCAATCTCTGGAATTCATCTCAAATCAAATCAAAGAAATATTTTGAATGGATCCTTTGTCGGCCAGCAAGCGATGAAAGCATATGAAAACGGATTTGGAATTCAATTCAAGCCATCAGTGTTTTCTTTAGTAAATTCAAATTCATTGTTCGTCAGCGACTGCGAGATTCAAAACGCTCTCAGATCCGGTGTTTCTATCATAGGGCAAACCAGTGGGGTCTTATCTGGTGGAAAGTATTCTTCGGTTTTGAAAACATACTTCCATGATTGCTACAATGCAAAATATCCAAGCACGAATCAGGAACATTCCGGCTCGACTGGCGCGTATGGTGTGAGTGGAATTTATGTTGAGGGTGTGTCTGGATTTTACTCCGGCGACAATACATTTTTCAGAGTGGGTTGGTCCCCGCATTTGGTAGTTGACAGCGGAATAACCAACGCGACCGGAACATATAATTCCACGACTAATACGATAGTTTCTCCCGCACTTGCCGGTGGATTTGTGCAAGGATACCAAAGTTGGCAGGGTGCTTCCAGTAGCCAATTCCATAACATTCAGCGAGTACAATTTCAAAGTATAAACGGAAATCCTTCAGACTTCTTTGCCTTTGTTTCCTCCGGAATAAATGTCAACCCAAATACCGGTGAATTTGGAATATCTCTGAAGGCTGCAAATTTTAATTCTGTGCCACCCGGATCTACGGTCGTATTCTCGATCTTGGACCCAATGCCAAAAACAGTAGGAAATTCAAACATTATTTTTGGTGGATCGAACGCCGGTCCGTTCATAGTTTCCAATAACATTTTCATAGATTCATCTGGGTACGATGTCATATCGAGCCCGTCTTTGTACCAGTCTGACTGTGTTTCAGAATCAAATCAGTTCGGAACCTTGACATCATCTGATTATACAAAATTATCTGGCAATTTTTATTCTTCATCATGTAGCGATACTTTTTCTGCCATTGTTAGAAAATCCCCCGGTGGGGTCAATGGTTCCATACTTACGATCGGAAAGAATCAGGTAATTGACAGGTCTGCCGTAAGAAATTCATTTATTCAAACTCCACCGGATACAGGACTGGTTAATTTAGAAATCTTTAACAACATATTTTCCGGTAGTAGCCAAGCGGAACCTAACTTTAATTTTCCAAATAAGAAGGCATCTGCTGGTATTTTCTTCGATAAAAATTTGGTTAACAACGCAAGATCGCAAGTCAGAAAAAACACATTCTATTCTATGCACGGGACTGCAATAGGATATTACACCCAAGATAAATCTAATTCAAACCTATCTGTGCAAATGAATAGGAACATTATAGATCAGGTTGCAAACTACGATTTTGAATATTTTTATGCATTCCAAGACCCATACTTCAATATAGATTCAACCGCATGGAATAGTGGATTTATTAATTTTGGTGGGACTGCTAATAGAAACATATACTCTAAGCAAGATTCTCCTACTACACCACAAACGACAGACTTCGCGAGCGGTATTAGATTCTCTATTTTTAATCCCGCAGATGTTTCCTTCAACCAATGGGCTAGTTTTGTATTTTCAGATTCGTCCGCCGAGTGGACAAACATCATTTATCAGGACGAATCGAGAAATCTATCAGTGTATACCGGTAGTCTAGGCATCGGAACAACATGCGCTATAGATTTTGCTACAAATGCAATTTCTAATAGCAACACAAATGGTTGGAATTCTCTGTATTCAGCATCAGAAGTTCTTGATTTTATCAGAGCGGGATGGACTCCGACGAGTTTGAATCAGGCCGATTACGGTGGTGATTATGTCGGGGCAGTTCCCTTCAACTTCACCCCACCAGCCGCAGAAGAATTCCTACCGTTCCTTGTAAATAACTATACATATTTTGGATACGGTCGAGGATAATAACAAAAGGACCATAGTACATGTTTAAGAAAAATACAGCCGGGTTTATTCACTTCCCGGTAATCAATAGAACAACAGGACTCGGGGTAACTACGGGTAATGTGACTGCATCCATATATCATGACGGTTCTTTGTTTTCTACTGTGACTCTTACGCCCGGGGGTAATCATCTAGGTAACGGATTTTGGAGAATGGAGATCAGTGCTGGTGGTATGAACGCCGACTCGATTTCAATCGGAATCGTACACGCAGATTCGGTTCCGAATATGATTTCCATTAATACTTTCATCAGAACAACAGAAGAAATCTACGCCGGAATAACATCGTTGATCGCCGGAGTTAATGTTACACAAGTTGCCGGTGGAAATGTTACAAATGTAACTAATTTCCATGGATCAACTTTGGGCTTATCTACATTCGATGCAGCAACAGATTTTGTTATTGTTAAAAATACCGTTGCGGCAAATATCTTACAGGTGAACGGTGCCCCAGTTACGGTCGGTGATTTTTGGGGTATTGGGGCGACAGTAAATGTTGGAAATATTGTGCAGGCAAATATTGTGCAGGTCGCAACCAGTGCAATATCAAATATGTCTGACTTTTGGACACCCACCACGGGCCTCTCTACCTTCGATCACCTGACTGACTTCGTGACCGTCGCACCCGGAGGAATAAACGCTGCTAGCCTTGCTTCTAGTGCCGTAGGATCCATCGTAAACGGAGTATTCAACAAAATAGTGGATGGATCAATTTCCGCTGATAAAGTCATGAAAATGCTTCTTTCTTGGATGGCCGGAAAGGTCGATGTTGTGGATACCGGATCTACCAGAACGATCACATTCTATCTTCAGGATAATAGTACAGAAGTATTTGAAATTGTTGCATCTGAATCAGAATCACAAGAAGGTCAAAGATCGACCGGTGGAACGATTACATGAGCATAAGAATTGGTGCAATCCCGCCCAATGGTATTCCTAGGTACACTGTACCTCTTTATGGACTCCCATCATTAAATGTAAATTTTCAATCTTTAAGATTTTTGGAAATTTTGTGGGGAGGAATTATACTCGAAATGCCGGGAGTCGCGGACTCTACCGTGCCCATAGATCTTTCGGGTTCCGTAGGTAAAAGTGTTGGAAACCCAGACGCTATAATTTTTAGATTTACCGTTAGAAACCCCCCGGATAACCCGCAAGCAGAGATTACGGACTTTTCAAACGATGGAAAAATACAATTTTTCACTGGTCTGAATAGTAACCCAACCCCATTAGGATCTACTTTGGGGGCATCTGAGGAATTTGATTTGTGCTTCATAACAGATTTTAATATTGATCTACTTAACCCGGGAATAAATATCCTTACCGGTGCATGGAATATTAAGAATAATTTTGCCGGATTTCCAAATACTATAGAAAATTATGATATTAACATTACTTATAGAGTAATACTTCCTAACAACACTACCAATGGAATCTTTGAAGATTACGCCCGAGGAAGAATCTCCCCAGACGCATACATTGACGAATATGTCATACTAAATAAAAGAGAAAGCGAATCATTCAAAGCCGGTAGGTCGTTGTCTCCCGGATTTGGCCCTTAAAAGGAAACAGAGAAACCTATGAAAAATTACATTCAACAACTTAGAGAATCTTATTATTTTATGAATAATCGTAGAAACGGTTACGGTATTCCAAATAATTCTATTATGAAGCCGATATCAAATGTAGGTTTTGACCTAGATTTGCCTCCGCTTGCTGATATAGATGACCCACAAACTCTAATGAGAATTAATACATTTGTCAAACAAGTCAACGGCGTTACGACCGACCCGTGGAGAGTAATTTACAATGTCTACCACAAACTCCATCTCGCCGGGCTGAATTTTAAACTTCCGGCGGAGAAGAATCTTCCGACCGAGCCCACGGTCCATCAATTTAATCTAAGCCGCTACGGTGGCGATTTCGGAATACTACCGGACGGGACTTGGAGAGATAACAGCGGATTCGACAAAAACTTCTTCATAGAGTTTGAAATTGCTCCTATAGAAGATGGAAACTACTCTCTGGATGCCTCGGTTTACTGTCTGAACGATTTGGAAGATTCCGATGGCTTTGACGACCTAGCAGAAGAAGAAGAGTATCGGTACGATAATAAAATGGACGACGATGACATGGAAGATGACATGGAAGATGACATGGACACGGACGACGATGACATGGAAGATGACATGGACATGGACGACGAGGATGAAGATCAGCACGATGATGAGGCCGTGGACTACATGGACGAAGATGACGATTACATGAACGAGAGTTCGGGGCCAAATAATCGTCAACTTACTGAAGAACTGAACGACGACGAAAATGCACTAATCTTATTCATGGATAATGATGCCGTAACTTATGAAAAGTCAATGCTTCCGGCTCTAAAAGGACTTTTGAGCAAGATTGGTTCCGATAGGTACAAAAGACAAGACGGAATAACCGCTTTTAGAAAAGTAGTTGCTTTCGGAATTAATAGATTCGTCGAAGAGATGGAAGATCAAAAAGACGATTTGTTCACCGCCGGAAGAGTCGAAAGAATACGAACGATGCCGGTGGGACAAAGAATCGCAATGGCGGGACAGTACACACAGGATTTCCACACTGAAGCCAATTTTGGAAATTATGATGATCTGATCCGTGGTGTATCCGCCAAGGGATTCTTCGATAGAAAGTCATAATCAAAAAATGAATACTATTTTAAATAATGAAACATATCAGGAATACGCCTTCCGGCATTACGATAACCCGAAATGCCGGGACTTGGAAGAATTTAAAGAAGATTTGAACGACAGGCCGAAGTGGATCAAGAGACTTCTTAGAAAGTATCACAACGGCGGAGAACTTAGAGAAATCTTAATTTTGAATCATATCATAGGATTTTACAACACATTTCCCGGTGCGGTCGGAACTGACTTACTAATGTACAAGATCGAAGATGAATTGTATCCATATCTAAAATCATTTTTAATCTATCTCGAATACGATATTAGAGGAATTCAATCATATGAATTCATCTCTTCCATACCGATCGAACCAGACGCGGGCATAACCAAAAGGCTTAAAGAAATATAATGTCATCAAAGTTACTCGACGGATTCATTGCGTATCAATTTCTTAAGATTCTGACCACACCGTGGATAGAAACTAAAGCATATGAACTTGGAGTAATTGATTCCGAGGGAAATGTTCTAAAGAAAACTAGAGATCTAAGAACCGCAAAAGAAAAAGCGTCTTACACAATGATTCACAGAATTATCTGGAATATTAAAAGACTATTAGATAAACTTCCCGCCGGTCAGACCAGAATAGGTTCCTTTACCGCCGGGCTGTGGATGCTGAAAGAGCATACCAATATAGTTTATGGGTGTTCTTTTGACATAACAGAAGAGGCATTTGTTCAGTATATTAAGAAAAACTATGTTTTAAATGAAGGTGTTGAAAACTTTCAGGATGATCTACCCTATCTGAGTAAAGGAATTTACCGGATAAAAAGATCAAAGGTCACCGGATCGCTCGGAAGAACTAAAACGGGAGACAGAATCGTCGTTCATGACTCCCTACCAAATGAGGGTGTCGTCGCCGGTTCTTTCATTTTTCTTGTCGTCAATGGCAGAACAAACGAACCATTGTATGTTTCAAGAGATGATATAGAGAAAATTTCATGAAAAGTTTTCAAAAATTAAGAGAAGATATGGGTGGAGGTGGATCATCTGCTCCGGGTACCACCACTGCAAATATTCCGAATCCAGCACAGACAATGCAGGGGCCGTCGTCTGGAATCCATAAAAGAAAAAACAAAAAGTACAAGAAAAGAATCAGATCAGAGTATGATACTGGCATATTTTCAGAATAACTCCGGAGCGATGTATGATGCACATAGAAACATTTTTAAGTAACCGATACAATAAGATTAAGGTTATTTTTTCATTATTTTTATTCTTTGTCGTGCTTATTTCTTTGCCCGGGTGTAGGACATCCAGACAGGTTATTCCAGATACGAATCTTGGATTGCATCTCCAATCAAAGTCTGTAGGAATAGATTCACAGACTGTTATTATCGAAGAATCAAATTCAAAAATTAAAGATTCATCAGAGTCAATTATCAAGAAATCCGATAGTATTATCAACTCAGACAACATTGAAAATGCTAAAGAATTTGCGGTGTCTATACGGTCCGATGCTAGCGGAGTGATTGATCTATCTCAAAGAATTAATGACTCGAATAACATTATAAAGACTCATAGTAAAAATATCTTTGAGTCTGGTGATAAAATTAATGAAATTGAAAAATCCATATTAGATCTACAGCAGGAAGAGTCCAAAAAAGCCAAAGAAAATTTGTATACTATGTTGTCCACAATGTTTGCAGCCGGTGGACTGATCATCATCGGAGGAATAGTCCTAGCATTTTTTAATCCAAAACTCGGCATATACATTTCTACTTTTGGACTTATTCTTACAACGATAGCCACCGCAGGAACATTTTATCTCCAGTGGGTAGCGATTATCGGATGCGTGATCTTGGGTGTCGGCCTTCTATTGACTGCTGGATTTCTTGCATATTCATTCTGGCAAGCGAGAGTCTACAAGGATACTGCAATATTAAATGTTAAATTAATAGATTCTATGAAAGAAGATATGACTGACGAAATAGAGGAAAAATACTTCTCTGATGATGGTCTGGCTTCTCATCTACAGACCAAACAAGTTCGCAAGCAAGTAAAGCAAATTCGTGAAAATTCTAAATTACCTAAATAATTCTGTAAATATTAACCTTCTTTAAAGGGAGATCGTTCATGTCATGGGGAAGATTATCAACAACTAGTAATAGACCGGCATATGTGGTTGGAACTCCAATCGAACAGTCCGTAGTTTTGACTCGACAGGGATGGGTTGCCCGGGCAGCAGGAAACGAAAACCCAGCGGCCTATGAAGTCCTCGTAGCGGGTAATTTTGGTGCCGCTGGAGTAACCAACGAGCCGCCACGACTGTACGGCACCATCAAGCCTCTCACGGGTCGGGTCGGTGTTCCTATCAAGCCAGTAACCATCGAAGTTGTTGACCCAGATAAGGCATGGACTGATAACTATTTGTTCTTCAACACTCAACTCAGCGACGATCTACCAGACGGAATAATCGTAACAAAGGGATCTAGTAATTTACATCCAACCGACTGGTTTGTTGTTTCAGGAACTCCGGAAGTGGCTGCAACCGGGACCGTAGAATTGGTCATTGGGGGTGCTGGTGGAGGAAATCTTACTGTATCCATACCATTTACATTCCTAGCAGCACTTCCTTAATTTAGAATCGTAGAAAAGAATTCATCTTCATTTTCGTAGGGATCGAATTCAAAAATCGGAATTCTTGCTTTCTTTGAGATTCTTTTCAAATTATTTGTCCCGCTGGACCCCGGAAATGCTATAAGTGCTTCCGGGGTTTCTTCTTCGAGCATGAGAGCATTTCTAATGTATTCAGAGGAATTTCCATATCGAATAGGATCATGTGGATACGGCCTGATAATAATTCCACACTTTTTCCCGTGCGCCCACTTAGCACATGCCCGCTCAGCACCGGGGGAGTCTCCGTGAATCATGATGGTTATTTTGTTTTGGGCGTGGAATGCATCCAAACTTTCGTTGATAAACTTGTAATTTGTAAAATCTTTTCCACCACACACAGCAACTTTCATAAATTACTCCTATGCATTTTAATCCACTCGTTGACATGCTCCATAACCCATGTCGGACGGGGAGAGGATTTGTTCCATTTTGCTACTCCGCCCATGAACTTGACCATCGCATAATAATTTCGGTACGCATCAACTGAATCCGTCTGACGATATCTATCTGGCATTGCCTGTGCAAAATTTGTCCTAGATGCAATCTTGATGTTTTTAGGTGCTTGCTTCAGCAAATTTAAAACCAATGAACATTTATGAACCTTATCTTGACCAAACCGATTATTATATTCCGAGACTAGTTCAAATCCATGAGTAAGCAACCAGTTGTAATTTTCAGAATTTTCCCTCGCCCATACGGTACATGGGTGGTTGACATAACTTGCGGCATAGAGAGCCGAATTAAAATACGGATCTTGTAAAATCCATTCCTTTCTGCTTCTCCCTGATTCCGACTCCGCCTGTGTTTCGAGTCCGTCTAAAACTCTATGGGCCGTACAAAGGATCTGAGTAGTCTCCAGAATCATTTTAACTACATGCTTATCACACAGATCTATTGCTGATAGGCGGGGGTCGGCGTTGACTGCAAAAATATTCATTTTAATCCTGTTGTAAATTTTTGTAATAATTCATCAAGTATTCGAGGATCGGCCAGTGTTCGGCCACGATGCTTTCCTTATATCCTAGGCTCAAATTCGTAAGAGTAAAGGATCGGACTTCAGAAATTTCGTTAATGTCTGTGTGAGATCCGATCCGACCCCAGAGTACTTTACCCTTGAAAACAGTTGTATGAATGGTATCCTTTTCGCCTCGGTATCTCCAGTCATCAATTTCCATATCTGTAAAGTACTTTAGGTCCACCTCGACATCACCGACTTCTTCTTTGATTTCTCTCCGGGCAGTTTCTATGAATGTTGACCCGGGCTCGGCATATCCTCCGGCGAATCGAAACTTATCTTCTCCATTCTTTCTGACCATGAAAAAATGCTTTTCGCCCTCGTCGTGAAGAATAATATCTACGGTAGAGATCACTCTTGGATAGTCTCCGTTCGAGGCATAAATTACACCGGCACGAAATTCCGGAGATTCCAAAACCTTCTTGGAAACTTTGTTTCTAATTTCAGTACCATTCCAGTGATGTCCGGTTCCTTCCAATTCTTGCGATGGGTACTTTCCGACATAGTGAGAGATGAAACTATCACGCGATCCATACAGGCACAGGCTTTCAGTTGGCCGGATCAGGGGAGAAATGGCGGCATCCAGAGCCGTAGACCATGTGTGGTCGTATCTGGTGTCTCCCAGAGGAATAATGATAGCCTCTGGGTACGCTGCCTGAATCATGACTCTTCGGGCGTTGTAGGGAAGTGGATTTGACCGGTTCTGTACCACCGAATTTCCGATAACAACTATCATGGTAGGGTGATTGTTTTTGACCCAATCCAGCAGTTCGATGTGTCCCGGGTGAAGCATATCAACCTGAAACCTGCCCACCACGACTCCAACATCGTATTTTGAAATATCTGTTTTGATTTGCATTTGTGTCATTTCCTTTATTCGGGGGACTGTACTAGTATAGCACCGATACTTCAGGAAGTCAAGTTATTTTTCATCTAATGTAATTTTGACAATTTCTGGTTTTTTGCAAATTCGTGCATTTCCAATAAACCGTGCAGACCCATCCAATACTACATCACCAAACACTTGTGCATTTTCGGTAATTTCTACATTTTCTCGAACCCGTGCCGTTCCATATACTTTAGCATAGTCAAGCAACTTAGCGTTTCCGTACACCGACGATTC
>Ga0136561_1000636_pt1 | contig 11117 bp, 11 predicted proteins | sample AntRauMeHopE1498_FD_104641 | JGI IMG/M metagenome (GOLD analysis project Ga0136561, IMG submission 104641) | Saline lake microbial communities from Rauer Islands, Antarctica - Metagenome Hop E1 #498 | ecosystem: Environmental > Aquatic > Non-marine Saline and Alkaline > Saline | place... | reverse complement strand
TCTAAAGCAGCATCCAATGTAAGACCCCATCCTTTACCAGCATGAAACCCAGAAAAACCTAATACTCTTGTTACGAATAATTGGTTAGATTGTGTTAAATATGATTTAGCAATATATGGTAACTCATATTTTGGTGCTCCATTATCCTTTATTTTAGTGGCATTTTGACCACCAAAGAAAGATGTGAATTCACCGTAGTTACCTACGAATATTGGTTGAAACGCTGGTCCTATAGTTGTTTCACCAACTAATCCCAATGTTGTAACACCAACTTGACGTGTTATGAACGATAAGTCTTTCTCTGAAGTATATACTCCTGGACTCACAAATACTTTGTTCGGCATAGTTTTCTTTTTTTTGTTTTATGTTATTTACTTTATAGTTTTCTTTATTATAAATATTAACAATAATCCAAAAGTAATGTCTTAAAACAAAATATATCTTTTTAAGTATGTATTTTATCATACTTTTATCATACTTTTATCATACTTATAGTAAAAACCTACATGAAACGTGATAAAAACTTAAAAATTACACCACAATCACATATATTACTAAAAAAACATTGTGAAAAAAATGGTCTTAAAATGTTTGCGTATGTTGAAAAATTAATTAGAGATGCATGTACACCAAAAAAAGATTTATATGATGAAGATTAATTATTTTCTTTTTTTGAAATAAGTTTTATTTAATTTTTTATTTTCAATGTGATAATAAAAAGAATCGATTGCGTGAGATTTCTGATTAAATACAAAATTTAATAACCTACTTAGTAAACGACCAAACTTATTTAAATCTCCAGATAATTCTAATTTACCAATACTAGCAGAAACTGTTATATTTTTTTCGGAAAACATAGTATCCTCTTTAGCAGTAACCATATCTTCAATTATCTCACCATTTACATTCCAACTCATATCTAATCCAACAGCTGTTTCGAATAATATATGACCTATACTAGCAGCAAAACCATCTATCAACCTCCACCAAAAAATAAAAAAAGCACTAAATTTTTTTAAGGTTATAGTTAACCATATTGAATAAATTAAAGAAAATAACGTACCTACCGACCACATAAGAACGGTCACTAAAATAGCCATAATTAACGTTGTTAAACCACTTAATAATTCTTTCATTATTTAAAATCATTTACCCCTCACTATTTGTTATGTCAATGTAAGATATTGAGATGTCAACACCATCGGCAACACCACAACTAGCTTGAATACTATCCAAATTATCTGTTGTGAATGTACCATCTAAAGCTTGAAAACTAGAACCTTGAGGTATAGTTACATTAAAGGCCATATAAAATGTCTCACTCGCACTATTATCAACCCACGATAAATTAAATGATGTATCAGCACTAAAAACATTAGTTGCATGTACTGTTTTTATTAAATGTTTTGTTGTTGTTGATGCACTAAGAACTGATGTTGTACCAGTACCTAAATGTGCTCCTATATTTAAATATTCCATAATTTTATTTATTTATAAATATGTTATTGTTCACAATTAAGTATACTTATTATACCATTTTTATATATTTCATTATAATACGTTTTACTTGGAAATCCGTTTTGACTAAAAGAACTAACACCATTTAACCAATCGTAAAGTCCATCAATTCCATCAGTTGATAAATCCTCTATACCATATTTAATATATTTTTCATTTAATATTAACGTATCTACAGATAAATCAGAACCTTCAGAGGATGTTAATCTAAATGATATGTAAGACTTAGCTCTATCCCATCTACCATCTCTACATATTTCTGATTTTTTTATAAATTTAGACCAATAAAATTCTTGTTCTGAACTAGTGTAAATTGTACCCCTATCAGATTGACCAACACAAAAATTTTGTATAGCGATTTCTTTATGTGTCTCAGTTAATGCACTAAAACCACCATTATTATTTATAAAACCAATAGCACCAAGTCTACCATATAAATAATCAACATCTGTAAAGTTTTCAACTTCAAACCACATATATACATCCGAAATATCAGCATAATCAGTATCTAACGTATTTTTAAATTGATAAGTTGATTTGGTCTCATCACTACCATAATATTTACCTATTTTTAAATAACTCATTTATATTTTTTTTAACTTATATTATATTTTAATTTTAAATAATCTTCAGTTTCTATTTGTTCATCACTAGATAAAGGTTGGTTATAAAATAATACTTCACCGAAATTTGCATTAACATCATATGGTGAACTATTACCATCCCCAATTCTAATACCTTGACTAGTAGGGTCAACTACCGAAGTTGAATATGATAATGTCTCTGGTGATACACCAGATGGTCCAATTATTTCACCAGTTATTGTTGTTTTATCATAGTGTAATTTGAAGATATGTGTACTAGTGAAATCATTCCACGTACCCATAGTAACTCTAGTAGATGCACTATTCCAGTTATTAACATAAAACCTCCAACCACCACCAGAAGTATGGTAAAACATACCCCAACCTTCTAACCAATCATTACCCTTAGTTCTACCCAATAAAAAAGAAAAAGTACTAGGAAATGAATTAATTTTAGCAACAACATATACTGTAAAACCATCTGGACAATCCAATAAAGAACTATCATCAGACTCCATAAAATCATCATTTAAAAAATCTAATGAGGGTAAATTATTGAAGTCACTATCACTAGAATCATATGTAGGTCTATCATCAGAACCACTATCCCCAATATTTATTCCGTTAACACCTCTATCATTCCAAGCAGTAACTTTACCAGTATCTAATGTTATATAAGAACTATCCGCATCATACCAAGCAGTTGGTGAACCACTAGGTAAACGCTCGCCAATAGGTTTAAACCTACCATCAATTCTTTCTAAAAAATGTTGTTCTCTAGATATACTACCTTTAGTATCACCAGATGTACTACCAAATCTTTTATCAACATTCGTAAAACCACCATTACCTCTTATACTCATTATTATTCAAATTTTAAAATTACATTAGCTATACTAAATGATGGGTTATTCATCAAACTACTATCTGAAGCCCAACTAAATATTATTCTCCTAACAGTACTTGGTGCCCATAGAGTTGCCGAGGTTATTTCAGTCCCGTCTATCGTCATACTTTCATGAACAAAAGTGTTTTTACTAGTATTACTAGACCTAGCCGAAGTACCATCACCAGTAAACTTACCATTATCTTCATTATCAGCTGTGTTAGAACCAACAAGTCTTTCATAACCAGTACCACTAGAACCATATTCAGTACCAGCAACTGGTGTGAATAATGAGGGGTCAGCAAATGTTATATAACCATAGTCATAATTAGTAAAACCAACCGCTCGTTCACCATAACACAACCAATCAAAAGTTAAAGTTATACTTGTAGCAGCAAGTGGTATAGTAAAATCAAAATACATGTGACAATCAGTATTTGAAGCGTAATAGTTATTTGTACTATTATTACTAATAAATGCTGAATTAGTTGTACCAGAAGGAATTGTTACCAATGAACCACCTTCATTACCAGTACCACCATTACTATCTCTAACAGCTGACCCAACGTACCAAACACTAGGTTCTGAACCATTAATTACAGTCCATTTATTTAAAGTTCCATCATTAAAATCATCTGAAAATAATGTTGTAATTCCACCTGGTGGTATTGGTGCAAGATTACCACTAAGTCTCTCTAAATAAAATTTACGTACAGATATATTACCAGCACCACCAGCACCACCAACCTTATTTCGTTTATCTACACCTAAATACCCACTATTTCCTTTTAAACTGCTTAAACCCATAATTACGTTACATTCATAAACCAACTAAATATTTTATTTGCATCAGCAACACTATTACTAGATTCAATATTTACCGTTGTTGCATCACTAGTAATATTAACCGTACCTCCAGTAGAAGTCAACCCTTTAAATTCTAAATTATCATCTGATTTTTGTGCGAATACACCAATAGATGCTAAATTAGATGCTGTTGTACCAGTACTAAATCCAGTTACACTAAACGTACCACCAGTATTATTGGTAAACACACTAGTACCATTAGAATAAGTTCCACCAGTCAATCTAACATCTGTTAAATCAGATGAAACCACATTTCCATTAGAATCAATTCCTAAATTATTAATAGTTGTACCAGTTGATAGTGTAGTTACATTAAGTGTTCCTCTAATTATTGTATTACCACTAACATCTAGTTTTTCTTCTGGTGTTATAGTACCAATACCAACATTACCATCAGCATTTATCTGTACTAAATCATTAGAATTATTTCTAACTCTAAGTATTGGTCTAGTAGTAACACCACTCCAATCAACATTTCCTGGGTCACTTGAAACCCTACCTTGTAACATTATCAATGGGTTATCACCAGTATCAACTGTTGGGTCAATAACTGACTGCACATAAAAATTTGTTGATACGTTTGTATTATTAAAAGACCTAAGTACTGGGTTAAATGACCCATCGGTTGATATTCCATTGGTTAATGCTAAATAATCAGTGCTATCTATCGTTCTAAACCTAGCTATATCTTCAAAACTAGTGGTACCACCACTAGCAACAACATCTAATCTATATAATGTATCACTTGTACCAATACCTACATTACCACTATTATAGAAAATACTTGAACCACTTTGTGTCCATAAATTATTATTAGGTAAATTAGAATATGTTGTTGCACTAAAAGTATCTGCTGTTAAACCGTTGGTAAATTGTGTTGCACCAGTAACAGTACCACCAGTAAATTCGGTACTACCACCACCACCAGTACTAAATCCAGTTACACTAAACGTACCACCAGTACTATTTGTAAATATTGCAGTACCAGATGAATAAGTTCCACCAGTTACGAATGTATCTGTTGTTGATATTCCTTGATATGTTGTTGCTGAAATACTACCCACACTAATGGATGTTATTCCAGTTAAACTACCAAGAATTCTTATTCCTTGTATGTTCGGTTCAAATGCCATAATTTCTTTTATTTATAAATATCTATATTTTATGTAATTTCATCATCTTTAGTTATTTCATTAGGGTTTACATACCCCTCTGGTTCATCATCACTCCAAAACCACCCATCAACTGGGTAATTATATGTATCTTTATCTAACCTTAATAATATATAACTTGTATTATAAACAGCGTTAGGTGCGAAGAACCACTTATCCTCAATATTTTTATAAAATCCACTCATATTTTTATGTTGTTACGGTCCATCCTTTATTTGTTGCTATAGATATATCACCAGCACTTAAACTAGCTGTTCCTGGATTACTGCTTATATTTATTGTTCTAGAAGCTGTACCCAAATTGTTAAATATGTTTACTATATTTGCTCTATCTAAATTACTATTTTGGAACTCCACATTTTGAACCAACCCAATTATGTCACATACGGCTAAATTCGGACATTGGCCATTTATTAAATCTGGATTAACACCAGAATTAGACATATCAATCGTACCAATTTTTCTCAAAGTAAGAACGGATGTATAGAATAATCTAAAAAAATCAGTAACATTTGATGTATCCATAGTTGGAAACTCGATTAAATTTCGACAACCATTCAACATATTTCTTAAGCTAATACAAGAACTTAAATCAAATACTGGTAATTCTCTTAATTTAAAACAACTATTAAACATACTAGTCATAACCGTTACACTTGATGTATCCATAGTTGGGACACTCTCTAATTGAAAACAACTATTAAACATACTAGTCATATTAGTCACGTTAGATGTATCATCAATTGATACTGTTTGTAATTTTCTACAAGCTGTAAATATACCACTCATATTAGTACAACCAGATGTACCTATTAAGTTTATATTATCTATCGATAAACAACTAGAAAAAACATTAAAACTATTGGTTGTTACATTTTCAAAATTAAGTGTTGGTACTGTTTGTAATTGTCTACAAGCTTGAAACATATCTCGAACATTTGTAGCACTATCGGTACTAAAATTAGACCCAATACTTTTCATAATGGTACAATTACTAAATGCTCTAAAAAAATCGGTAACGTTAGATGTATCACAATTTGGGAATTCTTGTAATCTAATACAATTTATAAACATACTATTCATAAGCGTTACACCACTCATATTTAATTGTGGTATTTTGGTTAAAAAAGAACAACTATAAAACATTAAACTCATATTAGTAACACTTGATGTGTCATAAAAAGGAATAGTATTAATTAATGATGCCCCATAAAACATAGAAACCATACCAGTAACACTTGATGTATCCATAGTAGGTGCGTTAATCATAGACCTACAATTTTGGAACATATTATTCATAACCGTTATATTACTTGTGTTGGATAAATTAATCACAACCAAACTAATACAAGAATTAAACATAGATGAACTAGTTGTACAACTAGATAAATCTAATGTTGGTAATGACCACAACTCACCACAACTTTGAAACATAGTAGTGTTATCAACACCACCAGAAGTATTAATTCCATTTACCCTCCTAAGTACCGAACACCCGTTAAACGTTTGACTCCAACGATTAACTGTTGATGTGTTGGATAAAGTAAGTTCTCTTAATTCAGAACATCCATTAAACATTCTATACGCACCACCAGTACCACTACTCATATCAATCGTTGGTAATCTTTCTAAATCACCACATCCATTAAACATATTATCAAATACAACACAACTGGATATATCCATATTACTCGGTAGTTCAATTAAATTAATGTTAGATTGGAACATAGAAGTACAATTAGTAATAGTACTAAAATCAAAATTGACTAATTTATACATCCTACAATTAGCAAAAATAGATGAACCATTAGTCGTTATAGAATTAGTGCCAACCCAATCAATTTGTTCTAACATTGAAAGATTTGCACTAAATGAACCATTTGTTATATTTGGTCCACTCATTTTAATATCTAAAACTCCGTTGTATAAGTTACCGAATTCACCAAGTGGGTAAGGTGTTTCTGTTAAATCAACAAGTGTTAATGTAGAAGCACTTTGTGGTGTTATAACCACCATTGATTGTCTATACCCCCTAGAAGTTGTTGTACCAGACGATACCCCACTATATTGAATATCATAAGATGCGTTACTAGTTGTTGTTGATGGGTGGTTAGCTGTATAATTTACTGGTATTGAACCATCCCCCCAATCAACAGTATAATCACCAGCAATTCTTACAGATAACCAATTAGGTCCATCCTCAAATACAGCTACAAGTAGGTTAATTACTTCATCACCAGTTGTTATATGTGGCATTGGTAACCAATCTGATGGTCTTGTATATGTTGCGTAAGGTGTTGGGTCATCTGGTACGATTGCACTACCACCCATAATTCTACCTTTATTTACTAATAATCTTGCCATTTTATCCTCGAATTAATCTTATCCATACGTTATCATCAACAGCTGTGAACCAATAATTATCATTATAATGGTTTTGACCTTGAAACGTACTCGTTATTGATGAACCAGTGTAATTCCCATTAATTGACCATGAAGATGTATCCACTAAATATCCTTGTATAGTTGCATCTGTGATGTATTGTTCTATAAACGGTATCTCTTCAACCGTACCACCAGATATCGCTGTTGAACCTAATAATGATGCTTGTGTTACATCTTGTATTTTATTATAAGTTACCTTATCTGAACCAATTGTTACTACACCAGTATTACTTATTGTTACATCACCACTAACATCAACCGAAGTAACATTAGTTCCACTACCAACATAAATTTGTTTATTAGTTATAGACGGTAATTCTGTAAATCCAGTTACGTTGAATGTACCACCAGTATTATTTGTAAATATTGCAGTACCAGATGAATAAGTACCACCAGTTACTACGGTATCTTGTGTTGAAATACCAGTTAAATTACTACCATCACCAAAATATGTACTAGCTGACATAGTAGCAGCCGTTAAACTACCAGAAACAGTACCACCACTAATAGGTAAGTATTGTTGTAACGTAGTTGTTAAATTATTAATATCACTTATATCGTGAGTATGACCAGTACTAGTCAATGCTGTAAACGTAACAGCATGTGGATTACTAGTATTTCCAGTATGTGAATCAAATAAAGAATTATTTGTTTTACCACTCAATAAAGGTGTAAGACTTACATTAAATAAGTTGTTACCTTGAATATTATTATTAAAAGTAATACTATCACCACTTAAAATAGCTGAAGAGGTATAACTATCAGTCATACCACTAGTAAATCCAGTTACACTAAACGTACCACCAGTATTATTTGTAAAAGTAACAACACCAGTATCTGTATCATAAGTCCCACCAGTAACTTTCATATCACTAGCCAACAATCCTAAATTAATTGTGTAGTCATTATTATCGTTCTTCTTAACACTTAAATCATATGTTGAAGCATTGAATGTTACACCAGTAGTATATATATCGTCAGAAGCCTTAAAAAACCCACCCACACTAAACGTACCACCAGTATTATTAGTAAACACACTAGTACCATTTGAATAAGTACCACCAGTTAATCTAATATCTGTAGGTAGTAAAGACGTAAGTCCAGACCAATTAACATTACCAGCATTATCCGCAACCATAATATCATTAGTATTACCACTATAATTCGGTAATTTATAAGAACCATTAATTTCTAAGAAACCATCGTGGTCAACTATTAATCTACTTATATTTTCACCCGTACTAAAATTTTGACCTTGAATTGTTAAGTAATCTCCATCATCAGTTCTTAAATCTTTCTTAACTATTAAACCTCTAGCTGTACCACCAATAGTTCTACTGTAAATGTAAGCTGCGTACCTACTTCCATTAGCAAAAGAATTTACGAAAATAGGCCCGTCTCTTTGTATAAAAGCAGTTTTATTACCACCAGCATCTATAGACGTGGCGTATAAGTTCCAAGGTGTACTATTAACTGTTGAAGCTGTATATGTATTATATACGGAACCATCCCAAGTCCAACTTGAACTATTACCAGAAGACACATATAATACATCATCACTCTGTGGTGTGTTTGGGTCAAATACAGTACCCCCATCATTAGGGTCATTTGTTGAAAAAAATACCAATTCTGATGGTGTTGTAGTACCAGTAAAAAACCCATCTACACTAAATGTTCCACCAGTACTATTGGTAAATATACTAGTCCCATTAGAATAAGTTCCACCAGTTAATACAACATCTGTTAAATCATCAGTAGTTACAAATACATTACTTGAACTAGGTGATGTTGAACCAGTTATAGCACTATATTGGTCTTGAGTTAAATTTAAACCACTAGTTGTATTAACGAACCATTCACCACCACCATTTTTATTTATGTATTGCGTTGGTACATTTAAATCTATAAAAATAGAACCTTTACTAGCAATATGTGTCGGAACACCATTACCAGTCTGTATAAGGATTACCCCTACCGATATTGACCTAATATTATTTGCCATTACTTTTAATTTTATTTATAAATATCATTTTTTATTTTATAATCTCCCAATTTGAAGACCAATTATAATTTTTTGATGTTTCACCACTTATTATTATCGACACATTACCACTATTAGCTGAATAAACAACAGAATTAGATGTTATACCACTTGATACCCTATCAAAATCAGAATTCTCACCAATAACAGTTACAACACCACTTACATTATTTATAGCTAACGTTCTTTTCCAAAATCCAAAATCAGTATTATCTTTATATGCGTTAACATATGATACAATAAAACTATTTGAATCATCAGTGAAACCAGAAATAGTATCAATTATTAATGTTTCATTTGAAACAGTTTGAGCAGTTGTTGGAATTAAAATTCTAGAAGGAATAGTAATATCAACACCTTGATTATCATTTCTATTTAAAGTTAAAACTTTATTATTTTTATTAAATGTCCCACCCGTTATAAAATAATCAGTAAAACCAGTTACATTAAACGTCCCACCAGTACTGTTTATAAATAAAGCATCACCGTTAGAATAAGTTCCACCAGTTACATAAGGTATACCAGTTAAATTACTACCATCACCAATAAATTCAAGTGATGTTATCGTTGTAGCACTAATACTAGAAGATGATAATGTACCATTTACAGTTAAACCAGTAAATGTATTAATAAACGTATTCAAATTTGAACCATCATTTCTAACAATAACTAATTGATTATTACTAAATGTAACACCAGTTACGTATGTATCAGCACTAAATAAATCTAGATTTAATGTATATGCTGATAAACTATCGTTTCTATCGAAATAAGCTGTAGTACCAATAAGTGTTGAACCAGTAGTATAATAATCTGTTAATCCAGTTACATTTACTTGATTACCATTATCCTTAAATAATGTCAAAGTATCTGAAATATTATCAAATGTTCCACCAGTTATATTATTATAATTAATAATATCAATTATATTTGTACCACCACTATAATACGTTGAAGCATTAATAGTTGATGCTGAAATTTGATTATCAGTATATAAATTACCGTCAAATGTTATAACTCCAGTTCGTAAAAATATTTGTGTGTCTCCACTACAAGAAATAATATTATTCGTAAATAAAGATGTACAAGCACTAACAGTTGGTGAACCACCAGTGATAGATAAAGGTTCAATTACGAATGTTTGATTTATGTCTGACCAATTACTCATTATGATGTAGTTCCAATTAATTTAAACGACCCAAGTGATAGGAAGTTTTTATATACTCTAATAGTAACGATATCGTTAGCATTTACCATGATAGGTGAAACTAAAATAGTTCCATCAAATACACCAACACCGTTTATACTAATAATTATCCTAGTAATGTCTAAAACATCTAATAATTGTGTTATATTCATATCATATTGTGCTGTAAATGAAAATTGTGGTTCTGATTGAGGTTTAAAGATAAAACTTAAGTTAACAACATTACCTCTAACCAACGGTTCGAATATTATATCCTCAAAAACTCTATCTTGTTCAACTTCCAATGCTATAACACTTCTATTCGATGTAGGTACCACTTCAAAATCTTCTTCATCTAGTATATAACCTAACATTTTAATATCAAACATCTGAACATAGAATCTTCTATTTTCAAAAT
>Ga0136561_1000635_pt1 | contig 11118 bp, 8 predicted proteins | sample AntRauMeHopE1498_FD_104641 | JGI IMG/M metagenome (GOLD analysis project Ga0136561, IMG submission 104641) | Saline lake microbial communities from Rauer Islands, Antarctica - Metagenome Hop E1 #498 | ecosystem: Environmental > Aquatic > Non-marine Saline and Alkaline > Saline | place... | reverse complement strand
TAAACTATTTTTATTCTCATATTCTACAAATGTTTCCATTCTTTCAACTTCATTATTATAAGTTTCCTTGATATAATTTCCTTCGCGATTTAAACTCATTACTTATTATTGCTATATAAAAATATAGGTGTATTTACAACATATATGCCTGCTAAAGTTATTGCTATCTGTGGTGAAAAACGTTCTGGTAAAGATGTTCTTGCTAATTATATTGCACATAAATATGGATATACCAAGTTAGCATTCGCAGACCCTCTTAAAAATATTGTTAAACTTATATTTGACTTTAATGATATTCAAGTTGGTATTGATGAAATTAATTGTAATGGAACAGAAAAAGATACTATTGACGAAAGATGGGGAATATCTCCTCGTCAAGCACTCCAATTCTTTGGAACTGAAATTTTTCAAAATAATATTCAACAATTAATTCCTAATATCAATAAAGACTTTTTCGCAAATTCTTTAATCAATAAAATTAAAGATAATCATACATATGTTATTAGTGATATTCGCTTTTTACACGAATATGAAAAATTAAAAAATTACGACCTCACTATTATTCGCATTTCTAGACCTACGAACTTTTTTAATACCGATAATCATCTTTCGGAACAAGAGTTCAAAAAATTACCATTTGATATTCATATTATAAATGATTCTACTATTCAAAAATATTTTCATAAATATAATCTTTTTCATTTACGTGTTTTAAAGACAAAATATAAATAAATAACATTAATAGATTAATAACATAAATATTATGAATGATAATTTTTCATTCCCTCATATTAATAATAATTTCATTATTATTGGATTAATATTTATAACTTGCTTTCTTGTTATTGCTATTTTATATTTTTTTAAAAATAATCCCAATAAAAAACAACATAACAAGTTAATTGAAAACTTTTTATCCGGTGGAACTGCTACCATTAATTCTTCTAGTCAGTATTCTAGTTCATCACAACCTACCGAACAACTCGGTAAGGATAATGATAAATATAATGGCGAATTCAAATTACGTAATTGTCAAGTTTATTTTGTTGGTGAAGATGATGAAAAAGCTTGTGACGCATTATATAATGATGACCCTTTAAGAACTACTTGTAAATACGAGTTTAAAGACGACTGGAAAGAAATTGACACCATCTCCGCTGATAATCAAACAAATACTATCGCTAAAAAAATATACAACAAAGATTATAACAATAAAGTTCATATTGATAATCACAATTATATGACTGCTTGTTTTAAAAATATTGATTCTTCTGACAACAATTTTAAATATAAAGATAATTCTTTTATTATTCACAAAAATATTGGTACAACTAATAATAAAACTGACTTTAATAATACATTACGTCTTCACGCTGACGGCTCTGTTGGTAATTATATCTCTAAGGTTTTTAATGACTCTACTAACTTTTTAAATAATAATACTAACTTATTAGATTCTATTTGTTCTATTAAATATGATACAATCCCTGACCTTAAAACTTCCTATTATAAATTTAAATTAATTTATATTAATAACGAATGGCTTGTTGATGATTTAAAAGATGTTGTTTTAAATCAAGACCAAACCTCTTTCTCTGGCGAAACACCTTCTACATTTTCTGGTAATGCAGCTTTTGGTATTTATGTTAATTCTTATTCTAATGGTATTGTTAGATTTTCTGTCTTTAAATCTTCTAATATTCCCGATATTAATGTTCAAGTTTATAGATTTAAATATAACTATCTATGTGATGGGCAAATTTTAAAATACAGTAATGATATTAATACTTCTATGAAAATTAAAGAAATTTTTGACAATACTAATACTGATGAACTTTCTCCTTTGACATTTGATTTAGCCTTTCCCGAAACTCCGGAAAGCAGGAACTTTTGGACTGATATTAACTTTAAACCCACTTATACTGAAAATAAAAATGCTCTTATTCGCGAAGAGTTTGATAAAACTCTTAGAAAACAATATATCGATAAAGCTGAAGCTAAATACAGTACTGCTCTTTTACAACAAAAGGTACTCGCTAATACCACACTTAAAATAAATTCTCAAAATGAAAAAAATACATTTCATACTAAAGTTAATATCAATGGCATTGATGAAGGTATTATTGATAAAGACCCTATTATTGGATTACCTACTAACAATGTTGCTAACTTTAACTATACAAAAGGATACAATATTGTCGTTACCGATAAAAAAACATCTCAACCTGTTGATAGATTTGGTGGTGCTGAACCTATTGTTCAAACAGAAGAACGAATGTATCCACCTATAAGGAATATAGATAAACAAAATCATTTAATATCAGGACAACGTTATGGAAATGGTAATTATGTTGTTAGTTATAATAATATTTATAGTGGCACTTCACAGCCTTTTCATATTTTTAATGATAACAATGGTAGAGAGGGTGGTCATTGGGCTATTCATAGATACCGAAATGGTATAGGTAATGGGCAATATACACAGAATGACCATATTGTTCCTGGTTATAACGGCGATTGGGTAAAAATAAAATTTCCTGTTGCTATTAATCTTACGAGATACGGATTTAAAATAAGACCAGGATGGTTATCAAGAGCACCACATAACTTTAAAATTTATGGTTCTAATAATGAAACAACATGGGTTGAATTAACAACTGGTGCAAATATATCATATGTGAATGATTTATATAATACTAACGTATCAACATCTAATCATTATACAAGTTTTGCTTTAGTTGTCAATAAATTAACTGCAATTGAGGGTGGGTCATATGTTTTAAACTTCGACCAATGGTTTATATACGGTAAAGAATTATTACAACCTACGAAAATAGACGATGACTATAAATATTTTTCTTTTAAAAACAAAGAAAGTACCGGGTCTTCTTTGATATACGACTTTAGTCCATATAATGACCTTACTTCATGGAGTAATTATGCAAAATCTCTTGGTGGTAATGTTAGGGCTAATTCATTTACTGCAAGTACTGGACCTTGGTTTAATAATGATCATGTAGGACATCTTGAAATTCCTTTGCCTGACGGTTACAATTTTGTAGAGGTACATTATTATAACGGACATCCTGGAGGAAATGTGTATTTGCTAATAGGTGGTGTTATAGTTTCCGGTGTTGGTAGAAGTGGTTCGTCCAAATATTTTGGTTCATATCAAAAAGGACAAATATTAAGAATAGATGAACGAAATACAGCTATTATTGGTAAAAATGTAATAATTAAGGTGTCTAGAAGTGAAGATCATCACGATTCTGGGGGTAGTTCAACATATCGTTTTAGAATAATTGGAAGAAGACGCAATGGGCATACTGTGACACAATTCAGCGAAATTGGTTTTTATGACGCAAAAGGACAAAAAATACAACCTAGTTCTGTTGGAACATCACACCCCACACATCATCACGAAAATGCGAACATGTCTGCTGATAATAATGTACATAAAAAATATTTTGGAAATGGTCACGGTGATATTTGGCTCGAATATAAGTTCTCATCATCTTTTAAATTAAATTATTATGACTGGCATACGGCTAATGATCATAGTGAAAGAGACCCTGTTCATTGGGTAATGGAAAAAGTAGAACAAGGAAACTTGGTTGTTATAGACGAACAGAATTATAGACATAATACCAACTTAGTTACACATAATAGATTTTCGCGCGTTGGTCCTTTCCATATTAAATCAACAACCACAATAACCTCTTTACAGACTATAACATTTCCAGAAGAAACAGAATGCGATATTTTGATTGTTGGAGGTGGTGGTTCTGGTGGTGATAGTGGTGGAGGTGCTGGACAATTTAAATATTTACAAAATCAAAAACTTAATGGACAATATACTATAAAAGTTGGTGCTGGTGGTATTGGGTCTACAGGATTTAGAACACAAGGTAGAAATGGAAATACTAGTTCTATCGCTAGTAATTTAACAAATACATCTATTGTTGCATATGGTGGTGGTGGTGGAGCAGGTTATGATACATCGAGAACACCTATATATAATGTTCCCGTTGGTTCTGGTGGCGGAGGTTCATTTGATGCACGCGGTACAAATTTTTCTATCCCAAATTATACAAATCTTTTAAATGGATTTAGAGGAACTGTAACAAACCTTGGCAGTTATGGAACTGCTGGTGGTGGTGGTGGTGCAGGAGGAAACGCACCAAATATATATTTTACAAATGATAGTCCGGATAACAATCTTAGCGCTAATTTAAAAATTCAAATAGCAAACGGAGGTATAGGATTGCAAAGTAATATAACAGGGACTAATAAATACTATGCTGGAGGAGGAGCTGGAGGTGTTAATACAAATAATACTAGGTCTAATTCATCTGTTACACCAACAGGTGGTTTAGGTGGTGGAGGCAATGGATCAATAAGTCATTTAGGTAGAGGAACACCCGGCGAACCAAATACTGGTGGTGGTGGAGGAGGGTGTGACCCAGAAAACAGTATTGGTGGATTAGACGGCGGTTCAGGTATTGTTATTATAAGGTATAGAACAACATTATCCAAAGAAGAATTAATTAAAAGAAGTAGTGTTCCTGACCCAAATGCTATCAATTATATGTCACAAGGTTTAACATATTTTGGAAATGATGCTAATATTAGAGAAAATACTATTTGGCAAAGAAATAAACCACCCGTTACAAAAATAGAAGCTAATAGATTGAGAACTATTACTATTATGTCATATATGTTTTTACAAAGAGGTACATATAAATTCATAACTGATTTAGGTTTGAAAGATGAATCAATTATATATATGGACACAATGTTTGCTATCGAAGATAGTAACCCTAAGAATAATAATACCAAATATACTATTAAAAAAAATGGTCAAAATAACTTTACTACTAATAATATTCCTGATGGAGGATTTTATATGTTCTCATATACATGCGTTATTCTATTAAATAAAGAAGCAGTTATTAATTTCAACATAAAAGATGAAAACACAGGAACTAATATATATGATTATTTATATGGTGGCTTAAAATTGTATACAGTGCATAATAAAATTAAATCCAATATAAATAATAATAAGTTCGTTGATATTTTATTTAAAAATAATACTCAAGATTCTATGAGAATTATATCAAATTATCTTGATAACTCACACGACCATTACAAAACAAAACAATATACTCGTATTATCGAAGATACAAATCATGAAATAAGTATTAAAAATGCACAAAAAGCTGTAGAGATACAAAAAATTAATGATGACTTTGATAAATTCTTGGAAGAATTATCTTCTATTAATTATAATGATCCAAAATGGTTTAATTATTCACCACCAACATTAAAGAAAAATCCAAGTCCAAGCAATATATTTAAAGGTTATAACGAAATAGATTATGTGACATATGAAAAAATAGAAAATATTAATGATAGAACACCAACAGAAATAGGGAAAAACAGAGGTATAAATCCAAGAACTAATTTTGAAACACCTCAAAATACAAAAAGATCTATATATATATTAAGACCCTAAAAATAGAATTTAAATACTGTTATACTATTATCAATTTTGCGATATGTGCCTTTTTTTTCAATATGTAATTTATCATGTGTGACACTGATGTATTACTTATCGTTACCTTGTCTGTTCTTTCTAAAAAGTATCCTGACATACTTAAATCATATATATTTACATTAAAATATTTATCTAAAATAAGGTGAGGACATTTAGAATTAAACCTCTTTACAAACCATAGTAAAAATGTAAAAATATTTCGTTGATTTATTCTGTAAGCGTCTATTTGCATATTTACATTTCTTGTATAATGATAAATACCTGTCGCTGATATTTCTTCAAATAAGATCAATAAATCAGCAAGGTTATTTAAGTTTTCTATATATATATTATCTTCCGGATCATAATTTTTATAAATGTATAATAAACTACATAGTAACATTTTGATATTAAAAAACATACGTATTTCATGCTCGCCAATATATCCGGATGGTCTTGATATTGGATGTTTTTCATATAAAAATTCGTCTAATGTTTGTTCAGTTTTATTATTTTGTATAATTTTTCTAGAATGAACCAAAAGTTCTTTTAAGTATTCATCTATAAATATTTGTAAAGTTTTTTCTAAATCTGGTATTGTCATTTTATCATCAATTATATACAATCTTCTCATTCTGTCCATTTGTTCTTTAGTATATTTTGGTTTAACGTCATCATCATCATAACCGCCTCTTTTTTTATAACTATCGCACTTTTTTAAATAAGTTAATTTTATCATAAAGTTTGCAATTTTTACATATAAAATATTAGAACCTTCTTTTTTATAAGTAGTTCTCGTAATAGAATTAACAAGTCTATTATCGTATATAGTATATTTTATTATCTATATTATATATATTTATAAAATAAAATATATTGTTGATATTAGTTTAGCATTTTAATTATTAAGTCCTATATATAAATCATTTTCTTTTTCCACCTAATACATCAGTATTTTTAGGATTTTCTTGTTTATTATCTGAAAATTTATTATTAACTTTTAATATATTTTTAAAATTATCAATTAAATCATTCCTTCCTTTTTTCCTTGTTCCCCCTTGATATAGTTTCTTTAACATCTTTATTTTCATATTGCTCTAATACATCAAGCATACTTCATCCTTTATGAATAGTAAGTTTTGTAATACCTAAAGGTTTTTTTGAATGTGTAGTATTACTAACGACAGTTCTTATTTTTTGTAATTTCGCGATTTTAATAGGAGAAACAGATGTTGCCAATATTTGAACATTTGAACCCTCTATTTTAATATTTCTATATACATATATTACTTTAAAAAAATGATTATAATTTTATGTTAAAATATAAAATGAGCGAAAAATTATCATATATAAACACGGATTATGAAAAAACACATATTTTATATGATAATATTTACAACATATATGATATTGATAAAGATTATATATTAGCATATATTTTTAATAATAAATGTATCAAATCAAAAATATTTAAACAATGGAAAAATATGTTCAGTTTTGATTTTGTAATAATAAAAAATGATAATGTTATTTAAATAGAAATATATCATATCAAAAATGACCAGCAAAAACTTCGTAGTATCATTCACAAACAGCAACGCAGGTTCTGAAGCAGTTCTCATAGGATACAATCTAAAAATTATGGAGATTATGATGTTTATCGATACTTGCCCAGATTATAAATCAGCTATTGAAAATAAACAGAATTATATATTTCACTACCTTTCTAACAATACAATGTTCATCGAGAATGTTATTTACGCTTACGGGATTGAAGAAGCTCTGTTAAACTATAATACTAAATATGGTATTAACAATATTATTAACGAACATTGTAGCATGACAACCAATCTTGCAGCATCAGTCATTGACAAAATAGTATGTATTTACGAAGTAGGGGATATTAGCACACCTGATATTTAAAAATAAAAATAAAGTTTTAGAATATACATTATACAACATTTATACATTATATATTATACAACATTATATATTTAATATTTTCTTTATATTTTTTATGTCTTCTTTTAATGAATTGTTTTCTTCTTTAAGTTTTTTCATTTCTACATTCAATTCTTTTATAGCTTCTACAAAAACAGCACCAAGTCTTTCATAACATATCGTTAAATAATTATTACCAGAACTTGATATTATTTCACCTGATTCATCTTTTACACTATCAAATGGTGCTATTTTTACAATTTCTGGTAAAACTTTTTGAACTTGTTGGGCACTTAATCCAATTTCATTTTCGCATTTAAAGCCGTTTTCAATAGCTAATTTATTAGGTACATATCTATATCCGGTTAAACTATCTATAATTTCTAACGAATTAGTTATATTTGATGTAAAAGTTTTTAATCTTTCATCAGAGTAAAAACTTGTTATCTTTCCTGTTGCTATTATATTTCCTATAACGTGTAATTTTTCAATGGGTTTGTCATCTATATTTTGCGTATCTTTAAATCTGTCATTTCCACCTATTCCCAAATTTCCACTATCGGCGATTACGCATTTAACAATACCTTTGGACTTAAATAAAGCAATATTTCCTATTCCTGTTTGGTCACATATGAATGCACTTTGTATTTGATTTCCTTCTACTTTTAGAGCACCCATATTTGTATAATTTTCTGATGCGAAAGTTATATTTAAAGTTCCATTAACAGTTATTCCTTGTTCAAAAACAACAGTGTTTCTAAATGTAAAGTTACCTGATTGTGCTGATATTACAAAATTATCATTTTGTAATGTAAAGCATTTATTAGTTATCCCCCCATTTATAACACTAGAACTAATATTATCAAGAGTGAAATTATTTATACGCGTTGAAATAATATTAGAATTATTTTGAATAACATTAACACCATTTATTTTATATACACCACCCTTAGTATTTATGTCACCAAAAACATTTAACATAGAATTATTAGCTATATCTTCTCTACCACCAATTGAAACACTGAAATTAGTATTTGCTGTATCTGTTGGGAAAAATATAGCATTTCTTCCATTTGCTGTTTCAACACCCCATTTTGAAGAACCTATACTTGCTAAACTTATTATTCCAGTATCAGCCGATATTTTAAAGTCTGTTCCTATTCTTACAATTCCTGTTCTAGTACTTGATGCTAATTGATATTCTCCTATATCACCATAAGAAAACAGATTATCATTTATATAAATTTTTGATGAACCTTGTAGTTTAATATTAGCACCAATATTAAGATTATTTGTTGTAGTATTAAAATTTTCCCATCTTAATAAGTTTGTTTGATAAATAGGACCTGTATTATTGCCCAATAATATACCACCAGGAACATCTAATGTTTTAACACCTATGCCTCCTTGCGAAACGCGGAGTGGTCCTTCTGTAATATTCAAAGCATTTATATTAGTAATGTTTCGTCCATCCCCCCTAATATTTGGAGAATTTAATGTATTTGTATTTTCATCATAACGTAATAGTCCATGTTGTATAATATTATTATTTGAACCACCTACCAATAGCAAGGAAGGATTAATGTTTGATATTCCTGTCCCCCCTCTCGATGTGTTAAGAATACCTGAATTAATATTTGAAGTATGTATATTTGTAATATTAGAACCATTTCCTATAAATAATGTTCCTTTGATTGTTCCATTAATATCAATTTCGTATTGAGGATTATTATTTCCAATACCTATTTTTCCTTTCAATAATGTTTTACCATATATTTCCAAAACATTATTCTCATAAATAGCAGTTTTGTTAATTGTTAGATTATTTACGTTTTCTATTTGATATCCTACTATATTAGAAGATACTAGATCATTAGATATAAATGCTTTACCTTCTATATTTGTATTACCATTTATATGAAGCTTATTTAAAGGCGATGAGTTATTAATTCCTATATTACCATCACTGGTTACTGTGAAATAATCAACGGGTGTTCCTATATTGTTGTTCTTTTGAATTCTATATTTTCCATCTATTGATGCTATATTCCATCTTCCTGACATTTCTATTAATATAGTTTTTTATTCTTATATTTAAATAGATAAAATAGCAAATTTATAAATGCCGAATAAATGCGATAATGTTATATCATTAAAACAATATGGACCAACTTGTTGGTTTAATAGTCTTTTAATGAGTATTCTTTATAGTGACGAAAGTAGAAAGCTATTACTCGAAAAGTCTAAAAGATGGGATAAAAAAATTATTGTATATGAAACAATTAATCATATTTTAAAAAATAAATATTTGAGAACAGACAATGTTAATAATGATTATTCTTACTTTGATAAAATAAGACCTGAAACCATTTTAAAACAATTATATAATCATAATAATAAAAAATTTCCATTCGACCCCGAAAAATATAAAACTAATGGTTATAGGTCTGCTATGTATATCAGGAAGGTTTATAAATTACTAGGTGTAAAAGTATTATATTTGGATAAAATAGGAAACGAATTATATTATTCAATTTACAATAATATAACGTTAGTGTCTTTAAATAACGGCAATGTTCAATATAAAAAAAATTTTAAAGAACTTTCAACAATTATAAAAAGTTTTAAAGACCCTGATATAATAATTGTTAACTCTAACTATTATGGTGATACATTTATATACCCAGAGCGTTACAATTTAAATAGCGAAATGTTCAAAAAAACTTTTAAGAATGAAATTAAAAATATAAATCACGAAGACTTTTTAACTCAAATTAACAATTTAAAAAGCAATATTAACTATAACAATGAAGATTATGTTCAAGATTCTGTATTATTAACTAATTGGAATGATGAACATAATGGAATTGGTGGGCATTCTATTACTGGAATAACATGTAAAGGTGACAAATATGTATATAATGGCTGGACAAGAACAACAATTGATGCTAATATAGGTAAAAATAGCAAACTTGACGATAAAATACCGTGTGAATTAATGAGGTTTGATTGGGATTTGCACGAAAAAAATAATAACTTTTGTTTAAACCCTAAAAATTGTATTTTAGATATTATGGATTTAAAAACAAGAGTTAGAAAACTATGTTTTTCTTTTAACAGCGGTGGTCGTGAAATAATATATGTTAAAAAAAATAAAAATAGTAATTTAAATATAAAAAATAATGATGATTGTGCTATAGAACAGGTTATAAATCCTATAACAAATAGATGTATAAAAATAAAGACTATTAATAAACTTTCAAAAAGTCCATTAAGCAAACCAGAAATACATAAAAAAATATGCCCCGAAGGAACTGTTTTAAATCCTATAACAAATAGATGCAATAAAGTTAAACCTGATAAACCTAAAAAAGTAGCCAAAATATGCCCCGAAGGAACTGTATTAAATCCTATAACGAATAGATGCAATAAAGTTAAACCTGATAAACCTAAATGAAAAATTAAAATATGTTATAACTTACAATGTTCATAATTATTATGTATTTTTATATAAAATAGAAGATAATTTATATTATTTGCGTTATAATAATATAAAGTTTTTATTTTATGGTAAATACTGTTTTTGAAGAAATTATAACTAATAATTTATTATTAATTGTAACATTTATAATAATTTG
>Ga0136561_1000633_pt1 | contig 11146 bp, 10 predicted proteins | sample AntRauMeHopE1498_FD_104641 | JGI IMG/M metagenome (GOLD analysis project Ga0136561, IMG submission 104641) | Saline lake microbial communities from Rauer Islands, Antarctica - Metagenome Hop E1 #498 | ecosystem: Environmental > Aquatic > Non-marine Saline and Alkaline > Saline | place... | reverse complement strand
TTTGTAACGCTGTGGCACTTCACTTTGCCGCTCTGGCTGGTTGAAAAGGGTGGGTTTGAGAACGCTCAATCACCAGAGCACTTTGCTCGGTACGCCAGAAAAGTAGTTGATGCTTTGGGTGATTTATGCACATTTTATTCAACCATCAATGAACCCAATGTCTATGCCACGCACGGATATCTCTACGGTGCATGGCCGCCATTTAAAAGATTCAGAATTGGCTGGAAGAAAATCGGTAAAGAAGATGGTACGAGTGAAAAAACCCAAGCCAAAGCCCGGTTCTCGCATTTATTTAGCTACTTGCGGGTAGAGAAAAATTTGGTAAAGGCTCACATATTAGCGTACCAGGCAATCAAAGCGGTGCGACCCGAAGCTCAAGTAAGCGTCGTCAAGCACGTTCATCATTTTAGTTCTGACAGAACATTTGTAAATCGCGTCAAAGCGGAATTAGCCTCCTATTTTCAGACAGACAGATATGTACGTAGAGTAATTTCTTACAGCGATATTATTGGTCTAAATTATTACCGCAGTACTCGCTTTGGAGACAACCGAAATTATATGCGCACTGATATGGACTGGGAAGCGTTTCCCAGTGGAATTTATGGTGCGTTGGTGCAATTAAAAAAGTTTCGTAAGCCGGTGTTCGTGGCTGAGGCTGGTCTAGCTGATGCTGATGATGATCTACGGGCTCAGTATATCGAGGTGCAAGTAGAGGCTGTATACAAAGCAATACAGTCCGGAGTAGATGTTCGTGGTCATATGTACTGGTCTTTGCTGGATAATTACGAATGGGCGCTGGGTATCACCAAGCGCTTTGGGTTGGTGGAGATAGATTACGACACCCAAGAGCGAACTATCCGACCTTCAGCTTACGTGTATAAGAAAATCTGTGAGGACAACGCCATAGTAGAATAAAGATATGGGCTGGATTCTCTTGGCCACGGCTGGTCAGTTTTTAAATGCAATCGTCGCCATCTTCGACAAGTACATTGTCTCAGATGAAAATATTTTACCGCGGCCGTTTGTGTACGCGTTTTACTCGTGTTTGGTAACTGGTGGCTGGATATTTATATTTTTTATCGGGTTGATTCCGGGGTTAGGTTCACTGGGAGTGCCATCTTTAGAAAATGTACAGAAGCCAACTCTTGAGGTGGTAGCGATGTCATTTTTGGCGGCCTACACCTTTTTCATAGCGTTGGTGTCGATGTTTGATGCGCTCAAACGCGCTGATGCCTCCAGCACCATGCCGATCATCGGCTCGGTCTCGGCTTTGTCTTCTTTTGGTTTGAGTTACTTGTTTTTCGACACGCAACTACACGACAATTTTGTTATTGGTATCGTATTGCTGTCGGTCGGGACAATGCTGGTAGCCCAAACTCTGCCCAAAATCGACGTCACAGTACAAGTTTTTCACAGTGGGCTCTTTTTCGCGCTGCACTACATCACTATGAAAGGTTTGTTTGAAGCGACTAATTTTGATGATGGCTTCTTCTGGTCGCGCATTGGGTTTGTTTTGTTTACGCTTTCGTTACTGCTCGTACCAGCGTATTTTGCAAAAATCAAAACGCAGACAGCCGAAACTTCAAAGAAGGCCGGCCTCATAGTGCTGGTAGCAAAAGTATTTGCTGGAGTGGCAGCTTTTATGCTCTTAAAGGCTACCGACTTGGGTGAAGTCTCAGTGGTGCAGTCGCTTGATGGTTTGCGGTTTGTATTTATTTTACTTATTACGGTTCTATTTGCGCACTGGCTACCAGAATCAGCCACCGACAGAGACATGCGCCCGGGAACATTTTTCCGGAAAATGTTATACGTAGTAGTAATTTTGGTCGGATTCTTCGTGCTTTTCGCGTGATATGATACGGAGTAAGACTATGTGGAAGACTATTTTGTACAGTGTAATTGGGTTCCTGGTAGTGTGTGTGTTCACTATTGTTTTGTTTGCGCAAAAAGAGAAACCCCAAGAGATTGTCTACGGCATGTCATTTAATACCATGTATGCCCGTGAGCTAGGGTTAGATTGGCAAGAAACCTATGACGCAATTGTGGACGAGTTAGGTGTGCGACACCTACGCTTAGCCGCTCACTGGCCAATGGTTGAACCGCTGCAAAATATCTATAATTTTACCGAGCTTGACTACCAGATTCGCAAGGCAGAAGAAGTTGGTGCGGAGGTAATTTTGGCTGTCGGCAGAAGACTGCCACGGTGGCCTGAGTGTCATGTGCCAGACTGGGCCAGAGATCTAGAGCAAACTGACCGTAACTCAGCTCAATTGCGGATGGTTCGAGAAGTGGTAGAGCGATACAAAAACAGTCCAGCGGTAGTGACTTGGCAGGTTGAGAATGAACCGTTTCTAGAAGTCTTTGCGTTTGAGCACTGTGGTGAGCACGACGTTGCTTTACTCGAACGGGAAATAGCCCTCGTGCGTGAACTTGATCCAACCCGACCAATTTTAATCACTGACAGTGGCAACCTTGGCACCTGGACGGGTGCCTACTCCAGGGGAGATATGTTCGGTACCAGTGTCTACGTACATTTTTGGAATCCTGAATTGGGACAGTTTCGTACCGTTTTACCGCCCTGGGTGTACCGGGTAAAAGACAACCTGATGGGAGTCATGTACGGAGACAAACCAACTTTACTGATTGAGCTTGCAGCTGAGCCATGGTTGCTCGAACCGATTGTAAACGTGCCGTTAGAAGTGCAGTTTACCCGGATGAACCTGCAAAAGTTTGAAGATATCTTGGAGTACGCCGAAAAAACCCGCTTCGAAGAACAGTACCTCTGGGGTGGTGAGTGGTGGTACTGGTTGTTACTGCAAGATCATCCAGAGATGTGGGAGCGAGGGAAAAGGCTTTATATGAAAGATGAGTAATATAAGCTCGTATAAGTGAATATATGCATAAAGAACTACCAATCGCTCAAGTGGCAATCATCAGTAGTGGTATCACACTCATTATCTTGCTGAGCCTAGGCTTTGTATTTAAAGAGACTTTGGTTAATTTTGTTGTTGAATCCAGCGACACCCCAGAGGTTGCGCCAGCGTCCCTGGTGACTCTTTCTACCAATGATCAAGTGGTGGAAACAATCGCAAAGGTGAACGATGCTGTGGTGTCGGTAGTGGTAACCAAAGAAGTGCCAGTGTTTGAGCGCTACTACGAAAACCTCAATCCCTGGGGTACGTTTGGCGGTTTTTCGGTGCCTCGGTTACGGGAAAATGGTACCCAAGAACGAGAAGTAGGCGGTGGTTCTGGTTTCATTGTCAGCAATGACGGCATGATTGTGACGAACCGTCACGTGGTGGATGATATAGACGCTCGTTACACCGTCTTACTTAATGACGGTACGTCCTACGAAGCAAAAGTGTTAGCTCGAGATCCACAATTGGATATTGCTATCTTACAAATTGATGAGCCACTCAAAGCGGCATTGACGCACGTTACCTTTGGTGACTCAGAAGCGTTGCAGCTGGGTGAAGCGGTGATAGCTATTGGAAATGCTTTGGCTGAATTTAGAAATTCTGTTTCAGTTGGGGTAGTGTCTGGCTTAGCGCGCTCGATTACGGCGAGTGATGGCATGGGTGGTAGCGAGCAGCTTGATCAAGTGATTCAAACCGATGCTGCTATCAATCCGGGGAATTCCGGAGGCCCGTTGCTGAACCTAGCTGGTAAGGTGATTGGGGTGAACGTAGCCACTTCCCGTGGAGCGGAGAATATTAGTTTTGCGCTACCGGCACATATTGTAAAGCGAGTAGTGGAATCGGTCGCTGAATACGGAGAAATAGTCCGACCGTATTTAGGTGTACGCTACGTAATGATAAACGAGCAAATTGCTGAGATAAACGAGCTACCGGTGTCCTACGGAGCCTTAATTATACGTGGTCAAACGGCGGCTGAAGTTGCGGTAGCTGTGGGTTCCCCAGCTGAAAAAGCTGGAATCACAGAGAACACTATTCTCTTAGCTATCGATGGAGTGGCGCTGCAAGGGATTGATTTAGCTACTATTTTGAGGGGGAAGTCAGTCGGGGAGATTATTACGTTAGATATTATTCAGGACAATGAACAACGTACTGTAGCAGTGGAGCTAGAAAAAGCGCTATAATTAGTGCATGAAACAGCCAATAAAAACCCAAACAGTGACTGAGACCATGACTGAAGTAGTAGATGATTTGGGAGTAGTAATTACGAAAGTTGAACGAGCAGTGGACACAAAAATTGACCCCGTCCGAAAAGGATTTGTAAAAAGATTCCCAACGTTCTTTTTATTAATTGTGACCCTTGGTGTGACGGCCACGTTTTTTGGCATTGAACAGGTCTTGATTCAGTATAATTTACTCAGCGAGCACCCGTGGCTTATCCTCGCTCTAGGTATCGGAACCTTGTTTGGAACTGGTACAATATATAAGAAACTAGGATAGTATATGGGATTTTTTCGTTTTGCATTTTCGTTCTTGTACGTTAGAAACTGGCATACCGGCCAGATGGAGCTTTCACGTTCCCGGTTGGCCGTTTTTTGCTGTGGGATGTTTCTTTTTTTGCTTGCCCTGACACTCATAACCATTTTACAAGCTCCGGTTGAGTTCATGGCGTCATGAGAAAGTATTTATTTGTTGTGACGGCACTGCTGTTTAGTGCTGTTATTTTGACCGTATTGGTGTTTGTATACATACAAAGTTTTTCCTAAACGGGTAAAATCTCGTTGCGTGCACTTTCAAAGCACGTATACTGTACTAATAAATTTGAATGTATGCCTGTATTTGCTCGATTTCGTGCCGTTCCTGACAAAGATAAAGCCTCTCTCGTTCGTAAGTTGGTCGAAAACGGTACCCCAGACTTTGATTATTTTTATCTCATCGGACTCTCTACCTTGATGGCAACACTGGGACTGTTGCTCGATAGTAGTTCGATTGTGATTGGGAGTATGCTCATCGCCCCTTTAATGTACCCAATTTTAGGAGTATCACTGGGTCTGGTGATGATGAATACAAATACCAATTTACTTTCAAGAGCCCTATCCACTTTAACAAAATCTCTTGCTGTCGGTCTTGGTTTGTCCGTGCTGGCAGCTTTTTTCTTTGGTGACGCTGAGTTGTATCAGACAGCAGAAGTGATGTCTCGTACAGTGCCAAGCCATATGCACTTACTGGTAGCAATTGTAGCCGGTGCAGCGGTGGCATATATGTTGGCCAGGCCAGAATGGGGAGATGCATTGCCGGGAGTAGCGATTGCTGTAGCGCTGATTCCGCCACTGGCGTCAGTGGGGATTGGAGTAGCCTACTGGGACACGGTCATCATAAAAGGTGCCTCTTTGATCCTTGTGCTGAACTTGTTTGGTATTATCGCAGTAGCGGTGGTTATCTTCCTCCTCATGAATCTGTCCGAAAAAGAAAATATTGCTGTGTCGACAATTAAAAGAGAAGAAGAAAAGTTAGCAGCTGAAAATGAAGCAATTGCTGAAGTAGCTGAGCAAATTACCATCACCCGTACCGACAAAAAAACGATTATTAAAGAAAATATTCAAGTATGATTTCGCACCTATCCTTCAGAGCAGCACCTTTCCTATGGCTGATAATAGCCAGCTTATTGGCATTGGCACCACTTGTGGCCTCGGCTGATTCCGTAATTAGAACGGGAGAAAATATTTCACTGGCAGAGGACCAGCTGATAGAGGCAGACTTTTACTCGGCTGCCGGCAAGCTCAATATTTCTGGTGAGGTTGGTCAGGATGTAATAGCCATAGCTAGTCAGGTAACTATCAATGGTTCGGTTGGAGTCGATGCGTTTCTTGTGGGTGGTACTGTTGACGTATTTGGAACGGTTGGAGATGATTTACGAATTATCGCGGGTGAGGTGACAATTGCAGAACCAGTAATGGGTGATGTGCTAATTATCGGTGGTGTGGTCAATATTCTATCAAGTGCTTCAATTTCTGGGGATTTAATTTTGTTAGCTGGTCAAGCAACAGTGGCAGGGTCTGTTGGTGGAGACATTTTGGGGCGCGCCAATGATTTACGAATTGATGCAGCGGTGGCCGGGAGCGTGGACGTGACGACTTTTAATCTTACCTTAGGTGAAAAAGCAGCGATTACTGGTTCGGTTGAATATGTCAGTCGCAACTTAGCAGTACAGGCTTTAAATGCGAGTATTGGTGGTGATTTGGTTCGTAGCGACCCGGTACTACCAACCACTGATTTTAATATTCAGAGCATGCTGTATCCAGTACTGATTTTGTTATTTTCAGTTTTAGTGTGGTATTTGGTTTCCAAGCAGACGTTAACAAGTGTCTCTCAGCGAGCTCTAACTAAAAGCTTTCGGCCGGCATTAATTGGCTGTGCGGTAGTTCTATTTTCACCGCTAGCGATTATTATCTTGTCGATTAGCATGCTGGGATTGTTTGTCGGAATAGCCCTATTCTTCGCCTACGGCTTATTGATCATTTTAAGTATGATTGCAGTGTCAGCAGTCATTGGTCAAATGATGATGAAACTGTTTAGCCGGTCAAGTGCAAAAGTGTCGCTCGTAAGTTTAGTGGTAGGTGTCATCGGGGTAAGTCTCTTGCTTCTGTTGCCGCTGATTGGCGAACTGGTGCTGGCGGTATTCGTAATTCTGGCCCTCGGAGCGATGGTTGACTTGCTTCTGCGCCCGAGTGTGAAGTAGAATGCCTTCATGTGGTTGGCATTTAAAGAGGTGTTGGTAGATTTATGGCTCTTTACGCGGGGCAAGCAAACACCAGCTCTAAAAGTTCAGGCTCTGCTTGTACAGCGTGTTCCAGTACCGCAAAGCACACCTAACGACTTGCTTATACCTGCTGCACAACCAATAGTTGGTAGCCGCCGGGCCTATATTACCGCTCACGATGTACCTTGTTTACGTGAGCCAATAAAGAAGTTTGATTCAGTAATTGAAAAACTTCAGTACGGACAAGAGGTACATGTTGATGTGGTTCAACCACCGTACATCCACACGTATAGTGAAAAGTGTACTGGCTGGGTAAAACAGTCAGATGTCACCGAAGACTTCAAGCAAATAGAGCCAGAATTTACTCCTCAAGCAGTCTATGACGCAAAGCACGTTGAGGTGAACAAGTTAAGACGATTTATTGCTGACCAGCAGTCGGGTGGAGCACTTAATCTGCCTCTACAAAGCAGTGAGTATGTATTGTTTAAACTCCAGGCACACAAACAACCTATCGATTGGCCCAAGAGTCAGCCGCGTCTACCTGGGCTCTGGCAAATTATCCTAAAAGAAAAAAACAGCGTCACAATTGGCGTGACTCCCAAGACGGGTAGTATTATAGAAGGTGTTTTTGAGGGAATTAATTTTTTAGGGTTTGTAGAAATAGTGCTTCCAAATAGCACAATTCGAGTATCTTCAGTGGGGAGGCGAGTGGTTGGTGAATATTTAGAAGAAGAGCTCACCCATGCACAATGGGGCCTATTTCAACCAGTGTTTATTTCGTTTAATTAATCGTATGGATAAAAAACCCGTAGCCTGTTTCGATGTAGATGGAACAATTTTTCGATCGAGTCTCTTGATTGAGTTGGTTGAGCAGCTTATTAAGGAGGACATTTTTCCCAGCGGAGCCCGGGAAGGTTTTGAGACTCAGTACATTGCTTGGTTGTCTAGGGAAGGTACCTACGAGCGATACATTGACGCGATGATACGCACCTTTATGCAGCATATCAAAGGGGTTCATTACGGAGATTTGGCCGATATTGGTCGTCGGGTAGTAGCGGTACAAAGTAAGCGGGTGTACCGCTACACGAGAGATTTGCTGGCTGAGTTAAAGGCACAAGGGTACTACACGATTGCTATTTCCCAATCCCCCAAAACCATTTTGGATGAATTTTGTGGTCAGTACGGTTTTGATAAAGTATACGGACGAATGTATGAGATTGGTCCCCAAGACCGGTTTACTGGTGTTTGCATTGATGAACACCTCATCCAAAACAAAGCCAATATTTTAAAAAGAGTATTTGAGAAGCATCCTGAGCTCGACCAGGATCGTTCGATAGCAGTTGGTGACACCGAGGGTGATATGCCGCTCTTGGAGATGGTTACCCGGCCAATTTGTTTTAATCCTAATCAGAATTTATATCAACACGCCAAACGCATGAACTGGGAAGTAGTGGTGGAGCGCAAAGACGTGGTGTATATTTTGTAATTGACTGGCTCCATCACTAGTAAGTTATGTATCGCGTACAGTTCTCGCGTTATGCGGCTTTTTTGGTTATGATAGTACTATGAAAAAAAGATTAAAAAGAGATGAGGAGCAAGCGGTAATTGCCGGCGTACTGTCTGGAATGGCGCAGTATTTTAATCAAGATCCAGCTTTGTTTCGGATTGCTGCGATTACGCTCTTGATTCTCACAGGTGTGTTCCCTGGCCTCTTACTTTACCTCGGAGCTTGGATAGTGATGCCAAAACGTGGCAAGCAAGACAAGGGTAATCAACACGCAGATTACGAGGTTCAGTAAGTATGGCAGTCCAACTAGAGAGAACGCGCCAGCTCAATGAAGCTAAGGCTGGGTCTGGGCCTGTGCTGTACTGGATGCAGCGCGACCAGCGGGCCGAAGATAACTGGGCACTTCTGTACGCCCAAGAAAAAGCGCTGGAGCGTCAAGTGGCTTTATGGGTAGTGTTTAATCTCACTCCAAGCTTTGGTGATGCCACCCTGAGACACTACGATTTTATGTTCAAGGGTCTACAGGAGGTTGAGGCGGATTTGATACAAAGAAACATTCCGTTTGTCTTGTGCACCGGGGACCCGGCGGAGACCATTCCACAGCTCGCGAACGACATTCAGGTCGGGGAAGTAGTAACCGACTTTAATCCACTACAATTTACCGTACAGTGGCGTGAAAAAGTAGCCAAAAAACTCGCGGTAAAAATGACTCAAGTCGATGCGCGCAACATCGTGCCGTGCTGGGAAGCCAGCCCAAAAGAAGAATTTGCTGCGCATACTTTTCGACCAAAAGTGCACAAGCAGCTGCGCAATTTCCTTAATCCCTTTCCAGTCCTCAAAAATCATCCTCACGGCGCCAAGTATACAGAAGCACAGGTTGATTGGGATAGGTTGCTCACGAGCCTTAAAACCGACCGCAAGGTACCGCCAGTTGACTGGCTGACTCCGGGTACCCAAGCGGCTAAACTACGCCTACATGACTTTATTAAGACCGACCTAGAAGCGTACGCTACGGACCGCAATGACCCTAACCAGAACGCCTTGTCACACCTCTCACCCTATCTACATTTTGGCCATATTTCGGCACAGTGGATTGCCAACCAAGTACAGGATGCTACTGAACACAGTCGGGAAAGTCGTGACGTATTCCTAGAAGAGCTGATTGTTCGTCGTGAACTGACCGATAACTTTTGTTTTTACAATAAAAACTATGACCAAGTAGTAGGGGCACACGCCTGGGCGCAGAAAACCATTGCTGAACACGCCAACGACGAGCGGGAGTATTTGTACGAACGAAGAGAGTTAGAGGCAGGTCAGACCCACGACGAGCTATGGAATGCTATGCAGACGCAAATGGTGTCTGAAGGCAAGATGCACGGTTGGTGCCGTATGTACTGGGCCAAAAAGATCCTCGAGTGGTCACCCAATACCCAGACGGCGATAGATAGAGCACTGTACTTGAACGACAAGTACGAACTTGATGGAAGCGACCCTAACGGTATTGTGGGCGTAATGTGGTCTATCTGTGGGGTCCACGATAGAGCGTGGACCGAGCGGCCAATTTTTGGCAAGATTCGCTACATGAATTTCAATGGCGCGAAGCGCAAGTTTGATGTCCCAGCTTACATTGAAAAATATTCACAAATAAAGACATCGCTATTTGATTAAGGTGCGTACCGAGCTTGTCGAACACATCTTTGAACTATTCCTGTCGTGACAAAAAAGCAACAACAATTTGTAGACATTGTGTGGGATTTTTATCGCAAAAATGGACGGCATACTTTGCCGTGGCGACAGAATCACGACTCGTACGCAGTGCTTGTTTCCGAGCTGATGCTACAGCAGACTCAAGTGCAACGGGTACTACCTAAATTTGAATACTTTATGGAGCGGTGGCCAACGGTTGAGAGCTTAGCTCAAGCTCATTTGAGCGAGGTATTGTTTGCCTGGCAGGGTCTGGGGTATAACCGTCGGGCAAAGTTTTTGTTATTGTGCGCGCAGAAAATTACAGCAAAACATCAAGGTGTTTTTCCGGCTGCAAAAGACGAACTAGAAGCACTACCAGGAATCGGTCCGTACACCGCCGGTGCCATCTTGGCGTTTGCCTATAATCAACCTGTGGTTTTCATTGAAACAAATATACGAAGAGTTTTTATTCAGCATTTTTTTACTGGAAAAACGAACATTAAAGATATAGAGATATTTCCGCTTATTGAGAAAACCTTACCGCTAAACAACGCTCGAGAGTGGTACTCGGCGCTGATGGACTACGGAACGCACATTAAACAGACCGTCAAGAATCCCAACCAGCGCAGTAAGCACTACGTCAAACAATCCAAATTTAAAGGCAGTGACCGAGAGATTAGAGGAGCAATTTTGAGGTATCTGACAAACGAAAAAACAGCGTCTTTGCGTAAGCTGCAGGCACATCTAAGCGAATTTGATACCTTGAGACTACAAACCCAGCTAGAGAATTTACGCAATGAAGAAATGATTGCCTACAAAAATAAGCAGTATTCACTCTGAATCATTTAGTGTCTTCAATGTTTAGAGTAAAGAACATGGCTGGAATCATCAGTGCTGCTAGAACGATGAATACGAGGTTAAACGGCAAGTAAAGCAATGAAAGACTGGCGAGCACCGCACCAACCACGTAGGCCAGAGGTCGAGTGATACGAAAGAAGCTGATGACCTGCGCGTCACTACTCTTGGTTTGTTTAAAGAAATAGCTTTCAGTAGTGACTTCAACAAAGCTAGCTCCCACTCGAGTGGCAAACATAATGATTGCCCACACCAGCACGCTTGAGAGTGTTACAAACGCAATCCAAGAGGTTGAGATGGCAATAATTAAGAAGCCAAAGCCCATCATTTCCTTTTCGCCGATGAATTTGTCGGCAATGATACCGATGGGATATTCTAAGAGCACGTAGGCCATTTGGGCAAAAAACATAACGATACCAAACT
>Ga0136561_1000630_pt1 | contig 11190 bp, 14 predicted proteins | sample AntRauMeHopE1498_FD_104641 | JGI IMG/M metagenome (GOLD analysis project Ga0136561, IMG submission 104641) | Saline lake microbial communities from Rauer Islands, Antarctica - Metagenome Hop E1 #498 | ecosystem: Environmental > Aquatic > Non-marine Saline and Alkaline > Saline | place... | reverse complement strand
CACTTTGCCAAACCTTTCCAAAAACGAACGATTTTGAAGCGGCTCTACGTCAGCGTTTGATTTTTTCTTGAATAACAGTAACCCTATGGGCAGCAAACAGCATAGTAGCAGAGTATAGGCATAGCGCGCCATATTGTATATAAGCGACGCATAGGCAGAGACGGGATATTTTTGTGTCATAAATAAGGTGTAATTAGTTGTCGTTGAGCATATTTGAAAAAGCACTAACCGCCTAACATGGCTAAATGCGTAGTGGCGCCGGTTTGTCGTTCGTGTAAAAAATGTGACGCTTTCTTTGTTGCCACGACCGACTGTAAATAAGCAATAAGGTTTTCTCGCTTCTCATCGTTTAGGCCCCAGCGTAAATCGTAACCTTGCTCTCCAAATAAACACAAATGCAGTTTGCCAATAGCCGATACACGAAGCCTGTTGCAGCTATCACAAAACCCAGTTTCATATGGCGAAATTACGCCAACCTTGCCGATATAATTAGGGTGCTGGTACACCTTTGCGGGGCCCGATAGCTTGTCTGTTAACACCCTTGTGAAACCGTTTTCTTGTAACGAAGCTTCAATATTTGACGCGCGCATATGCTGTTGCTCAAAGAAAATAGGATTGTCGCCTGTTTCCATTAGTTCAATAAACCTGAAAGTAATGGGCTTGTCTTTTATAAATGCCAGCACGTTTTTAAGCACACTGGCATTAAACTGCTTCATCAGCACCAGATTAAGCTTTATTTCTAGCCCAATATTAGCAGCAATTTCAACGCCTTTGAGTATACCCGCTAAATCGCTATAGCCGGTAATAAGTTGGAATTGCTTAGGGTCGAAACTGTCGATACTCACGTTGACACTATTTAGGCCTGCATCTTTAAGCTGTGCGGCCATTTTAGCCAGCCTAAAACCATTTGTAGTAAGCGCTATTTTCTCTACTGCATCTTGCTTGCGGACAAGGTCGATAACACGGGGAAGATCTGAACGTAAACAGGGCTCACCGCCGGTGATCCTGACTTTCTTGGTGCCTAACTCGGCAAAAACTGAGACCACCTGCTGTATTTCATCCAGACTCAAAAATCGCTGCTGATGAGATCTCTTATAGCCATCTGGCAGGCAATATTGACAGCTAAAGTTACACACGTCAGTAACAGAGAGTCTCAAATATTCAAATTGCCGGTTAAATTTGTCTGACAACACCATAGCGCTTAATCATTATCCGAATAAAGTAGTCATTGTTAGAGGTTAACATTTTAATCATGCCACGGTAAATATTAGCATTTAGTTTTGCACTCTAGTTTATGTCTGTATAGCAGACATAAAAAAAGCGCTATTCATAACAAATAGCGCTTTTTGTGATGCTTAGAAAGAATCTGCGTTATACGCGGGCTTTTTCTAAAACGTCAACTAACATCCAAGTCTTAGACTTTGACAAAGGACGGCATTCAGTAACAGATACTAAATCGCCTTCGTTACAAACATTAGCTTCGTCGTGTGCATGTAACTTAGTAGAGCGCTTGATAAACTTCCCGTAAATTGGGTGCTTAACAAATCTCTCTACCATAACAGTAATGGTTTTATCCATTTTGTTACTTACCACACGACCTTGGACTGTACGAATTTTTTGTTCAGACATCTTATTCTCCAGCTTTCTGAGTCAATATGGTTTTAACACGTGCAATACTACGACGTACTGTTTTGATTTGGGCAGTTTGTTCTAACTGACCGGTAGAGTTCTGCATACGTAAGTTAAACTGCTCGCGTAGCAAGCTAGTTAACTCAGTGTTTAGTTCTTCTACACTTTTTGCTCTCAGTTCTGTCGTATTCATTACATCACCGTCCGAGTTACAAAGGTGGTTTTAAATGGTAATTTAGACGCGGCCAAAGCAAACGCTTCACGAGCAATTTGTTCTGATACACCTTCCATTTCATATAAAACACGACCTGGCTGAATTTGGCAAACCCAGTATTCAACGTTACCTTTACCTTTACCCTGACGCACTTCAAGAGGCTTCTGAGTAATGGGCTTATCAGGAAACACACGAATCCAAATTTTACCTTGACGCTTAACATGACGAGTCATGGCACGACGTGCAGCTTCAATTTGGCGAGCAGTCATACGACCACGGCCAACTGATTTAAGGCCATAGGTGCCGAAACTTACTTTACCACCGGCAACAGCAAGTCCACGGTTACGACCTTTATGCATCTTACGAAATTTCGTACGCTTTGGTTGTAACATGATTAACCCTCTCGCTTAGGATTACGACCTTTCTTCTTCGGTGCAGATGGAGCTGGTTGCTCATGTGTAAGTGGTAAACCACCTAGCACTTCACCTTTGAAGATCCAAACCTTAACACCAATGATCCCATAGGTAGTTAACGCTTCAGATGTGGCGTAATCAATATCTGCACGGAATGTATGCAATGGTACACGACCTTCACGATACCATTCAGCACGTGCGATTTCAGCACCACCTAAACGACCACTGACTTGAACCTTGATACCTAAAGCACCTAGACGCATTGCGTTTTGTACGGCGCGCTTCATAGCACGACGGAACATAACACGACGCTCTAACTGGCTAGAGATTGAATCTCCTACTAGCTGTGCATCTAACTCAGGCTTACGAACTTCGGCAATGTTCACTTGTGCTGGTACACCAGCAAGCTTAGTGATGTGATTACGTAACTTTTCTACGTCTTCACCTTTTTTACCGATTACTACACCAGGGCGGGCAGTGTGTACAGTGACACGTATGCTTTTCGCTGGGCGCTCGATCACGATTTTTGAAAGTGATGCATTCTTAAGTTCTTTAGTCAGATACTGACGAACTTGATGGTCACTGTATAAATTGTCGGCATACTCTGCTGTATTAGCGTACCAGGTTGATGTCCATGGTTTGCTGATACCCAGGCGTATACCGGTAGGATGAACTTTCTGTCCCATTATCTACTCCTAGTTATCCGCTACAATCACGGTTATGTGACTGCTACGCTTAAAAATACGATCAGCACGGCCTTTCGCCCGTGGCTTAATACGCTTCATAGTTGGGCCTTCGTCAACGAAGATTTTAGACACTGATAAGTCATCAATGTCTGCGCCTTCGTTGTTTTCGGCATTCGCGATGGCAGACTCAAGAACCTTCTTGATTAAACCAGCGCTTTTCTTTGGGCTGTAAGTAAGCACTTCAAGCGCTTTCTCGACGTGTAACCCGCGGATTTGATCTGCTACCAAGCGTGCCTTTTGAGCCGACGTGCGAGCATGACGATGTTTAGCTAATGCTTCCATTTCTTACTCCTCTTATCGTTTGGCTTTCTTATCTGCGACATGGCCGCGATAAGTACGCGTTGGAGCAAATTCGCCCAACTTATGACCAACCATTTCGTCACTGACAAATACAGGAACGTGCTGGCGACCGTTATGGACTGCAATGGTTAACCCGATCATATCAGGGCTAATCATGGAACGACGAGACCAAGTCTTAATTGGTTTCTTGTCTTTCTTTTCCAATGCAGCTTCTACCTTCTTCAGCAAGTGCAGGTCAATGAAGGGACCTTTCTTGAGAGAACGTGGCATGGTGAATCCTCGCTTTTACTTGTTACGACGACGTACGATAAGTTTATCGGTACGCTTATTGCTTCGGGTTTTCTTACCTTTAGTAGGAACACCCCAAGGGCTTACTGGATGACGACCACCAGACGTACGACCTTCACCACCACCGTGTGGGTGGTCAACTGGGTTCATGGCTACACCACGAACAGTTGGGCGAACTCCGCGCCAGCGTGTTGCGCCGGCTTTACCTAGTGAACGAAGCATATGCTCAGAATTACCCACTTCACCGATTGTTGCACGGCAGTCAGACAAGACTCTACGCACTTCACCTGAGCGTAATCGTAAGGTCACATAAGAACCTTCACGCGCTAAGATTTGTGCATATGCACCAGCAGAACGTGCTATTTGAGCACCCTTGCCAGGCTTCATTTCGATCGCATGTACTGTTGTTCCAACAGGCATGTTACGCATAGGCATAGCATTACCAGCTTTAATAGGAGCATCAGCACCAGATTGAACTGCATCGCCTGCTTTAGCGCCTTTAGGCGAAAGCATATAACGACGCTCGCCGTCTGCGTAAAGCACTAGTGCGATATTTGCAGAACGGTTTGGATCATATTCTAAACGCTCAATTTTGGCTGGAATGCCGTCTTTGTTGCGTTTAAAGTCTATCACGCGGTAGTGATGCTTATGACCACCACCAATGTGACGTACTGTAATACGACCTGTATTGTTACGTCCACCAGACTTGCTGTTTTTTTCTAATAAAGGCGCGTAAGGCGCTCCTTTATGTAGATCAGGGTTGATTACCTGAACAACATGACGACGACCAGCGGAAGTAGGTTTTGCTTTTAACAATGGCATGTCAAATCCCCTTATTCAGCGCCACCGACGAAGTCGATGTCTTGACCTTCTTTAAGCACAACATATGCTTTTTTCCAGTCGCTGCGTTTACCGAACGACTGACCGTGACGCTTAACTTTTCCTTTAACATTTAAAGTGCGTACGCCTTGAACTTCAACTTCGAAAAGTTTTTCAACGGCCGCTTTAATTTCAGCTTTCGTTGAATCAGGTAACACTTTAAATACAAAAGAATTGTTAGTCTCAGATGCCATAGTCGACTTTTCTGAAACATGAGGTGCTAGTAGCACTTTTAATAAACGTTGTTCGTTCATGCTAATGCCTCCTCAAGTTGCTTAACTGCGTCGGCTGTTATTAATACTTTTTCAAAAGCAATTAAACTAACAGGGTCGATACCTTGAACGTCACGAACGTCTACTTTGTAAAGATTGCGTGAAGCTAAGAACAAGTTCTCATCTACTTCGCTCGTTACAATTAACACGTCTTTAAGTTCTAGTTCGTTAAGTTTGGCTATTAGTTCTTTAGTTTTTGGCGCATCTACACCAAACTTTTCAACTACTATCAAACGGTCTTGACGTACCAATTCAGATAGAATGCTCTTAAGCGCTCCACGGTACATCTTTTTGTTTACTTTTTGCTCGAAGTCACGAGGCTTAGCTGCGAATGCGCGACCACCACCAACCCAAATTGGGCTTCGGATAGTACCAGCACGTGCACGGCCAGTTCCTTTTTGACGCCATGGCTTTTTACCACCACCACGTACTTCGGCTCTTGTTTTTTGTGCTTTAGTACCTTGACGAGCACCCGCACCAAATGCAACAACCACTTGGTGAACTAGGGCTTCGTTAAATTCACGACCAAAAGTGGCGTCTGATACTTCAAGAGCGCCTTTGGCGTCTTTCAATGTTAATTCCATCAGTTCACTCCCAGTTACGCTTTGCCAGCTGGCAACACGATCACATCGCCGCCAGTAGCGCCAGGTACGGCACCTTTAATTAACAAAAGGTTGTTTTCAAGATCTACACGTACAAGTTCTAAAGACTGAGTGGTGATACGCTTGTTACCAAGCTGACCGGCCATTTTCTTGCCTTTAAATACTTTACCAGGTGATTGGTTTTGACCAATTGAACCCGGTGCACGGTGAGACAGTGAGTTACCGTGTGTCATACGCTGAGAACTAAAGTTCCAACGTTTAATTACACCCGCAAAACCTTTACCTTTAGATGTGCCTGCTACATCGACTTTTTTAGTGTCGTTGAAGATTTCAACAGTTAATTCACTGCCTACTTCAATATCAGCACCCTCGTTATCTGCAAGACGAAATTCCCATAGTCCACGACCAGCTTCTACGCCTGCTTTAGCAAAATGACCTGCTGAAGCTTTGTTGACGCGATTTGCTTTCTTGGTACCAGCGGTAACTTGTAGTGCACGATAACCATCGGTGTCCTCAGTACGTAACTGAGTCACACGGTTCGGGGTCGCTTCGATAACAGTCACAGGAATAGAGACGCCATCTTCAGTGAAGATGCGTGTCATACCTACTTTACGACCGATAAGACCAATCGACATTGTTATTACCCTCTTCTATTAGCCTAGGCTGATTTGTACATCAACGCCCGCGGCTAAATCCAATCTCATCAAAGCATCAACTGTTTTATCAGTTGGTTCAATGATATCTACTAAACGTTTATGTGTGCGGATTTCGTACTGATCGCGCGCGTCTTTGTTTACGTGCGGAGAAACCAAAATAGTATAACGTTCCTTGCGGGTAGGTAATGGAATTGGTCCACTAACCTGGGCGCCTGTACGCTTAGCTGTTTCAACGATTTCCGCTGTAGACTGATCGATCAACTTGTGATCAAACGCTTTTAAACGAATACGAATTCTTTGATTTGGCATCGATTAAGCTCCAATCGAAAGAACAATAAAAATCATCTTTTCGTATCCCTTCCTTCTCTGTAAAGAGAACTGGGAGAAAAGATGTGCGTAAACCAATGACCTCTTATTGAGGTCCTGTTCATGGGTAGTGTGTATACAAACTTGCAAGTACTTTATGCAAAACTTCGATTGCTAACTAGCAGTTACCTAAAGTAGCGACAAGCGCTGATTGACCTAGATAACTACCCACTACAATGTGCTAAAGACACGCAATTTGACCTGCTGCATCAGTAACATTGGGCGCAAAGTATACAGCCTTATTGACTTTTGGCAAGTGAGATTATGAAAAAAATCACTTAGTTCTACTATTGAGGACCCGCAAACTCAAATTTTAAATATTAACGATAACCAGATAAAACCTATACAAGGGTCAGCTTTTATCTCGCATTAATAAAGGTATGCTAACTACTTATCCTAAACATAAAGCAAATACTGCATCAAGAAAAAGCACGCGTTAGCCGATAAACGTCTATATCGAATCTGTTTTAGCGCTTAACAGCACCCTTTTGTAGTATTAAGGAAATTCGTCAGTTTATGATCGACAGTACGCAACATGCCGCTATGCTTCAAACTTTGCACACTCAGTTGAATGAGTCACATAGCTTAATGGCGGCGTATCAACGAATAGAACCCTTGATTTTGCGAGTTTTTAACGCTAATCGCATGTCCTTATTTCAGCGCCGGCTGCAGCATCAAGACTTAGTTGCCCGTTTTAAAACGGGCAAAGAAACGCGCGAAATTAAAGTATCGATGAGTCCGCAGTCTATTGCCGGCTATGTTGCCATAGCGCAGCAAGCCCTCATCATTAACGATCCCTATAACGACGAGCTCCTAGAAAACATACATTCCAGACTACGCTTTGACAAAAAGTTTGATCAGAGCAGCCAATTTAAAACCAATAACATTCTGTGTATACCGGTAATGAACGCGGGTGTGTTAATGGGTGTTATGCAAATAATAAACACCGACAACAGCGCTGGGTTTAGTGACAACGATCTTAGCTTGGCGCTTGAAATAACTGACATGCTTGGGGATAAGTTCCGATATGAACTTGGCGGCACTAGCAAGCCTTTTGATTATTTAGTGCATAAAAACTTAGTCAGCCGTAAGATTATAGAAGAGCTCAGTCAAGACTCAACAATGAAAGAGTCGGTGCAGCGCCTAATATCGGAACATCACGTTGCTGAGCAAGAGATTGGCACTGCAATAAGCGTGCATTATCAGGTACCGTTTATACCTTACTTTCCTGACAACTATCACTTATATCAAACCGACACTAAACTCAACCTACCTTACTTGAAGCGTAATTACGTTGCCGTATTAGCCGATATGCGCGATGTACGCGATATGCCTATTGTGCTTATGTCAGAGCCTAACAACGCTTCGCTGCTAATGGAAATAGAAAGTGCATTAGGGATAGATAGTTATGAAATAGCGGTAGGTCTACCCAGTCAAATTTTACAATATTTAGGCGAAAACAGCAGCGGCGCAGGCCCTGGTGAAATGGATGAAATACTCGACGAAATAGGCACCACGGGCGATGATGACGACGGCAACGAAGACTTAGCAGAAGATGCACCAGCCGTTGTTAGGCTGGTGAGTCGAGTACTTCACGACGCCAAAAAGCTAAACGCATCTGACATTCATATTGACCCAGAAAAGGGCGCAGCAACACGCATCAGAATGCGGGTGGACGGCGAAATACGTGACTTCACGCAAGTACCGGCTTCCCATCATAGCGCGGTTATTGCGCGTATTAAAATTATGTCAAGTTTGAATATTGCCGAAAAACGGGTGCCACAAGACGGCAAATTAGCCTTTAAGATGTCTGGGCAACCGGTAGAAGTGCGCGTTGCCACTATTCCTACTATTGCTGGAGAAGGCGCCGTCATGCGTATTTTGGCTGCAGGTAGCGCCATGCCTATAGGTAAAATGAACTTGTCGAAACGTAATCTTGATATGCTTGAAAACATGGTTAAAAAACCACACGGTATATTATTAGTGGTTGGGCCTACCGGCTGCGGTAAAACAACGACCTTACATGCAATATTAGGCTACTTAAATACGCCGAATAAGAAGATATGGACTGCTGAAGACCCAGTAGAAATAACCCAAGCCGGCCTGCAGCAGGTGCAAGTAAATCCTAAAATCGGCTTTACATTTGCCAATGCACTGCGCGCGTTTTTACGTGCCGACCCTGACATTATTCTTATTGGTGAAATGCGCGACAAAGAAACAGCTCATGCAGGGATTGAAGCCTCGCTGACGGGTCATTTAGTGCTGTCGACCCTGCATACAAATTCGGCGCCAGAAACCATTGCGCGTTTATTGGATTTGGGCCTTGATCCTGTTAATTTCTCAGATGCCTGCGTGGGTATTCTAGCGCAACGTCTTATTAGAACCCTTTGCCCAGATTGCAAGAAGGAATATCCGGCCTCACAAAGCGATATGTCTTTTCTTAAACGTCAGTATGGCGATGAGTTCTATGCTGAGTTAGGCTTAGCCGATGAGATAATGCTGTATAAAGCAGTCGGATGTGACAGCTGCGGTGATAGCGGATATAGAGGGCGAACCGGCGTTCACGAGCTGTTAGCAATGACTGGAGATTTGCGGGCCTTGGTCTATCAAGAGTCTGCAGCCAGTGAAATGAAAGCTCAAGCGATACGTGATGGCATGAGAACGCTGACCCAAGACGCTGTTTTAAAAGTCCTCAAGGGCGACACCGATATTTCTCAGATACAAATTCTAAGCGGTCACGATTAAACCTATGTAAGGCATCAACTTAGCCCACAGCCTAACTAGCCCCTTGCACCGTCATGTATTTAAGCAACATTGATGGTGCAAAGCCAAACTCAAGCTTAAAGCACTGCGCAAAATAAGAAGGCGAGCTGAAGCCAGTATCAAGCGCGACATTCGTCACACTGTCACCATTTAACAGCAGGTTTGTTGCCTTGTGTAGCCGAAACTTTCTAAGCGTTTCAACAAAGCCTAGATGATAATGTCGGTGTAACCTTCTTGTCAGTGTTTTATCTGTCATTAACATTATGTTTGCGGCTTGGGGTTTATTAAAAGACTCCTCGCAATAATGGTCTAGCAAAAGTCGATTAAACTTTTTAATAAATCGGCTCGACGCAAGATCACCCACATCTTTTGATGGAGCAGCATATGTATTATAAGTCGAAATACAATCTTCAACCTGCAGACTTATTTGTGAGTCACTGCTGCAATTTGTTGGTGCATCGTTTTTCTTTGCTTGCGAAAGTGGCGTTGAGGCGCATGAAATTGATGAAGCACTGTTAGGCGCTTGCAGTATTTCATCTTGATCAATCTCGCCTGCTTTGGTGCTTATGTTAGTGGCAGTAGGTTTATCCAGAATCGGTAGTTTTAGTGTAATTTTGGTTAAAAACTGACGCGCACTCGTAACTTTTAATGAACCCCCTACTTTGCGAAGTAGGGATTGCATGCTAAGTAAGTTAATCGGGCCATAGAGCTGAGCATAAACTGTCTGTGGGCATTGACTAATAGCATTAGCGGCGCTTGAGAGTGCATTGGTAATCGTGTCAGATATGCCAGCCCCATTGTCAGACACACTGACAGTAAATACCTTATCTTCTATAAAAGTGTTGATAAATAGTGTTAAATTAGACTTATTACCGTTGTGCTTGAGAGCATTGCTGAGTAGTTCATGAATGGCCTTGCTAAACCAGATTGGGCAGACGCTAATATTTGTGTTGTTAACATCGTCAATATGATTGCTGAAATTGATAGTAACAGGCTTATCCGCTAGCCAGCTTAGCTGCTCAGCAATAATGTTGGTGGGCAAACAAACCCAGCTTTTGCTGATGTAATAATGACTTAAGCTAACTTTATGACGGCTATGGTCTTCAATAAGCGAATCTAGCACACACCGTGGTGTTATATTATTAGGCGCATTATGGCAAACAGACTTACACTGCTTTGTGCTGCGCAAAGATATGCACGATTTGTGTGCAGTTAGATTGTCTAGACATAAAGAGCTATACCGCAAGCGCTTGGCAAATACCCCTAGTATAAAAGCCAGAATAGCGGTAACACTCATCATTAAGACGGAAGTGCCTAGACCAAAAAATACAAACTGTGGCAAAAATATTTCGTACTCGACGCCTGTGTCTGCTCGCGCAACACAGGGCGAAATATAACATGTGCCGACTACGCATGACACGGCGCCATTCCTTAAAATAAATCTCATACTACATCCTTTTAATACTACATCCATTGGGCATAAGGATATTAAGTGTTTGTATATTGACGCTTTACGATAATACCTTTTTAAATATTCTCCGCTCAATGTATACAATCCACACTTATTGCACAATCAAAAATAGGTCGGCGACTGTCAATTTTCGGACGTTTAAATGTGTTGTTTGTGCTTGTAAGCTAGGTTAATCCTGCTGTACAGCGATATAACGTAGATTCTTAGCGTAGTCATATAAATATTCATTGCTTTCTTGCTTATATAACCAAGCCTGCATATTAGCATTGTGAGCGGCTTGAATATCATAAATATAGTCGCCTATGTAGGCAATATCAGGCGGCGCGATTTGCCAGTTCTTGGCAATGCTGAGAAGGCCAGTAGGGTCGGGCTTTGCGGGTGCGTCATCTCGGGTGAGTACTATATCGATGGGAATATTGTTATTAGCAATTTTAATTTGTGTCGCTAGCTGGCAGTTACGAGTAACTATCGCTAGAGGCAGGCCCGTTGCCCTAGCCTGATTAACAAAGGTTAACGCGCCCGGCAACCAGACAGAGGTATGCGCGTCTTGTATTTCATGATCCAAAACTATTTGATTTGCACTAGCACGCT
>Ga0136561_1000629_pt1 | contig 11190 bp, 15 predicted proteins | sample AntRauMeHopE1498_FD_104641 | JGI IMG/M metagenome (GOLD analysis project Ga0136561, IMG submission 104641) | Saline lake microbial communities from Rauer Islands, Antarctica - Metagenome Hop E1 #498 | ecosystem: Environmental > Aquatic > Non-marine Saline and Alkaline > Saline | place... | reverse complement strand
TGCAAGTTTAGTTACAGTCCACTCATAAGTTTTAAAAGGCGTGTTACCTCTTATGGCCAATGCTGTATAGGTTGCGTCGCCGGTTGCTCCGGATCCTGTTGATGCAACTCTATCCTCTATACCTTCTATAAAGTTTAATAGGGCCAAGAAAGACCTTACGGTACAATCGTTGACTGTACTAGCTTTTAAGATATCTATAGGACGTCTTGTAGATAAGGCTGCTCTACCTATTGAGCCAAGCTCTACACTAGATGTTTCTGACACGAAATCGCAAGTGAACGTAGTTTCGTTAGTAATTACAATGTCCCATACAGAACTATCGTAAGGGTTGTTACCTCTTGCAACTACTCCGTCGTATGTGCCGTTTGCTACTCCGTCGGCTTGCATTTCAGCGATTACGTTTGCCAATCCTCTAAATGCTTCTACAGAAGCTACTGCATTGCCCGTAGGCAATACTAAATCAATTTGTGGCAAATATGCCAATGCTGCTACTCCTTTTCCCATGATATGTTTTTGTTTTAATGGTTATATGTCAAAGATAAGAAATGTATTTTAATCAGTTTTGACCCCTTAGTATAGTCTTGACTATCCTACTTGTATCTATACAATGTTTAATGTAATCCTGTACTTCGCTTGCAGCCTCGAAATTGAATACGGAAAGTAGTTCTCTTTTTATATCGGACAACTGCTTGGGGCTTTTGTTTATAAGGTTTGATATATTTACTTTCATATTATTTAGTTTCTTTTATTAATATACTTCTTTTACCCGTGGTGTAGTCTATAATCTCGATAACTTCTGTACCCTCTATAATACCGTACTTATTCCACCACTTCTCTGCCTCTATAAAATCTTGATGTTCTATTCTATTCATTTTCGTATAATTTAATTAAGTTAGATACTTGTATAGGGTAAAACTTATTTCCCCTTGAGGTTTTAAAGCCTCCTTTGTTAAGTGCGTTTGCAATAGCGTTCAAAGAGTGGTCTGGTCGCATCCTAGAAGCCATGGCGTAAGCTCTAACATTGTTTTGGTCAGCAATGGCCTTAGCTCTTCTTGTTCTCTTAGAACGCTCTCTGGACTCGTCTGAAAGGTTTTGAGGGCTTCCTAATGAAGTAATCCTTTTACCTTCTTTAGTAATGTGAAAACCATTAACGTCTATATTGTCCTTAATTCTACCTAAAGCATCCTTAACACGTTGCTTAGTTTTATCCTTTTCCTCTTTGGCCACTAAGAACTTAATATGCTTAGAGAAAGTCGTATCGTGCGGAGAGTCTGCCTCTATAAAAGGGATACCCTCTTCGTCAAGTCTGGCCATGGTCATAAAACCTGCACGGGACAATCTGTCTATGCGGTGTACTATCAGGGTCGCACCGTTGATATTACAAAGGTCTAATGCCCTATCGAAACCATCTCTGACGACGGCACCTCCGCTTACTATTTCTTCCTCTATCGCTATTACCGTTCCTCCGTACACACTGATGAACTTTCTTACAGCCTCCTTTTGCACCTCTAAACCGATACCATCCCTTTGACTTTCGGTTGACGCCCTGTAATACGCTACGTATTTTGTATTCTCCATTTTGATTTGATTTTATTTATTAATTTACTGCCACACTACTTCCGTTCCGTCACCGTAGTCGATAACTACGTAGTCGGTTTTAGGGGTTATGGCCACGCTGCCGGCCTCCATCGCCTTTAGCTCGTGGGATATTCCCATGTCTAAAAACATATCGATCGTTTGGGACATTACTATTACTTTCATTTTTCTCGTATTATTTTGATTTAACTATTTCGTTCAATACAAATATAGAATAAATAATTGGGTTTAACAAACTTTATAGCAATTATTTTTAATTTATTTTTAATATGGGTAAAATCTATGGTAAATCTTCTGCCGTATAGGCCGTATCTATTGGCCTCGGGGTCTACTATAGATAAAATCTATTATAAAAGAGTTTACTATAGATAAATTCTATGGTAAAAAGTTTTTTGGTTGGGTTATTTTTTGTATATTTACACATGTACTTATTTATACGTCTCGAAAACACGGTTCGATAGGTACTTTTTAAAACTCTCGATGAACGGGTAGCAACGATAGAGAGCATGGGTCTAACCTAAGTAAACAGACTCGGTTGTACTAGAAAGTTTCTAGTGAAGGTTTACAAGTGTAAGGGAAACTGATATTTAAAGATGGCCTAACGTAATCTTTTGATAGCCCCCAAACTGCCAGAAAGAAATTTTTGGGTAGGGTTCTGTTAGGGAACCTCTGCCAGATTTGCATTTTATATCGCTATCGCTCATTATAAAAAGCAAACCAATACCTTTAATTAGTTTATCTTTAATGTAAGTACTGTAATAGGTAAGAGATTAAGTAACTAAATAATAACCTAAGTAAGTAATAACCTAAGTAAGTAATAACCTAAGTAAGTAATAACCTAAGTAAGTAATACCTTAACTTAGAATATAACTTAGGAGAACCTCCCCCCCAGACTAGAGAGAAGGAGTACCACTAAAATAAATGTCGGTCACTAAGTACTCGACTTCCGTATCAAGGAGCAAGTACAATAAATAATCACTACTATAGAACATTATAGAGCAAGGGTCATTACTATGGCCGTAACCTTGCGAATGTGCAACCTCATGCGCCATTATCACTAAAATAACATCTTCGTACTTACCTAGCATAAATGCAGGCCCCTGATTCATGTTTATATACATGCTGTAGTCGAGTCTGTTGTAGAGTCCTTCGTAGTTGGGGCCAGATATTTTAGGTGTGGTCGGCAAAGAGTCCATAACCTGTATGGTAGATATTTTACTGTAGTCTATATCTATGTCGTTTGCGCTATAAATAGAATCGAGCTTGTCGAAGTATTTTTGTAGTTGAGGTTCGACTTTGGGTGTTCTTTTCTTGAAGATGTTTATACTCATAGTTCCATAAGTGAACATAAGCATTGCCGTAAGTAAATATAAAGTTCTTTTTATCATACTTACAATATAACTATTTTTTTAGTATCTTTCGACTATGAGAAAAAAACCAACAAAAAAAACAGATAGTACTAAGAAATCTAACAACAAGGTTGCCAGATTGTACAAAAGAAAGAATGCTAGGGTTAAAAAAGCTTTGTCCTTTTCAACCCCTAACAATACTAAGAACGCCTAAAAGGATTCGAACCTTTATTTGAACCTTCGTAGGGAACTGTTCTTCCATTTGAACTATAAGCGTATTGGGTAAGAGTACTCCGAGTGGGATTCGAACCCACAATCCTTACGGCAATAGGGCTTAAACCTATCGTGTATAGCCATTTCCACCACCGGAGCAGTTGTACGAGAGGTGGGAGTCGAACCCACAAATTTCAGGGTCTAAACCTGTTGCCTATGCCGATTCGGCTACTCTCGCATTAAGTGTCAAAGACCAGAATCGAACTGGCGTAACCTATTTCACAGATAGACCGCATTTCCAATTATGCGCACAATGACCATGTTAGTTAGGGATGGTGGTATCAATCCACCTTCTTCTGGCTCAAAACCAGATGTAATAGTCAGTATACTAATCCCCAAGATAAGCTTATTGACTAATATTGTCGATTATAAGCTTTTGTACTACCGACGAGACTCGAACTCGCATTGCACACCTTGAAAGGGTGGATTCCTATTCCGTTTAGAAGACGGTAGCAAATACACTTCATCGTTATGGCGATTATAGTGTTAACTTAACTTCGTCGGGTAGGTAGGACTCGAACCTACATTCTCCGGCTTCCAAGGCCGGCACGTATCCAATTTTGTCACAACCCGATTGTATTAAATGAAAAAAGCCCTCCGAAATTAATCGGAAGGCTTTAGTTTATTATACTAGCTATGGATCGTTACTCAAACAATTCCTCACTACCAAACATACTAACTCCTCCCGAGATTCTCGGTTGTTCTAAGAGTTGTGTATGTAAGCGTGTTGTTTTCATAATAATCAAATATACAAAAAATAATCGTTACTTCAAAACTTTAAGTAACTTATTTTTAAATTATCTTTTCTTTCTACCGTTAAAAGTCATTCTTTTACCTACCGATTTATCTCCGGCACTACCGATATTGTAAATTCCCCTAGCCTTACGAGCAGAGGGTATAGTATCTTTTTTAGCTTGTCTGGCCATGTGTTGAGCTTCGGACTCCCCACGTTTGTTAGCCGGTGACTTACCACTAAAGAAATTTGCCATAGAAGCTTTGGACGTAGCTTTTTCAAACTCCGTACCGTACATCTGTGTTGCGTAGTAAGGACTTATAGTCTTACTCTCTTTTTTTTCTTTGCCATTACCCTTACCCTTACCCTTAGTTTTAGGGTCTGTTTTTTTTCTTGCCATTATATTACTGTTTTAACGTTAAGTAACAAATATACAAAAAAAATAAGGGGGCCACTACGACCCATTGAATCCAAGACAGGAATTGAACCCGTATAGCGCAGCTTTGCAGGCAGGCCCCCTCTCCGTCAGGTTCTTGGACATAATTGTTCGGCAGGTGGGAATCGAACCTCACTCCTTTCGCTTTTCAAACGAACGCTTCTACCAAGTTAGCTTCTCCCGAGTATTTGCACACGCCCAAAGAGTCGAACTCTGTTCTAAGGGGTTGGAATCCTCTTGCCTCCACAGGCTGACATGCATGTAAAATAATTTCCAGTATATGGCCTTTTATGCTAAATACTTTCCATTATAGCGATTAGGGTAGGATTCGAACCTACGATGGGATTTCTCCATTGGCTTAACAGGCCAGACCGTTCGGCCACTACGGCAACCTAATCGTTAGAAGAGGGCAACGGACTTGAACCGTAAGGGATTAACCTCAACACGTTTAGCAAACGGTTCCGGACACCTACCCGGTTTACTCTCTATGCTGTAACTAATTTATGCTACTTTAGTTACATTGTTGGAAGAGGATAAAGGAATCCAACCCTCACCAGATACTATCCGATGGCCTGGGGTTCAAACCCAGTTCGTACGCAGTACGCTATCCTCCATGTGTGGGTAAAGGTGGACTCGAACCACTCCTCCTAAGAGACCAGATTTACAGTCTGGCTGCTATATCCGAATAGCTTTCTCAACCCATTATAAAACAAAAAACCCCTCGCTTGGGGAACGAAGGGTTATTCAATCAAAATCAAAAATCAAAATTATGAGTTTATAGATTAAGTGCATAAGTTACTCCCTTCGTGCCTGTTATTACAGAACGAATACCAAAAGGAATTATATGTACTTAATGTTTTCATATTGCTAATATACAACTTTTTTTGTTATCTACAAACTTTATAGGTAATTATTTTTTTTTCTGCCATAAGCAAATATAGTAAAAAAAGTAAAAGGTAAAAAGGCCGACACTAAATATTCTATAGAGAGAGTGAGGAGTTGGGTGTTGCCGGCCTTACGGAAAGAGTAGTCGGAGTGTGGGGAATCGAACCCGCATCCACAGAGATATAAGCTCTGATAGCATACCTACGCTCACTCCAATATAATATAAATTTAGTACCTGTCTAGGGACTCGAACCCCAATTCACAACTCCGATTACGATTACCAATTTAGAAAAATGGCTCGGTTACACAGGCATGTTGTATCTCTGGATGGAATCGAACCACCGTCTCTTGCTTGTAACACAAGGGCCTTAAACCACTAGACGACAGAGATATAAAGGCCACTACTAAAGCAGCGACCTCTGCAAAAGACTTACTCTGGGACACTTCAAGACTTCACGAGAGGTATAGTAAGTACTGTTGAGCATTTTACAGGAGTCGAACCCGTATTCTCTACATTACAAGTGTAGTGCCATTTCCTATTCAGCCAAAAATGCATAAGCGGTACTAAGGGGAGTTGAACCCCAAATTTTAACCGAGTGACAGTCGGTTTCCTCTCCAAGAGGCCCATAATACCAGATAGTAGATTTCAGTTCTACTGGACTGTATTGGTAGCAGCGACGGGAATCGAACCCGTGTCTTTGGCTTATGAGACCAAGCTGGAACCTCTCCAGTCTACGCTGCGATTTTAATTGTTTAAAATATAATTTAATGTTCCTTTACTAGAAATATTAAATTTTTCCATAGTCTTTCTATAAGACCTATTAATTTTATGAAACTCCTTAACGCTTTTTTGGTCGTATTTCCTGACAAAAGAAGTTGCATATAATGACTTTTTTATTCTATCCTTCTTAGGAATATCCATCATGTTATCGGAGGCAGACCCTATTAAAATATTGTCCCTAGAGTTATTCTCGGAATCACCATCTAAGTGTCTAACTAATATACCTTCTTCAAAAATCTTGTTTCCATATTTTTGAAAAGCTTGAAGTCTATGGATAAAAATTCTCGTTACCTTATCGTCGAACCTCATATTAAAACTAAGATACCCCTTACTATTCTTAGATAAGGAGAGTTCAGCCACTCTAACACCTCTAACTGAGCCATCTAAAGTAACTCTATAACCTCTGTCGTAAGCTTCTATAATTAAAAGCGTTTGTTTATTTTCTTTCATAGTACAAATATACAACAATTTTTCGAACTATGCAAGGAGTTACTTTATAATATTGAGCAAAATGTGGGAATCGAACCCCGTCTACGCATTGGAAGTGCGTCGCTTTGAGCCATTAAGCTACATCTTGCATGGAGGCTCTCTTTTAAAGTTGAAAGCAGTAAACGCTCTTTTGTTGAGGTAGTAGGATTTGAACCTACGAATCGTTCCCTTATCAGGGGAGTGCCTTAACCGGACTTGGCCACACCTCAATATTAAAGCCTCTTCGATTTCTCTTTTAGAGACTTTGTTTCTTATTTTCCTTCTGTCTTCGTTGGTGCAATATTCACACCTACACTTGTAACGTACATTAAGGTCTTTTAAAGGATTACCTTCTTTAAAGACATTACCTTTTTTATCTTTTCTCAAGGTTCTGCTCATAACATAGTTTCAATTTTAGTACCCCTAGAAGGTATTGAGCCTTCTTCCACGGTTTAAAAGACCGTTGCATCACCTTAATGCTTTAAGGGCATATAAGTATGAAAGGTTATTTGGTGGAAGTCACGGGTATCGAACCCGTCTCACTCTGATTGCAAATCAAAGTCGCCTTGCCTTGGTTCATGCACCCCCATAAAAAAACCCTCCTTATTAGGGGAGGGTTTGTGTTGTAATTAATGTACTATTAACATTACAGCATATAAATCCCTCCCAAGAGCTTCCCGCCCTTAGTTCTGATATCCGTCGCTATGTCTATAATTGTGTACACTGAAAATATTCTTTATTTAATGGTTAATATTACTGTCGGTTACAAATATAAGTAAAATAACCATACAAAACAAATTATATTCAACTTTTTTTAAATTAAATATCTTTACCCGTCTTCTTTTCTATTTTTTCCTCTACTTTATCTGAAATAAAGTTGAAAAGGGATTGTAAATTCTTGTTGTTTTTTAAAACTAAGGCGAAAATAATGGCCCCTAAAACTGCTCCTGAAATAAATGTTAAAATCATGTGTATATTTTTAAAAGTTAGATACAAATATAGGTAAAAAAATCCAGTAAAAAGTTTGTCACCACTAAAAAATGTTAAAAATTACATATTTTTGCACTAACTTGTAGAGGTATTTCACTCAAACGGTTTTAAGTCATAGTATAATCCGGGGCCTCCGAGCCGAGAAGCAAATCGCTTTTATTTTCGGGGCCGGGCCGTCCGTTTTACGTTTTTCTGCCAAAATTTTTAGCTTTTTTATATGACTTATGTGTCTGATATTCAGCATACTATGGGTTATAATTGATACCCCCATACTTCAATTTTTTGTAGCTGGTTTTGCCCCGTTTAAAGTATGTTGAACAGGTGTTTGACAAATGTTATGTGGCTTATGTATCCATTAACTATAGCTTTTGCCTATCCTGAGTTATTGCATGATAGATTTTGTCTATGATGGATGTCCTCTCGTATCACCGCCACAACTATAAATTTTACCTATCATATACTTTGCCTATCGTTGTTGCCATAACTATAGATTTTGTCTATGATGCCATTGCCCGGTATGTGCTACCTGATATGTGCTACCTGATACGTGCTACCTGATACGTTTAACCCGCTTGCTAGTATGGTACGCCCGTGCGCACATACGCCCGCGTGCGCTAATACCTATAGTAGCCCACCGATTACCGTTTATCGGATTTTTGTGCATTTCGTCGAATAAATTGTTTAAAATCCTTTTATGTATTGTATATTTGTAGAGCCGATAGGCATACGTTCTTTATCATGTTTGTTTCTTTATTTGTCCCGGTGTATGGATACCTAGTATGTGTCCCGGTGTATGAGTAACTTTGAAATCTTTATTTGTCCCGGTGTATGGATACCTAGTATGTGTCCCGGTGTATGAGTAACCTTAAAAGGTCTAAAATTGGCAGTTTAACCGATTTTTGTGCATTTCATCGAATAAATTTTAAAAATCAAATATGTGTTTGTATGTTTGTAGTGTCAATATGACAAACGTTCTTATTATTATTGTAATTTATAACCCCTATTAAGTTAGAACACCTTGAGAAAGTGTTTAGGTGCTATCGAATCAGGTAGGCAGGAGGTTTGCAACAACGGATATTTGCCGTGTAAAGCCAACTAGTTTAGATAGGGTAATTAGTGCCAAAGTGGAGAAATCCTAAATGTGCCAAATTTCTAGTAATACCCCGTTGTTATTTTGTTATTGAATTTGCGTTATAGTTATGCAATCCGCTTCCCATGCAGCGGTAAAAGTTTGGGGAACTGAAATATTGAGTGGTTCTCATGTGTATAGCATGAGAGGTGTAAAAAATCCGATTAGATATAAAAGTCGGTTCTTATTTAGGGGAAAGTTCCCATCTTTGAAGGCACGCTCAATTTTCAAGATGTTAGCGATAAAGGCGCAATCCGTCAAAACGGATACGGGGGCAAACCCCGTACAATGGTTAACTACTATTGAATACCTTGTTGAAAAATAAAATCTAGTACTATGGGTTTTATAGTTTAGACTACTTTAAAATGTACGAAAAGTAAAAAACTATAGATATTATACTAGCTAGGTAGATGTAGAAAATATTCTACCTAGCAACTAAACACCTCAAAACGGGGTGTATTTTAAGTTTAAAAATGGCAATATTGCCAAACAAATTGTTAAATAATTATATTATGAAAATTAGCACAAAGAATGTAAAAGCCGAAGTTAAAACAGGTAAAAACAAAGGTATGACGACATACAAAAGTCAAGTATTAGAGGTTAACCGTGCCTTAAAGAGAGAAAATAAGTCTCTTAGCGGGTGTATTAAATTCCTTTTATGTTTCTCAAAAGAAACAGGATTAGATCCCAACCGTATTAAAATACTACGTTTTATCCAAAAGGATGACGCTGCATTTAAGTCGTTCAAAAGTATAGTTAGGGTTAGTAAGTCCGGTAACCATAGCCCGTTCTATATATTGCAGACCCTAAACAAAAACCTCTCTGATCTTAACAAGCCGAAGGTAAAGGCAGCACCCAAGGCAAAGGTAAAGGCAGCACCCAAGGCAAAGAAATAATAATACCAACTCAAGTAGACCATAACCCCTATACTGTAATTGTATAGGGGTTTTTTTATTATCACATAAATACCTTATGGCATTGTTCGGTACATCCTTAAATAATATAGGACGGGGTTCGATTCCCTACTTGCCACTAAAATATACAACTATGTACGCATTAACTGAACACGAAAATTGGGACACGTTTGCAATAATGAATGAATACCCTAACAAAGAACTATTAGAAAAACAATTTTTATTTGCCGTAAAGGAAGAGGCAAGCTGCGAAAATGTAATGCCTTCCGATAATAACGTGGATATAGCAAGTATTATATTGTCCGTGGATTGGGGAATAAGTAAGTACATAGACGTTATATGTCACGACGAAATGGAAGCTTGGGCAGTAAGAATAGAAATAAAAAAGATAACAACCTATTAATCAAATAAAAATAGAAACCATGAACAATACAGGAAACGAAATACTAGATCTTTACGTTGCAATGGCTACGTACATAGTACTAATGGCTTTTGCCTTTACTATGTACAGAGCCTTTAAGAGTTGGTATAACGACACGAAAAAATAAACAAACTGTCAATGAAACGGCTACTTTTACTTTTACTTATTATAATCACTACCAACATATCCGCACAGGATAGAGAAACAGAGTTCAAGGTTTACATACCATTAAGAACATATCACTTCGACCAGAACCCCGACATGGCTTACCATAATACAGAGGGCGGCCACGGTGTCGTAGGTATCTATAGAAGAACCGATGGTAGATGGTTCAATGACTTACAGGCAGGTGTACTGGCCAACAGCTACCATAGATTATCTTTTCTATTACAATACGGAGTAGGTAGGAGCATAGGTAAACTGGACATATCGGCTAACTTAGGATTGATTAGCGGTTATCAGAATCTATTCAGACCTTACATAAAGACCAACGGTGAATATGACCATAACGGAATGACTAACGACCTCACAACGAACCTACCAAGCATAATGAGGAACAATGGCATACTACCTGCTGCAAGTGTAAGTATATCTTATAAGACAGGGATAGTATCGCCCCTACTTGTAATCAGTCCTAATTATCTGAACGCAGGTATCGTGATTAATTTATAAGACACAGTAAAATAAACAACATGAAGAAAATACTGTTAATTTTCACTATCAACACAATCATGGCAAGTTGTGCCATAACTAAACAGGACAAAATAGAATCGACCGTTGTATCATGGGGGGGTTGTTGTAAGTACGAAGTAAACACGGACGACACAATTACATACTATGATTATACAGTCCAAAGGTATCAAGAGGACGGCTATCATACTACATATTGGTTTGATAGCCTCCATACTGCAAAAAGAACTGTAGACAATATAGAAAATAATTGCAGGGACAACCATAACAAATAACAAATAATGAATACGCTCTTGTCGTCTAATTGGAGTAGGACGGTTGGTTTTCAACCAATTAATGTAAGTTCGAGCCTTACCAAGAGTACAAAATCTTTCATATAATAAATAAAACAGTTAAACCACAATTAAAATGGAAAACTACATTATAGTAATGTTAATATACATAGCTCTATTCTTTATAGTTATGTATTTTAGAATGTTTCACTATCAAAACAAAAACAATGGCAACACGAAGAAAAAGAATCCG
>Ga0136561_1000624_pt1 | contig 11260 bp, 15 predicted proteins | sample AntRauMeHopE1498_FD_104641 | JGI IMG/M metagenome (GOLD analysis project Ga0136561, IMG submission 104641) | Saline lake microbial communities from Rauer Islands, Antarctica - Metagenome Hop E1 #498 | ecosystem: Environmental > Aquatic > Non-marine Saline and Alkaline > Saline | place... | reverse complement strand
CATAGGCAAATGAGTAACAATACTATATTGTATAAGAAAAAGCCTGCAAGAGAAGCCTTGCACGAACACGTTCAAACTATGAGAATTTCTGGAGAGCCTGGAATAGCTAATCTAGAAGAGATTCAAAGAAGAAAGCCAGATGCAGAAGGACTTAATCCATGTGCGGAAATACTTTTAAAATCGAAACAACATTGTAATTTAACCATTATATCCATGCTATCTTTCTTAGACGAATCAGGAGGGGTACTATATGATGAATTAGAACAATCAATAGAATGGGCAACTTATATAGCATTCATTGTTAGTCTACAAGAGTTAGACTTACTAGAGTGGGACGATGTTGCAAGAGAAGACAGAATAATTGGTGTTTCAATGACTGGGTATCAAGACTTTATAAACAAAGGCAATATTAGCCAAGATGAGAAGAAAAAGCTGTTAAAGTTCATGAGAAGTGTTGCAAACAACATGAATGAAGAATTAGCTAAGAAGTATAATGTAACAAAAGCAGAATTAGTAACAACAGCTCAACCAGCAGGAACAGTTTCAATATTACCTAATAGTGCTTCTTCAGGTATTCACTGGTCACATAGCCCTTTCTACATAAGAAGAGTTAGAGTATCAGCCAAAGACCCTGTTGCAATGTCTATGATAGACTCTGGATTTGAATGGAAACCAGAAGTAGGACAAACTAGAGAAGAGCATTCTACAAAAGTATTCGAGTTCCCTGTTAAAGCTCCAAAGGGTAGGACTAAGTACGACGTAGGTGCAATTGAACAATTGAATGAATACAAATTACTAATGGAAGAGTTCGTAGACCATAACGCCAGTATTACTGTCCATGTTAGAGAAGATGAATGGGATTTAGTAGAAGAATGGTTGTGGGATAATTGGGATTGTTTCGTAGGAATATCTTTCTTATCATTAGACGATAGTTTTTATGATTTACTTCCTTTCGAGGGTATAACTGAAGATGAATATAATGAGATGGTTCAAGAGCTTCCAAAGTTCGACGAAGAGTTACTATCAGATTATGAAGATGGTTCAGACTTCGAAATAGACGATGGAGCAGGGTGTGACGGTCCACATGGATGTCCTGTACGTTAAGCTTGACAGACATTATAATATGTGATATAATATATTTTAGAAGATAAAAGCCTTCTCTTTTAAAAAAAAGGAGGAGGGGAAAATGTTTTCAGAAATGATTATTGCATATTTGTTAAGAGATAAATCTGTGAATTTATTTAATAACTATTGGTATAAAAATTAAATAGAAGTATTTTTTACTTCTATTTTTTTTATAAAAAGGAGGATAAAATGTATACACCAGAACAAGAAAAAACATTAATTAAGGAATTACAAAATTCAACTACTGACTATGATTCATATTTTGAAGATATTATTTTTAGTACTTTAGATAGATTAGGTTTTGCCGACACAGAAGAATTTGTATATGTGGCTGACATGCAAGTGGAAAAACATAGATGGCATGCAAGAGTAAAATCCATATTTAAGATAAATGATTACTTTGTTGCAGTAGAATATGATGAACCTTTAACAGAAATGCAAGAAGGACAATCTACAAACCCAGAATTCTATTATGTTAAGCCTTACACGGTAGAAACAATAAAGTATGAGAGGAGAGCATAAATGAGTGTAGTAATAGCAATTAGAGATGAAGAAGGGGTAATTCATATGGCTAGTGATTCAATGGCTAGCAATTCTTTTACAGATAGTAGATTAGATATATGCAAGGTCAATCCAACATTAGACGGAAATTTACTTATTGGAATGGTGGGAGAGTTAGCACTATCTGAATTACAATATTACGAGTTTTTACCAAAGATAATGCCTGTAACAGAGAACGAGAAGGTTAGAGAAGCTTTAGAAAAAGCCAACAAAGAGTTTCAAAATAACTTAGGAGATTATGAATTTATCACTCAAGTGAAATTTGAACTCAAGGAAGTAATAGAAGAAGTCACAGCACACGACCCCAAGAGTGGAGGAGGTTTTGATGGAGAACTACTAATAGTTTTTAAAGATAAGATGTACCTTATGAGTGAAGATTACTCTATGGTTCCTATAGAAAATGATTACTATGTAATTGGTAGTGGTCAATATCACAGCACGTCTGTAATGAAAATGCTTAATTGGGATGAAGACATATCCCCAGTCGATAAGTTAATTAGTGCTATAAAATTAACAGAAGAGCACGTATTAAGCGTGGGTGGTAAAATTTACTATGTAAATTCAAAGGATTGCGAAGTCAATGAAATAATACTAGGAGTAGAGGAATTGAAAAAAGGAGAAGATGATGAGTAGGAAATTTTATAGAATATCACAAGTTCAAATGGATAAGGACATGGAGGAAATGAGTAGAGAGGATGTAAGAATTCCTAGAAGAGGAACGAAGATGTCAGCGGGGTATGATTTCTTCTCTCCCTATAATTTTATACTGGATAGTGGAGATGAAATAAAACTCCCTACAGGAATAAAAGTTGATATGGAAGAAGACGAGGTCTTACTCATTATGCCAAGAAGTTCATTGGGGTTTAAGTACTATGTTAGACTTGCCAATACAACTGCTGTAATTGATGCAGATTATATTGGTTCACCAAATGAGGGTCACATATGGCTAAAGATGAGAAACGAGAGTATTGTTCCATTGACAGTATGTGCTGGAGATGCCATTGCACAGGGAATATTTATGACTTATAAAACAGTTGACGATGAAGAAGAGGTAACAGAAGAAAGAGCTGGAGGAATAGGAAGTACAGATTAAATAGGGGGGTTCATACTATGGTAAAAAAAAGAGAGTGGAAAGAATTTCGGGATAGTGGTTTACTTTGGTTTATAAATACAACTTTACACTTGTTTGGATGGGCTATTGTCTTTGATGTTGAAGATGAGGAGATGCTAGAAGTGTATCCTGCTAGAGTTAAATTTAGAGGTTTTCCTGAAGAAATTAACAGTGAAGGGTACGCCAAAGTTTCAAGTCACATGCAAAAGAATATCGCAAGTATAACAAAGGAGAATATGATGTAGTATGGATTCTATTTTACACTTGGTTTGTAGTTTTATTATCGCCAATACCATTTATCACTTAGGAGTTCTTTTGCTTAAGTATGATAAAATAAGAGCAATTAGATACGGTTTTAATTTAACTTTAGTAGTAGGAATAGGAAAAGAAGTATATGATATAATTATCAAAGGTTCAAGGTGGACAAATTCTTTATCAGACTTGATTTTTGATTTTATAGGAGTGACTCTGTTTCTATTAGTTTATATTTATACAATGGATAAAGAATAGGAGGTCAAAGTGAGAAGATTATTTTATATTTTAATAATGGCATTACCAATTGTTTGGATAAGAATGAGTGGTGTGTACTACCCAGATGCTAGTTGGTGGCAAATGGTTTTAATATACATGCCAATGTGGATAGCTATTGAATTAAGTCCGTATTTAAAAGAGAAACTTAAGGTGGATTAAATGTCAAAATTATATGTCAAGCATGGGACAATGGGAGCTGGTAAGACTTTAGACTTATTAAGAGTTGTTTACCAATACAAAAGAAGAGACAAGAAAGTTTGGACTTTAAAATTAGATATTAGCGATAGAGGAGAAGGAGTAAATAAAATACAGTCTAGGTTGGAGGGTAGCAGTACACCTGCCGAACCTATAACAAAACATGACAATATATTAGTACTACTAGACCAGAGGGTTAAAAAAGATATAGAAACAGACGTTATAATTATAGATGAGTCTCAATTTCTAAGTGGTAAACAAGTAGAACAATTATACAGAATAGCACACCTGAGAGGAATCCCAGTTCTAACTTATACACTAAAGACAACTTTTAAGGGGGAGTTCTTTAAAGGAAGTAAAAGACTATTTGAACTTGGAGATAGCTTTGATGAGATAATAGGCTTATGTTGGTGTGGTAAACGAGCAAAATTTAACGCACGAGTTGTCAATGGGAAAGTAGTTATGGATGGTGAAGAAGTGTTAGTTGGTGATGAAATGTATATACCACTTTGTCCCAAACACTTTTTAAGAGAACAGTTGAAGGAGATGTAATCATTGAACTAAATATTTTAGCTCTAGACCAAGCAACCACAAGTGGGTTTGCCGTATTTAATTACAAAGATGGTAAAGCATCAATGTTAGACTACGGGAAAATGAAAGTGGAAGGGAAGAAGTATGTAGAGAAGATTGCCGGAATAAAAAAATGAATGATAGAAATAGTTGAGGAGTACGATATTGATGCAGTAGTGGTTGAAGATGTTTACTATATGAGAAATGCAGCAACACATAAGAAATTATCTGGACTACTATATGTATTAGTAACTTGGTTATACGAGAACAACATACAATTTTTAGTTGTTACTGCTTCTCAATGGAGAAGTTCTTCAAATATTAAGGGCAAAGGAAGAACTGCGAAAAAGAAAGCCTCAAAGAAATATGTGTTAGATAGATTCGATATAAAGGTAACAAATGATGAGAGTGACGCAATATTAATAGGAGTACATGCCATTGAACAATTGAATGAATACCAATGGGGAGAGGACGCAAGTTCAGCAGACATAGTATTCGACATAGAGAATAGTAGTATTTAATAGGAGGTAATATGAGTTTAAGATTTTATATAGGCGGTGAGCTCTTTACAGAGGCAGAAGTAAAACAAAGGATTCTAGAAGGTGAGAGCTTAGAGAAACTAGGATTCCAAGTTTATAATCCGATAGCCAATGATGAGATAAATAAAAAGGATAATATTCCTACAAATGAAGACATCTTTCTCCAGGATATGAGTAAGATATTAACCTCTGATGTTGTAACCGCTCCAATAGACAACGAAGACCCTGGATTAATGATGGAACTAGGAATGGTTTTGTCTGGTAATCTATTCATGGAAGCTTTAGATAAAATGACTCCGGAATTGAGTGCAGAAGCTTTAGCAATTATTCGGAAACACAACCCCTTTAAAAGGATTAGGGTGGATGCAATACTTTCAGACATAAGAAGAGAGACAGCTGGAGATTACGTTGGAATGGGAGTTCCAAAAGGCTATAATCAATTTGTTATTGGAGGGTTGAAAGTTTTGGGTAATGGTGAATTCTACTCTAACTTTGCATTTTTAGAAGAATACTGGAGGGAAACAAATGGTAAGCATATTTAAGGAACACATTAAACACTTTGCAATGGGACTTGAGCACATGGCAGTAGCCCTAACAAGTATTTTATTCGTTGCGGCAACAGTTGGTGTGACTCCCAGCAATGCCTTTTTGGCAGTTGGATTGTCAACATTAATTTTTCACATCTTTACAAAAAATAAACTATCTAGTGTATTGGGTGTATCAGCCTCATACATTGGTGGTATGTTATTAATATCTCAGACGCTAGGAAACGAATATGTTGGGTTCGGAGTATTAGGAATAGGTTTAATATATCTAGGAGTTGGAGCTACACTTAAAAAATTCCCCAACCTACTAAACAGAGTTCCCAAGTTTATATTTAAATTATCAGTTGTATATATATCTTTACTATTAATTCCAATTGGTTGGAGTATGGCGAACTCGCAAATTGGTTTTATAACAGTAGGTATTTTATTAACACTATCATTCATACCAAAGGTTAAAGATTACGCATTGCCGTTGTCATTACTATTAATGGGAGCAGGAACATACTATACGGGAATATGGGTGGCTCCAATGGATACAGGTTCTATATTCCTTACAGTTCCTCATGTTTCAATCACTGCTTTTACTGCAATCAGTTTAATTTCGATATCTGTTATAGGAGAAGTGTTTGGAGACGTTTCAGCAACAGTAATGATAAATGAAGTTGATTTGGGGAAAGATGTAAGTTGGTCTGACGTATTCTTTGGGATAGGAACGGCAAATATATTTTCATCATTCTTTGGAGTACCAACAGTGTCTTACTCTGAAAACAATGGTTTCTTAAAGAGTATTGGAGAAAGAGACTTACATCCAACAGCTCAAATATACACAGCATTGATATTTATAGTTATGGCTTTTGTTCCAATTATAGCTAATTCTTTATCAAGGGTTCCATTCCCAGTATACGGAGCTTTACTACTATTCCTATTCGTTAACTTAGGAGCGACAACTCTAATGGATATTAAATTCGATAAGACAAAGGTAATAGTAACGGTATTGTCTTTACTAGCTTTTATCCTTAGTAGAAATTTAGTAGTTGTGTCACCGATTACAGTATCATTTGTTACTTCTGTAGTTAGTTACATGGCAATTAAGAAACTGGCGATTTAATGAAAATAAAACTTTTCTTAGACTTCGACAATGTTGTTATAAATTCAGATAAGATTATTTATAATATGTATAGAAAGTATTATGGACACTTAGACAAAGAGGTACAAAGGATGTTTTTTAGAAGTAATTCATGGGATTACTCAACAGAGCTGCCAATAATCTTCGAGGACAACGACAGAGATTCAGCCTCAGATATCATTGAAACCTTTTATAAGAGTGATGATTTTTTTGAAAGAATAGAGATATCAGAAGAGGATAAAGGGTATTTAGCTAAGTTGAACGAAGAATTCGACTTATATATATGTACTATTGGAACTCAAGGAAACATCTCCAAGAAAACAAAATGGTGTAAAACTAACCTACCTTTTATTAATCAGATTATAGGGCTTCAATTAGACCCGTTTGAGCATACTAAAGAACTTATAGATATGAGTGGGGGAATTGTCGTTGATGATAAAAAGGCTAATCTATTAACATCAAGTGCCTCTATCAAGATAAAGTACCATAGAGGAAGTTCTGATACACTTCTTGATTTAGTGACAGCATTAGAAGAAGAAGCAGGAATTAAGATATTAAAAAAGACCTCTTAATGAGGTCTCTTTTTTTTATACATAAAACTTTAAAGTTGTATCTATCATCATTCTGATTATTTGTTTTCTTCTCTCTGTGGTTTCCACTTCTAAACCCTTCAATTGAGCTATCGCATGGTCATAAGCAATTAACTTCATTTTCTCTTTGTTGTTTTCTCCTTCAAAATTAGAAGCAAAATCTATTGAAATTCTTACTATTGTAGCAAATTTTACTACATCATCACTCTTTTCAAAGTCTAATTCTTCTAAAATCATTATTGAAATATTTAGGATATCCGATGCAGTCTTTAAGTCTTGTTCGGAAACTCCGTATTTCTCTCTAGCCCACCTTACTGCAAATGGTAAACCTATAGAAACTGCAAGAACTCCCAATAGTATAAAAATTGTATTATCCATTTTTTACTCTCCTTTTTTTTTATTTCACTACTATTGCTGAACCAATTAACCTTTCATCTTTGTCAGAAGGATTACTCACTATCTTCCCAGCAACTATCATTTCCGATGAACCGCCACCGTCTAAGTTAACTGCATTCCAGAGTCCCAAGTGTTTAGCTATCTCAGCCTCTTGTTTCGCAGTAACTCCCTTAGTTGCTATTTTTCTACCGTCTATTACACATAGTGTAAATGTCCCATCTTTATTCTGCCCGAAGAATGTTCTTGGGTTTCTCCAACTAGAGTGAGATATTTTATCAGCATTCTCTAAATTAACTTTTCCCTCTTGAACTAAAGACCAACTTGTTCCAATTGCTCAATGTGCTTCATTTTGAAAACTACTCAATAATGCACCGTCATATCCATCAAGATTTTTTATCTCTGTACTACCATCTTTGTAATAAATAAAGTCTATAAAGTTGCTAGTAGGAGGATAATAATAAAGTCCTTCTCTAATTAACATTCCTAAATGTTCTTTCCCACCACCGAAGAATCCTGCATTTATCTTTGCCTTTGCTGGCTTAAATATATTGCTTAATTTTTCTAACACTCCTTGATTGCCTATTTCTACTCTAACTTTGTCTTGTGGTTGCGTTTTATAGATGTGTATATCACTATCATACATTCTAATTTTTCTATAGGCGCTCACTGCTATTGGTTGTTCTTTTTTTTTGCTATAAACTTCTTCTAAAGCCTTTTTAGTATTTATCCCATAGATTCCATCTACGTCTAAGTTGTTAGCCCCTTGAAATCTCTTTAACGCCTTTGTAGTAACCCAACCAAAATAGTCATCTTTATAACTGCCTAAACTATAGCCAACGAAGTCTAACATCTTCTCCATTATAACTACTTCGCCACCGCTCATCTTTTCTTTTAAGAAGTCTACAGAAGAGCCCTCTTTCTTTCTATCAATGGCTTTTTGTATAGTGGCTCAAGTTTGAGGACCTGCTCTACCATCAACTTCAATTCCCTCTGCTGTCTGAAACTCCTTTACAATTCTTTCAGTGTAAGTTCCATAATACTGGTCTAAATATTGCTTCTCTGTAAAATACCCTAATTGTATAAGAGCGTTCTCTAAGAGTGTAACATATTCAGAACTCATTCCAACCTTTAAACTTGGTTTATAGTTATTGTCTATTTTTATTTCTATTTTCTCTTCGTCCTCTAATTCAATTGAGCTATCTTTATACTGTTCGTATAAACTTATTACATCCAATAGAAACTCTTTCCAAGTTTTGTTGCCAAACCTTAAAGCATTAACTGGGTCTGTTCTTCTTGTGGAGTCTAATAAGAAGTGTCCTGTTATGTCTGTGTAAGGACTTAAGTCATAAAGTATAGTAAGGTAAGTTATATACCATACATATTTGTCATAGGCTTCTTGGAAGTCAATGTTGTCACCATAACATAATTCTACTCCAATAGCTGAGTCATTTGACTCATTATCATAAGCTAAATTATCTGTTGGTGTGTTGTATCTTACATGCCAAGCCTTCTCAGTTCTCCCCTTGGTTGCTGGTATAATTTCTACTATTTCCTTGTCATCTATGAATGTATGTGCAGAAGCGTATTCATCTTTTCTTTTATAGAAGGCTACGTTATTGGCAGCTGTGGAGTTTTTATTTCCTGTGTCATGACACACTATAAAACCTATTTTACTAGCACTTTTACCACTTCTTCTTTTACTTCCTTCCCTTAACAAGTCATACCTAATATTATATTTATCTTTAAAATTCATGTTTGTACCTCCTACTTTACTCTGTTCTTCCTTATTGTCTATTGTGTAATCTGACAATCTCAGGTCCTTTGGGTTTGGCAATATAACTAATCCATGCCCGTAGTATTCATCTCGTCCAACTTCTCCCAAATCCATTACATTATCTTTGAATATACTTTCAATCTCACTCTGACACAATACCCTACCAATTTCCTCTAAGGCTTTTTGGTTTATAAGTCCTGCCATAGCCATTAAAAGTGGATTGGAAAAACTTGTACCTTGTTGTTTAAACCAGTATCCATCTTTCTTGTCTGACTCAATGTAAATATTTGAATAAGATGTAAAATCCAACACCTTATCGATTGCAGAATAAGACGGTCTATATGGCTTATCAAATCTTAAGTGCACAGCGGCTGTGTTTATCCATTCTTCTGACTGTGCAAAATCACCAGCACCATCTTCGCCACCATTTCCAGCAGATGTAAAGAACGTAACTCCTAGTTCTTTTAACCTTCTTAATTCTACATTAAAATCTTCTACATTATAACCGCCTAGACTTGCACCGACTAAGTGTATCCCTTTTTCTTCTATATAAGGGACGGTCTTTTCCATTATATCGCCAGTTAGTGTGTCATTGGTGTAGTGCATACTTACACGACCTACGAACAACTTTGAGTCTGGACACACTTGATGAATCACATCAAAAACTTTACTTCCGTGAGAATTGTTTAAGTCTCCCTTTTCTAGACTATTGTCAAAATCATTTATCAACATATCATCGAATTGGGGGTTTAATGGATTTGCACTCTCCAACTCCATTATTCTTACACCCTTTCCAGTATATCCCGCCTTATGTCATTCATGTATGTTTAACTTTTCGAATACATCAAAATTTTTATTCACTTTTTTTCAACCACTCCTTTCTATAAAATCTCGTTTTAAGCTACTTTTGTTTTCTTAGTATAAATATACCCCTAAGCCACATTCTATGTTACAAATGTAATTTAAGGGTAAATTCAAGTATAATTATGTTTTTTTATCCCCTATTATCTACATTGGAGTTTAATCTTCCCAGTGCACTTAATCCGTTAACACCCGCTATTCCTGCTATCAACCACTTGATAACATCGAATATTTTATCGGTATAAATGTACCCATTAGCAATATCTGCATATATTACGTAAATGAATGCCATGAGTAAGACAAAGACTAAGGCAGAGAACTTTGTTTCTTCGATGCTAAATCCATTCGTCCAAAAGTTATTCATTAATTTGCCTCCTTTAATTCTCCTATTTTTATGTCGTTAATAATTTTCCCAGTAAGCTCTCCGTTTAATTTTGAGACACTATCGTTCATGTCCATAAAAGTAATATCAAATGCACTTAAGTAGTTTGAGAATATCATATACTGTATTTCCACACAATTTGTTATTAACTTGTTCATACATATTCTAAATACAAATCCTTCTATCGATTTAATGTTACTTAGATGATAAGACTGAAACTTATCCATAAAAATCTTAAATATTTCACTTTCCTCTTTTGAGAAATTGTTATTCTGATAGAAATGAGTGTACTCTTCTATCGATGTATTAAAAGCCTTCATATTTATTTGGTATAGGTCTGCACATTCCTTTTCTCGTTTGTGTGACTCGTCTACCTCCTTTGCTAGCTTTAATAAATGTTCTCTCCAAATCTCCAAATAAGCTGTCATTGCAATTCTTACAACAGTCTGTCTACCCTTATCAGAAATATTTCATATGTTGTTTATAAAATTTAACCGATTGTCGAAATAAGAATTCAACAACTCATGTTTTTTCAACACTGTTGTTGGTCTCTCATTTTTATTCCTAAAGAATAAATATTCTTGATAAAGAACCTTTAGGAAAAAGGCTATGACAGGGGTCAGAATTACTGTTATGAGTACTGTATTTTCCATTTTTACCTCCATATCCTTATACCTATTATATCATATTTTGAGGCAAAAGTCAAACTAGGAAAGAGTGGATAGACTTTGTGAATCCCCTTTATTGGACACTAGTAATATTGTTAAATTGCTCTTGTGTTATCCAACTTTTATCTAAAGCCTTTTGTAACCCTTGCTCATCTAATCTGCCTGCATCGTATAATCTTTTAAGACATTCAAACATATTACACCCCCATTAAATCATTTAATAATAGTTGGTCTACAACTTGACTCAACTTTTTTCTAGATATTATATCATTTAATTTGCCATTTG
>Ga0136561_1000623_pt1 | contig 11270 bp, 7 predicted proteins | sample AntRauMeHopE1498_FD_104641 | JGI IMG/M metagenome (GOLD analysis project Ga0136561, IMG submission 104641) | Saline lake microbial communities from Rauer Islands, Antarctica - Metagenome Hop E1 #498 | ecosystem: Environmental > Aquatic > Non-marine Saline and Alkaline > Saline | place... | reverse complement strand
CCTATCCAGACTCAATGGGCACCTATTGGCCTCAGGCAAAAAGCTGGGCCCGGACCCCGCATCCTTGGTGGCAAGCACCCTCGGAGGTGCAGTGAGTAATAATTCGAGTGGAATGACCTGCGGGGTGGCACTGAATAGTTATGCCACCATCAAATCGGCAAAGATTGTCTTTGCCGATGGACAGGTCTTTAACACCGCGGCCGATAATGCAGACTTTGAGCTAAAAAGAACCAGGCCAGAGTTATACGAACTTCTTGAGGCTAAGCGCGATCAGATCAATCAAAAACCGCATCTTGCTAATGAGATCAGAAGGCTTTTTAGCCTAAAAAACACCATGGGTTATAGCCTTAACTCCTTTTTGGATTACCAGAGCCCGACGGATATTCTCACCCACCTGATGGTCGGCAGTGAGGGCACCCTCGGGTTTTTGGGTGAGATAACAATGGGCCTGGTTCCCCTAAAGAAACTGAAAGCCACAAACCTGTTGGCTTTTGAGAGTCTCGATGAAGCCAACGACTCGCTCATGAAGATCATCGGTCATAAGCCTGCGGCGATTGAACTCATGGATCGCACCTCGCTTAGGGCGCTGGATACTCAGGGCCAATTACCCGATGAGCTCAAGGCTCGCTTGGGTGATAAAACTGCCGCGGTTTTGGTGGAGTTTGAATCAGACAATCAGGTTCAGTTTGACACCGCCATTCAAAACTTCAGCTCGGAATTTAGCCGGTCAGTTGTTTTTGCTGGAATTACCGACGCAGCGAGTCGACACAGACTCTGGGCCATGCGCAAAAACCTCTACGCGATTGTTGCAAAAGCAAGACCAAAGGGCACCACGGCGCTATTGGAAGACGTTGCGGTTCCACCACAGAAACTTACCCAAGCCTGCAAGGCCTTATCGAAGTTATGTGAGCTCCATGGCTATTCGACCCCGGTGATCTTTGGCCACGTGCGGGATGGAAATATCCACTTCATGATCTCGGATGATTTTTCTGAACCAAAACGAATTAAGGCCTTCGAGAACTTCACCAGAGACATGGTCGATTTAGTGCTTGAACTTGGTGGCAACCTAAAGGCGGAGCATGGCACTGGTCGTGCCATGGCTCCTTTTGTCGAGGCGCAGTTTGGTAAAGAGCTCTTTGGGATCATCAAAGAGCTTAAGAAGGGTTTTGACCCAGCCGGAATCATGAACCCAGGGGTAATCATTGCTGCAAGTGAAACCGATTATTTAGAGAACCTCAAGACCGTGAACCTGGTTGATGCGATTGTGGATTCTTGTGTGGAATGCGGGTACTGCGAATCTTCTTGCCCGAGCACTGGATTGAGCCTGACCCCGAGGGAAAGAATCGTGGCTTTTCGAGAGCTGCAGAGCCAAACACCAGCCCTAAAGCGCCAACTGGCCAAAGAGTTGCACTACCAAGCCGACCAAACCTGTGCGACAGACGGCATGTGCGCCGTGAATTGCCCGGTTGGCATAAACACCGGAACCTTTATAAAACAAATCAGAACCAAGAACCAAACCAAAGCCTCTGAAACCCTCGGCGTTCTGATGCAGGCCAGCTGGGGAAACATCGCCGAAGTTGCCGGGATTGGATTAAAAGTCGCCAACAAGGTTCCAGTTCTGGCAAAAAAAGCCTCCAACTTCTTGGCCTTATTGGCCCCCGGCGGAACAACACCCAAATGGGATCGACACGTTGTTGGTTCCGGTTCTTCTCGCAAGAAGCTTGAGGGCGGGACTAAAGCGGAATTCGCCTACCTGCCCTCTTGCATGAATGAAATTTTTGGCGACACGGCAATTGCTGAAATATTGCAGATCGCTAAAAATAGGGGCATAGGGATCTCTGTGCCTCTTGACATCAATCAGTTTTGCTGCGGAACCCCTTTTAGCTCCAAGGGCCTGAGCAAAGCGTTCGGCAAACAGGCCATCCAAAACCAAAAGCTCATGAGTTCTTTGGCTGGTAGCGAACTGATTATTGACGGCTCCTCTTGCCACCAGACCCTACTCGGTCAAAGTGAGCAGCCGATCCTTGAGCTCACTGAATTTGTGGCTCAGCAACTGTTGGATATTCCGGTGAAAAACAAGCACGCCAAAATCGTATTGCATCCAACCTGCAGCGGGGTTGCAACCGGCAGCAATTTGGCCATGGAGCAAATAGCGCAGCACATTGCGCTTGAAGTGGTTATTCCAATTGACTGGAAGTGCTGCGGGTTCGCGGGAGATCGTGGGCTTTTGATTCCAGAACTCACCGCCAATGCCACTCGCCTTGAGGCGCTTGAAGTGAAAGATTCAGATTCGTTGTTCGTATCAAATAACCAGCCCTGCCAAATCGGCATGGCTGGCTCCACCAATAAAACCTATGTCTCGATTCTTGAAGCTTGGCTCCAAGCGGTTAGATAACAGCTGGTGGCGGCCTAATTAGCCCGGGTATCCCCAGAGCGCTTTTGGTGCACTCAGGAGACCTTTCTCCTGCTGCATCGGGTGCGGCATGTCGGATGCAATACTCAAAAAACCATCCAAGTCACTGTATTGGGCTTTTTGAGCGAGCAAATAGGCCGGCGCCATCGATAGCGAACTGCCGACCATGCAGCCCACCATTACCCCTAGTCCCAGGCCCCTAGCTTCTTCTAGCTCGGCAATTGCATGAGTTAGGCCCCCAGACTTATCGAGCTTGATATTCACAAAACCATACGCTGCAGATAACCCTCTGAGGCTGGCTCCCGGTTCAAAGCTCTCATCAGCACAGAGGGGTATTGGGCAGAAAAGTTGCTCGAGGTGCTTATCTTGTGTACTGGGAACCGGTTGCTCAATCAGCTCCACTCTTGCAGCCACAAGCACCGGAATCATCGCTTGAAATTCCAAAATGCTCCAGCCCTCATTTGCGTCGATAATCAACCTAGCCGCTGGCAACACTTTTCTAATCTCGGTTATTACGGCAACATCTTCGTTGCCGCCGAGTTTGATTTTGATTAGTTCTAAGGATTTATGAGCTAGGGCATCCCGAACCATGTTCGCCCTGGTGTCAAGTGTGATGGTGTAGCCCATCGGCAAGGCAGCTGGTTCACGAAAACCAGCCAGCTGCCAAACTGCTTGGTTTGTTATTCTGGCTTCTAGGTCCCAAAGCGCTGCGTCCACTGCATTTCTTGCTGCACCGGGTGGCAAGAGCTCAATCAGGCTCATTCGGTCTATCTCAGATGGCAAAGAAGATATTTGATTCAGGCAGCTCTGGATTGTTTCTTGGTAGCGCGAGTAGGGGACCGCTTCGCCAAAGCCAGTTTTATCCCGCGAGCTGAGTCGCACGCGAATAACCTCAGCGCTGGTTTTTGTTCCCCTAGAGATGCCAAAAGGTTTGAGTAACGGCAGAAAGTGTGCTTTTGCTTCGATCTTCATTATTGGCCTTTGAAAAACTCGTTTGCAACTGTTTGATTACGAATAGGTAAAACTTTGTCACAAAAACAATAAATAATGTATTTTCCTTACATACACAAATTTCGCTTGCTCCAGGCGATTACCCAAAACAACAGAGAGGGAACAATGACTAAGCTAAAAAAGTGGTCGCTCCAACCAATCAAGGCCTTTGCATTGCTTTCAGCTGCATCCCTGGTCCTGGCTGGCTGCGCAGCTGCCGAAGAGACAGTTGAGCCAACCGCAACCCAGTCCGAAGCACCGGCTGCCGTTGGTGGCGACCTGGTCGTTGGACTAATCATCGATCCAGACACCATTTTCCCCTGGAAAGCCACCCAGAACCAGGCTTTCCGCATGTTGGAAAATGTCTACAGCACCCTGACCGGCTTTGACGCTGACTTAAATGTTGTGCCAGCTCTTGCAGAATCATGGGAGATTTCAGCTGACGGCATGGCTATTACCTTCAATCTTCGCGATGGCGTGAAGTTTGCCGATGGTAGCGATTTCGACTCTGCCGATGTTAGGTACAGCTACGAGGCAATTCAAGATGAGGCAAATGCGGGAGTTGCACGAGCAACCCTTGGGGGAGTGACCTCAATCGAGACTCCAGATGCGGACACGGTTGTCCTGAACTTAGCGACTCCCGATGTTGGATTGCTAGCGAACCTCTCGACAGTCAACCTTGCAATTGTGTCATCTGATGACACTGAGGAGCAGTTGAACGTTGCAACCAATGGAACCGGTCCATTCATGCTTGAGTCGCGCACCGCGGGTCAGAATGTGATCCTGGTTAGAAACCCAAACTACTGGGGCGACCCAGCTCCGCTGGACTCAATTGAGTTCCGCGTCTTGCCAGACGAGGCCGCAATTGCAGCCGCAATGTCAGCTGGCAACGTCCAGTTTGCGGTGTTCAGTGATCCCATCACTGCTCGCACGGTCTCTGGCGCAGTCTCGGTTAGCACCACACCTCAGCTTGGCTACCACGCCTTGATGATGAACCCGAGAAAAGAATCAGTGAGCGACAAGAATGTGCGACTGGCAATTCAGTGTGCGATTGATCGCCAAGTTGTTCTGGACACCGCACTATTGGGTGAGGGTGAAGTTACCGGCCCAATCACATCTCCAGCATTCCGTTCCGACCCAAACGCAAGGCCTTGCCCAGAGCGCGACCTTGCTAAGGCTGCCGAGTACCTAGCTGCTGCAGGCAAAGTCGGTGGAGTTCAGATTGATGCAATCGTGCCACAGGGCCTTTACGGTGGTGAGGTTGAAATCGCTCAGGCGGTAGCAGCTCAGCTAGCCGAGGCCAACATCACCTTGAACCTTGAGGTGCTAGAAGGCGGCACCTATGTTGACCGCTGGATCGCCGGAGAATTCGATACTGCGATTGCCCTAAACGGTGGTCGCCCGGATCCAGATGGCATGTACGGTCGCTACTTCCCAAGCACGGGTAACCTAAACCAGGTGGCTGGCTACAGTTCAGACTCAATGGACAAGCTATTTGCTGATGGCAAGAAGGAGTCTGACCCAGTCAAGCGCAAAGCAATTTACGCTGACGTGTCAGCAGAGCTCGAGAACAATGCAGTTTGGATATGGCTATTCAGTGCCTTCACCTACACCGCAACCAGTGACACTGTCACCGGCTTCACCCCAATGTCAACCGGCTCCTGGCAGTTCCTTAGGACTACCGGCCTAAAGTAACAAGACCCCGATGCAAAAGGGGTGCTTTTTTTCAAGCACCCCTTTTGATTGGCGGGAGGATCTAATGCGCAGGATTTTACAAAGCGGGGCTCTCAGAAAAACCACGGGAGCTTTTGCCACCCTTGTCGGTGTCGCAGTCTTTGTCTTTTTTATGCTCCGAGCTATCCCCGGTGACGCCATCTCGGCCTCTTTGGGAACCGAAGCTGCAGGCCTAACCCAAGCCCAGCGCCAGGCGCTTGAAGAGTATTACGGCTTGGATCAGTCCCTCCCAGAACAATTTTTTTCCTGGCTCGGCAACCTATTCCAAGGGAACCTTGGGTTCTCGGTTCGTGCCCAGGAGACGGTCTTAGATCTCACAATCTCGGCGTTGCCGGTGACCTTCCAGCTGGCAGTTTTCGCAATCCTTTTGGCGCTTGGGATTGGCGTGCCAATCGGTATGCTCGCAGCCTCCAGGGTTGGTAAGCCTAGGGATATATTTGGCCAAGCTCTGTCTCTTTTAGGGCTCTCTGTCCCGGCATTTTTACTGGCAACCACCTTGCTCACCTATTTTGCAGTGAACTTTGGGTTCAACCCCAATGGGCTGGGATATAAAACCTTTTTTGAAGATCCGAGTGTCAACCTGCAGCAGATGCTGCTCCCAACAGTCGTATTGGCTTTCGGCATTTCAGCCCCGATTATTAGGACCGCAAGAGCTGCCGTCTTAGAGATTCGCAGCCAAGACTTTATTAGAACGGCGAAGGCCAAGGGCGTGCCCACTCGGACACTGCAGTTCAAGCACATCCTGCGCAACGCCCTAATCCCAATTGTCACCATGACCGGCTTGCAGTTTGGTTACCTACTCGGTGGGGCCGTAGTGATCGAACAAATCTTCTCCCTACCGGGCGTGGGCAGGCAGGTGTTGATGGGAATCCAGCAAAAGGAATATGCACTGGTGCAGTCAACCGTGTTGGTTATTGCCGCCGCATTCGTAATCATCAACCTACTAACCGACCTGCTTTATCGAGCAATTGACCCGAGAGTGAGAGCCGAGTGACCAAGTTAGAGATAGCAAAAACTGTCAATCGGTCAGTTATTCAAAGGCTACTGCGGTCTTGGGGTGGCGGCCTATCGCTATTAGTGCTAGTGACTCTTTTAGGCCTAGCCCTATTGGTGAACTTTGGGATTATTGGTTTTGATCCGATTGCCCAGACTCCACAGGATCGACTCCAATCCCCAAACCTCACCTACCTATTTGGCACCGATCAGTTTGGCCGGGATATTTTTAGCCGTGTGCTAAGCGGGGTCGGGTCCTCGGCCCTTATTGCTGCCGTGGCAGTAATTATCGCCGCGGTGTTTGGAACCCTAATTGGTCTAGTTGGCGGCTTCTATCGCGGTGTGGCCGACGTAGTCGGAACCGGAGTGACAAACATTCTCTTTGCCTTCCCGCCGCTTCTATTGGCTCTGACATTGGCTTCAGTATTGGACCGAAATTGGTTCACGGTTGCTTTGGCAATCGGCGTTGTCTACATCCCAATTTTTGCCAGAGTCACTCGAGGTCCGGTGCTTTCCTTGCGTGAGATTGAGTTTGTTAGAGCGGCCAGAAGCACTGGCATGAACTCAATTGGAATCATGTTTCGGCACGTTTTGCCAAACATCTACTCCATTGCGATTATTCAAATCGCCCTCTCTCTTTCCTGGGCGGTACTAACCGAGGCGGCGCTATCGTTTCTCGGGCTTGGCTCACCGCCGCCAGCTGCTTCTTTGGGGTCAATGATCTATGAGGCTAGGACTCTCGTTTTAATTGCACCCTGGACACTTTGGGCTCCGGGAGCTGTAATTGTGATTTTTGTTGTGGCATTGAATCTGCTTGGAGATTCGCTGAGAAACATTCTTGATCCAAGATCGAAGGAAGGACAGTGATGTCTAGCATAGGAACCGCCAGAACAGACTTACTAGAAACTGAGAAGCAAGACAATCGCTTCAACAACATAGACCAACTCAGCGTGCAAGAACTTGTTGCAGTCATGAATCAGGCTGATTCTGAGGTTGCCGCAGCGGTTGCCAAGCAGGGACCGAGCATCTCAGAAGCCATTGAGCAAATATCAAAAAGATACGCTGCTGGTGGCCGCATCATTTATGTTGGAGCCGGAACCTCGGGAAGGCTTGCCACCCTGGACGCCTCAGAGATCTACCCAACTTTTGGAATTGGCGACCGCTTTATTGCGGTGATGGCAGGGGGCAGGGATGCCCTAGTGGTTCCCGTAGAGGGGGCTGAAGACAGTTTTGAAACTGGCATTTTGGATGTTCAAAACATCAATCTCGAGGCCGAAGATTCACTAGTGGGAATTGCGTCTTCAGGCGCCACCCCATACGTTCTGGGAGCGTTGAAATATGCTCGCGAAATCGGAGCGCTCACCGTTTCGATAACCTGCAATGCTGATTCGGAAATGGGCAAGGTGTCAGATCTAAAAATTGAGGTTGTGGTGGGGGCTGAAGTACTGGCTGGTTCGACCAGACTAAAAGCTGGTACTGCCCAAAAGATGGTCCTGAATATGCTCAGCACCATAACTATGGTTCAAGCTGGTAAAACCTACGGAAACCTAATGGTGGATGTGGTGGCCAGCAATAAGAAGCTTCGCCGCAGAGCGCTAATAATGGTGCAGCACATCACAGGAGCCAAAGAGCCCGAAGCGATTACTGCGCTTGAGAGTCATGGCTGGAGCGTGAAGTCTTCAGTTGTGGGCATTCGCATGGGCCTTGATCACACTCAAGCCACGAAACTACTTTCAGCAAGCGGTGGAGTGCTAGCGGTTGCTCTAGGAGAGCGCCCATGAAGGTGCTTGGACTGATTTCGGGCACTAGTCACGATGGCATTGACGCCTGCATGGTCGAGTTCCAATCAAAGGGCACCGTGCTTGAGGCCAAGGTTTTGACAACTGCTGCAAGAAAATACTCCCGCGAACTTCGCAACAGCATCATTGAGGCCCTGCCGCCGAATCAAACCACAATTGAGGCAGTCTGCCGACTGGACACTCAAATAGGACAAGAGTTTGGGGTTTTGGCCGAGGAATTGGTAGCAGAGTTTGGTGCGGTTGATCTAGTAAGCTCCCACGGGCAAACCGTATTTCATCTTGTGCAGGACTCTTTGGTGCTTGGAACTTTGCAATTGGGTCAACCCGCTTGGATTGCAGCGAGCGCCGGTGCGAGCGTGATTTCGGATCTCAGAATTCAAGACATAGTTTCGGGTGGCCAGGGCGCTCCGATTGTGCCGATCCTCGATCTTTTAGTGCTCGGGGGTTCCAAGGGCACTGCTGGCTCATTGAATCTCGGCGGCATCGCAAACATCACGGTGATCAAAGATGGTGCCGTGGTAACCGCTTTTGACACCGGTCCGGCCAGTGCGCTGATAGACGCTCTGGTGCTCAAATACGATTTGCACCCGGCCGGATTTGACCTGGATGGATTAATAGCAGCCAGTGGCGCAATCCACCAGGAGCTATTAGGTGTTTTATTAGCCGACCCTTACTACCCACTGCCGGGGCCTAAGAGTACCGGCAAAGAGCTTTTTCACATTAGGTATTTTGAAAACGCCATGGCCGAATTAGGTTTGGAACTTTCTGTAGAAGACCAAGTAGCAACTGCCACGGAGCTCACCGCCCAAACTGTCTCCGATGCGGTTAGCGCCTACGGACTAGATTCGCTGGTTGCGGCCGGTGGTGGAATTGGCAATAAAACGCTCATCAGGGCAATTGAGCAAAAAACCGGCTTGAGCATCGCAACTTTCGGTGACTATGGCATCGAAGCCGACTATAAAGAGGCCCTGGCCATGGCCCTTATCGGTTGGCTGAGCATTCATAATCACCCCGGCACGCTCACAAATGCCACCGGGGCCAACAACCCTCCGATTCTTGGAAGACTCACACCCGGCCCAGAGGGCTATGTGCTACCGATTGAGAAGACCAGTTTTCCCAGTTCCATGGTGATTCACGGTGGTTAATAAAAACCCGCGATTGCAACTGGCAGTGCTTTTTGCCCTACTGGGCGCGGCTGCATCGGCTTTGCCAGCATCAATCCCGGCTTTAGCTCTGGAATTTGAGGTACCGGCTTCAAGCCTTGTGGGCGCAGTGCCAGTAATGTTTGCTGGGTTGTTTTTTGGTGTCGGCCTTGCGCCACTAGCTTCTGCAAAGTTTTCTGATATCGCTTTGGTGCGGGGCTTCTCGTTGGTTTTAGCCACCGGGTTGTTTTTATTGGCGATTAGCCCACAGGCTTCGGTGTTTATATCGGCCGGATTCACCCTGGGCCTTGGCTTTGGTGCCCTGGAGGTTTTAGGAACTGCCGCTTCCAAGCGGCTTCGCACTGACACTGCTTCAAGGCTCACCAAGCTCAATGCAATATTTGCAATCAGCGCCTTTTTGACTCCGATTCTTTTTGTGTTGTTATCGGCATCCCTATCGCTCAAGTTGCTGTTCTTTTTGCTGTTTATTACTGCAGTTATATTTGCAGTTACCTATCAAAGCGAGCACCCGGCTATTATCCAAGGCCGCAAGCTAATTAGACCCAATAAGCCTATTGCAGCGTTTTTATTGGCGACTGTTTTTTACGTGGGTGCTGAGACCGTGATTGCAAGCTGGTCGGCCGTGCTGGCCAGCGAATTAGGTGGCCTAGATGCTCAGCTGGCGGCTATTGGTGGTTCGAGTTTTTGGGGGCTATTAGCTCTTGGGCGCCTGATGTCCGTTGCTTTGACCCCCAAGGTTTTAGAGCCTAAGTTTGCCCTTCCATTGTGGTTAGCTTTGGCCGGTATCTCACTTGTGGTGGCGTGGGTTTCTTGGGATGTGGTTTCATCAAACGGAATTTTGTTGGCCTTTGGGCTGGCGGCTATAGCAGCGGGTCCCTGCTACGCATTGATCATTGGCCTGGCGCTCGATGCGCAAGCTGGCGCCCATGCGGTTGCACTCACCAGCACCCTGGTGTTGGCTGGGGCAGTTGGCGGTTTTGCTCTGCCCGGCTTATTGCAAGGCTTCGCTTCGATTCAAAGCGCCTTGGTGATGGCTGGGGCTGGGTTTTTAGCGGCGCTAATTTTCACGCTGGTAGGGATTACTACTACCAGTTCAGTTTCATATCAAAAGGAGAGCGAATGAGCGAATTTGCGCTTGAGCTAAAGAATCTAACCATCGCCTACACGCTTTCCAAGCATGAAGTCTTTACGGCTGTAAAAAACGCGTCGCTGAACATCCCCAGAGGCACAACCCTTGCACTGGTTGGCGAATCAGGTAGTGGAAAGTCAACCCTTGCCGCAGCAGTAAATCTCTTGCTGCCAGATAATGGCGCTACCACCAGCGGTGAGATTTTGCTGGAGGGAAATCCGATTCAGGACCTTACCCAACCTCAGATGCGCTCGATGCGGGGCGCTCAGATTGGCCTAGTCCCCCAAGACCCGATGTCCAATCTGAACCCGATGATGACCATAGGTAATCAGATTGCAGAATCACTCACTTCCCACGGCCAAACACAGGAGCGCGCCAAAGCGAGGGCTCTTGAGCTTCTGGAGATGGTGGGTATTCCAGACCCGCTAGATCGTTATAGTCAATACCCTCACGAATTTAGCGGTGGCATGCGGCAACGAGTGCTCATCGCAATGGGCATGGCCTGCAAGCCAAAGCTGCTAATTGCTGATGAGCCAACCAGCGCGCTTGACGTGACAGTGCAAAGAAAAGTCCTAGATCAGCTTGAGCAAATGGCAAAGGAAATGGGGACAGCTGTTTTACTCATCACCCACGATATTGCCCTTGCTGCTGAACGTGCCGACCAGATTGCGGTTATGTATAAAGGTGAACTGGTAGAAATTGGCCCCTCCAGCAAGGTATTGAACTCCCCACAACACGAATACACCAAGCGGCTTTTGGCTGCAGCACCCTCCCTAAACGATGCCTCTTTGGTGCAGCCCAAAAACTTAGCAACAGCTGAGACCATCATTTCGGTGAAGAATCTTTATAAGACCTATAACCTGCGGTCCAAAAGGGGCCCCACTAAAAACATTCAGGCACTCAAAAACGTTAGCTTCGAAATTAAACGCGGCACCACTGTTTCACTGGTTGGCGAGTCAGGCTCTGGCAAGTCGACCGCCGCAAATCTACTACTCGGGCTTGAGAAACCAAACAGTGGAGAAATCTCATTCCAGTCCAAACCACTGGAT
>Ga0136561_1000620_pt1 | contig 11281 bp, 9 predicted proteins | sample AntRauMeHopE1498_FD_104641 | JGI IMG/M metagenome (GOLD analysis project Ga0136561, IMG submission 104641) | Saline lake microbial communities from Rauer Islands, Antarctica - Metagenome Hop E1 #498 | ecosystem: Environmental > Aquatic > Non-marine Saline and Alkaline > Saline | place... | reverse complement strand
GGAACCTCTAAGATAGCAGAAAAGTTTACCACTGGTCTGAAAGAGGTTACTTCCCCTCCAGTGCTGACAGCAAAAGTATCGGTATTCACACTTTCAAACAGTACTTCTTCGCTAATTACTTTGCTTCGACCAAATTCTCCTCGCTGGAAGATAGTTGAGTCAAAAGAGTCTGTTTCAATGGCCGCGGTGAGAATGAATTTATCATCATCTTCTCGTGAAATATTTAAACTTTTGATTTGAACGGTGTCGATAGTAGCTGACTGGAGTGCTTCAAAAACAGAGGCGATAGAAACGCTATTTTCTAATCGCTGATTTGCTTGCTGTAACCGTAAATCAAAATCAGTAATTGTTGCTAAATTTTCACCGCTGAAACTACTAATCTCAGCGTTCAAAGCTGCAATCTCGTCATCACGTTGTTGGTCAATATATTGACCATAGATAAATACTCCGCCGGTTGAAAGCAAAGTTGCAAACATTAGAATATAACTAATGTACGTAAAAATATAAAGCTGGCGGGTGGCACTTTTTTGTTTGTGCTTTACCGGACCACGCTTAGGAATAAAAGAATTATCCGAAGAACTTGTCATGCTTATATTATACGCACGTCTTGCACGAAAAAGAGGTGCTCCTGTGGACACTCTACTCGAACATTCGTAAAGCCGCACCTAAAGAAACGGTAAAAGATGGACCAATGGCTTTCATAGTGTCTTCCATAAAAGCTGGGTAGGCAACTTTAGAAAAAGGGTTAGCTGTGAGCACTTCACGCTCCAGGGCAGTTGCTAAGTAATTATCTAGACCAGGAAAGAGTGCTCCCCCACCAGAAAGATGCACCTCAGAAAAAGAGATTCCTGTCTTTGCTTCATACTCGCGGAGTACTTGCCTAAATTCTCGAAAGGCCCGATCGTAGCTGGAATTATGTGCCCGTTTCAATTCAGCAAAATTCGACTGCCCGGAATCCGCTGCGTATTTTTGTGCTTCCGCAGCCTCAAAATCAATCGACAAGACCTCGGAGATTTGTTTAGTGGCAATCGCTCCTCCTGCTCTGATTCGGTGCATTCTCATCAGCAAACCCTTGCGCGCAATATAGAGCTTTGAAGAGGTAGCGCCGATATCAATAATAGCCACGTCTTTATCCGCACTTTTAAACAAACTGCGGATTGAGCTAAAGCACTCAATCTCCGTTGGTGGCTGATTTAATCCCGCAAATTGCATGAGTACTTTGAAGCGTTCCAGACCAGAGTTTTGAATTGCCGCGATGAGAACATTTCGATGCTGCACTCCGTTGGTTTTTTCTTCTGACTTTGTCACCTCAACTTCAGCCCAATCAAGCGTAACCTCACTCAATGACGCCGGGATGACTTTACGCGCTTCAACTCGAACTAATCCAGAAAGATCAGCATCGGCATCAGCTTCAATACTGACGTTAGTAACAAAACTCGAAGACAGTGGCATTGCAAATACTGCCTCACGAGCGCGTACGGCGGATTCCCGCATGACATCAACCAACGCTTCTTGTTCTTGTTTGGGGTTGAGTTGTACAGATTCACCTAGCTGCTTTCCGGCGTAGGGGCCAAGCTGTACTTCGCCATACGTAGAGAGAGTAACTACCCCTTTGTCTTCTTTGAGCTCAACCACCTTTATAGAGGAAGATCCGATATCAATTCCCACAACAGTATTTGCTGGACCTTTCGCGGCTTGGAAAGATGAGGTTATTGAGTCAAAAATTTTCATACAGTTATGAATTATTCTAACATGGTAAATCTCGTATACTAGAATGTATCTATGCACAATTTAATACTCTTGTTAGATTTACTTTTTCCACCACGAGCAACCCAACTTGCCGTTCGAGGCTATACTGATGGAGATATAAAACATACTTTTCACTGTGTTGACGGAATTTGGTACGCTACAGGTTATTCCTCGACCCTGATGCAAGCGCTGATTATTGAAAATAAATTCTATGCCACAAAAAAAGCGACGGTTGCTTTGTCATATCTCTTAGAACAATTTTTGATTGAAAAGAAATTACAAGCTGCCTATGTGGTGCCCGTACCCCTTAGTAAGAAGCGTCAGCGAAACCGTGGATACAACCAAGTAACAAATATACTCAAAGCAACCAGCGTACCGATACAAATACGTACTGATTTAATCCAGCGCACCAAGGATACACCCCCGCAAGTTGGCCTAGAACGTATGCAAAGACTACAAAATGTTACAGGAGCGTTTTCAGGTACTATAAAAGCATGTGCTCAAATTCCGGACAATCAAAGTATCCTTCTCGTTGATGATGTCTTTACCACTGGCACGACACTCAAAGAGGCGCGAGCTACGCTCGCGCCTCTGGTACCGCCTTCCACTCGTATCATCTGTTTCGCTATTGCTCATTAACATTTTCTCCAAGTGTAGTATGCAATTAATTCTCCCTAAACATACTTACTTTCCTTGCAACAAAACGTCGTAGGCGAGCGCAACTATTTCTTGTGTATCCTCTAAAGATTCCTCTGGCACTGACCACCAATTTTTAATCACTACTGGCTCTGCCTCACCCTTTCTTAGGTACTTATACTGCTGTGAATCCATGTCTTGAAAGCGTTTTTGCAATTCTGGCTCTTTTACTTTCAAATACAAGGTGTCGTCGATAATCACCCCTAACTGCTTATTGCGTACCTTCAGCAATACTCCGCCAAACATTTTTGACGTGTGTATCAAACCAACGTTCGATAGTTGATCTAGCACATATTGGGTAAATTCGTTTGAGACAGACATGATCACCTGCAGTTATACACTTTGATTAATACGTAATTTAGCTACCAGCGGAAAATGATCTGAGCCGATGTATTCACCGCGGTAAAAAGTAGCTAGCTGAATATTTTTTGTTACGTATAGTTGGTCGATTGGTAATCGCAACAAGCGATATCGCGCGTGGAAACTGTAGACACATCTTCGCCCAATCTGGGGATCGTAGTATCTACCTAAGTGTTTAAACTGGAGCGCACTGCGGGACCAAACTACGTTATTAAAATCTCCCATCACTACTTCGGGCAACGATTTATCGCGAGCATATTTGGCTGTCTGCCTGAGCTCGGTATCTCTTTTTTCAGTCGTATTACCGGGCACTGGTGGTCTCGGGTGGAGGCCCCTAAATATAAATGATTGACCTTGCTTGGTAGTGAGCTGCGCATGGACGCTTGGAGTATCATCCCCAGCCACGTAATGAATCTGTGCTTGCTCTGTCGGAAGCTTGGTGGCAAATATACAGCCGTAACAATTATCTTTTAATTCACTCACTACGGTCTGGTACCCTTTGAGCGCCTCTTGTAATTGCCGTTGCCACTGCTCGTTTGTCTCCATCAAAAACAGCACGTCCGGCTGATGTGCATTAATCTGATTAATCACTAAGTCGTACTTGCTGTTGGACATTTCTACATTCGCGGCCATAAAAGTAACGTCGTGCGTCGAGTCTGCCTCGCTAGACGGTACTTCGGCTGATTTCAACCGGGTGTACGGATACAGCCACGATGCCTGGTAAATAATAATGACCAACAAAACAACCGTCATAAAAATCGAAAAGAAGGTCATTTCGCTGAAGATACTCATCGTCAGAAGTACCGCAATTGCGGTAGTAAAAATATGTAGTCGCGGAAACTCACATACCCGAACCCACCAAAAACGACTCGGACTCAGTGGGAGCAGAGTAACTATCAAAAGCAGTGAGCTGACAACGTAAATAAATACCATTGTCAGCATAGTAAGCTATTTTTGCCAAATCATCCAGAGAGAATCTTTTAGGCTCGTATGTACTTGAAGTACGTTACCCACGCACAAGATTCTGTTACCACTTACTCAAAACACTCTCTTTCGAAAAGGTTTTTTGGTACTATGTCCCTACTGTATGGCCGACTATCTCGAAACCTTAAAAAAGCACTTTGGCTATACCGCCTTTCGGCCACTCCAAGAGGCAGTGATTACTGAATTTTTGTCCGGGCGCGACACATTAGTACTGATGCCGACAGGGGGCGGGAAGTCTTTGTGTTACCAATTGCCAGCGCTCATGCTTGGCGGAACTACTATCGTTATCTCACCCCTTATTTCACTTATGAAAGATCAGGTTGACGCGCTGACAGCCAATGGCATTGCAGCCACATTTTTGAACTCTTCGGTTGATGGCGGTGTGCTGCGACAGCGAATGAGCAACACGGTGGCCGGGAAATACCAACTGGTTTACATGGCACCAGAAAGATTGTCTGTGCCGGGGATGATTGATTGGCTGCATACGTGTAACGTCACTGCGCTCGCCATCGACGAGGCGCACTGCATCTCGCAGTGGGGGCATGACTTTCGACCCGACTACCGAAACCTAAAATCCTTCCGAGCCTCTTTCCCCACCATTCCCATCATTGCTTTAACTGCCACTGCCACGCCACAGGTAAAAGAGGACATCATTAGTGAACTACATTTACAAAACCCACAGACGTTTGTTTCTAGCTTCTACCGACAAAATCTAGAAATAAAAGTGCTGCCCAAAAAGAACGAGGTACAAAAAATTATCTCTCTGCTGCGTAAGCATCCAGGTGAGTCTTGTATTGTGTACTGCTTCTCCCGCAAAGACACCGAGTCCTTGGCAGATACACTACAAACAGAAGGCTTTTCTGCTGGTGCGTATCACGCTGGTCTGGAGGCAACCAAGCGGGCTGACATCCAAGATGATTTTATTCACGACCGCATCAATATCATCACTGCCACCACGGCTTTTGGAATGGGGATTGATAAACCAGACGTCCGGCTCGTCATTCATCGTACCTTCCCTAAGACCCTCGAAGGATACTACCAAGAAATTGGCCGCGCGGGTCGCGATGGGTTGCCTTGTGAATGCGTACTACTATATTCTGCTGGCGATAAAATCAAGCTCGACTATTTCTTGAGCATGGTCTCAAACGAGAACGAAAAACAAAAAGAGCTCGCTGGAATTATAGAGGTAATGAACTATGCCGAGGGACGTTCGTGCCGCTGGGTTACGTTAATTAGTTATTTTGGTGAAGCTCCGACTATTACTACCTGCGATACCTGCGACGTCTGCAAATCAAGTGTAGACACTATTGATGCCACCGAAATAGCCCAAAAAATTCTCTCGGGAATTATTAAAACCGGTGGTCGATTTGGTCGTGCTCATGTCATCAAGGTTCTGCGTGGCTCTAAAGAACAAAAAGTACTCGATTATAATCACGATACACTGTCAGTTTGGGGTATCACCAAAGACGTTCCAGAAAGTGTCTTAAATGAGGTGTTCATGCAACTACTAGCGGTTGGATTTATCCGCAAGAACGTTGGTGAATATCCAACGTTTACTATCGGTAAAGCGGGTGCCGAGTTCTTAACTAAGAAAGCTACTCTTATGCTTCCTAAAGTAGTTGACGATATGTTACTTAGCGACGCCGACCCTGTCCCGACACAAAGCAGTAAAACAAAAAAGAAAGCTCGTAAAGTCAGTGGGAAAAAAGCTATCAAGACCGATGAGGCCTGCTTCGCCGTCCTTAAGACTCTACGAACCAAGCTGGCAGAAGACCGTGGTGTCCCGGCTTTTATCATTTTTGGTGATGCCTCGCTACACGCAATGGCCTACCAAAAACCCCAAACAAAAGCGCAGTTTGCGACCATTTCTGGTGTCGGAGAAAAGAAATTAAAAGAATATGCTGATGTATTTATAGCAGCGATTGGTGAGTATATTAATAAAAATTAACTATTTTAACTGGAACATCCAAAATACCTTGACCATTGTATTAATACACCGCTCTGCTACCGTTAGGGTATATCAGTCTAACTCAGTATTTACATGAACAATCGAATTGGATGGTTTACCGTGTATGCAGTATTTTTTGTTGGGGGCTTTATTTTGTTTACGGGAATTTTCCAAGATGACATTAGCACAAAGAGTGATGTCAGTTACACCAGTGAAGTCTTCGCTTTCACTGAAGGAGAAACCGAATTCACTATCCAGTACAGCCCGGAAAGCGATTTCGCTGAACTCACTATCGACGGCACTACCTACGAACTAGGGCGAATAGTCTCAGCCTCGGGAGCGAAATACACGAACACTGACGAGTCAGTTGTATTCTGGGAACACCAGGGCGAAGCATTAGTTGAAATGAACGGCAAGAGAATTGCTGCAGCAACTATTCAAACCAACGAAGGTTCAACCAATGGAAGCCCAACGACAAACGAACTTACCGGCACCACTTGGCAGTGGCAAGAGACCCAGTACAACAATGGCAACGTAGTTGTACCCAACCAGGCTGGTGACTTCGTATTAACCTTCATGGATGAAGATCGCTTCTCAGCCAGCACTGACTGCAACAATCTCATGGGTGACTACGGGGTAAACGCTAGCAGTATCAGCTTCACCCAAATCGCTGGTACTAAAATGGCCTGCCCTGATATCGATTCCAAAGAAACGACTTTCGCTAAAATGCTCGAGGAAACCAACGGCTTTATAATCACTGAAGATGGTAAACTTGCTCTCACTATTAAGTACGACTCCGGCAGCATCATCTTCAGCCCGGTCCCTACCCCAACGATCGAAGCTACTCCAAGTGACCAAACGACTCACAGCGCCATTATCGGTACAACAGTAGCTGAGGCCGAGGCGTACGCCAAAGAACGTGGCGTCAGCTTCCGAACCGGCTCAATCGATGGTGAAGGAATGCTAGTCACGATGGACTTCCAACCAGGCAGAATCACCGCCGCGGTAGTCAACAATATTGTAGTCAGCTATACCGTCGAGTAAACAAAAAAACAGACCAAGCAACCTTAACTACTCCGCACTCCATCTGCCAACATTTTCAGAGCCTGCTCCATTGAGCCGGCGTTTGTTATATGCCCAGCGTTGACGAAAAATATTTCGTCGGCGTTTTCAATGGTATTGAGCCGGTGCGCAATAATGATTCTCGTGGTTTTCTGTGGCAGCTGCGTAAGCACTTCCTCTAAAATTTGCTCGGTAACAGTGTCGATATTCGCGGTTGCCTCGTCTAAAATAAGCACCTCCGGCTGACGCAAAATACTTCTCATGAAGGTAATAAGTTGTTTTTGCCCGAGCGAAATAGCGCTGCTAGAATTATCTACCTTGGTATGCAGACCTTCCTCAAAACGATTGAGTAGATTTTGCAAACCGTGGTCTTGTATCACCTGAGTAAAAGCAGCATCAGAATAATCAGCGTAGACTTCATTGCCGTACAAAAGATTTTCTCGAATCGAACCAGAAAATAATATTGGTTCTTGTAAAATAAAACTGATTTTCTGGGTTCGTTCTTCGTTACTGTACTCACGAATATCTCGACCATTAAGTAGTACCGTACCTTGGCTTGGGTCATATAAGCGTGCCATCAACAGTGCAGTGGTTGTTTTTCCTCCGCCAGTTGGCCCCACCAAGGCGTATGTCTTGCCAGCCAATAGAGAAATGTTGATATCGCTTAACACCAACTTACTTTCATCGTACCCAAAAGAAACATCAGAAAATTCCAACACTGGTGTAGGGTTTAAAGTCTGCTTATCACTACCAGTCGGTGTCAGAAAGGTCAGAGTATTTTTCATACTCAATATAACAGCAATGCGATCCCAGCTGGCTAGGGCAACTTGCAAGTTTGCCCACAAACTAGCCAACTGACGTAAAGGATCATAAAAGTTACTCACGTAGACCAAGAAACCAATCAGTAACCCAATGGTAAGTTCACCACCACTAATGAGATACACTCCGTAGAGCAACACCACCAACTGCGAAGCATAGGAAGCAAATTCAAATACTGGACCAAACGTCTGATTTGCGATGCCGGCTGAAATAGCTTTTGTATAGTTAGTTTGATTTGCCTGGGCAAAATTATTTTTGAAAAATTCGCGCTGGTTAAACGCCACGATGACTTTGAAGTTTGCAATGCTCTCAGAGATTTCGGCTGAAAGCTCTCCGGTGGCCTTGGCAGCACTACTGTTAGTGCGCTTAATCCACGGCGAGACCAACTGGGTAAAGACAATCAAAAACACCACTGGTAAGAGCGCAGCGACTGCTAATTTCACGTTTAACACCAACATAAACCCGGCTGCTCCAACCATCACTACCGCGCTGCTAAAAAAACTTACCAGGGTACGGGAGAAAAACTGGTTGAGTTTATCAGTATCATTGTTGATGCGAGAAATTAAGTCTCCTGTTTTGTTCGCATCAAAAAACGCTACGGGTAATGACTGTAGTTTTTGAAATAGATTATTGCGCAGCTTAAATAACACTCTTTGCCCGACACCACCCATTAATCTGGTTTGAAAATAGCTCGTCACCAACCCAACACCATATAATCCCAATAAGATTCCCCCAAAAGTCAACACACCTGAAAATTCTTTCGTGACAATGTACGTATCAATTACATAGGCAATAACCAATGGTGCTACTAAATTTACCCCCGAGTTCACCACTGAAACAAGACCGGCGTAGATTAAGATTTTTTTCTCATCGCCAAGAAAACCCAGTAAAGAGCGCACCGTGCTCCAAGTGGAACGAGGTGATTTTTCTTGATCTTGGTCTAATTTATAATTCATAGGAATTGGTTGAACGTTGCGAGCTGTAGATTTGCATGTACTCCGGCGAGGTTTGTAATAGTTCCTTGTGGGTGCCAGAAGCAATCAGCTTGCCTTTCATCAAGAGCAAGATCTGGTCGTATGATTCTATCGAAGCAATCTTTTGCGTGATTGAAATAAGGGTAACGTCTGGATAGTTATCTGAAATATTTTGCAAGATTGACCGCTCGGTCTTTGTATCCACCCGAGCAGTAAAGTCATCGAGGTACAAAACGGTGGGATTAAGCACCAACGCACGAGCTAACATAAGTCTTTGTTTTTGACCGCCGGATAAGGTACTTCCTCGTTCAGAGACGATAGTCTGAAGTCCGTGCGGCAGGCTCGCTACTAGTTCATCGAGCTCAGCAGTTTGAATCGCCAGTTGTAAAGCAGACTCAGACACTTCAGCATCAAAGCTAATATTTTCTTTAACGGACGTGTTAAAAACAATACTATCTTGGAACACAATACCAACCTGCGCAAAAAAAGATGTAGGAGCATACTCATGTACCAGAACACCATCATACGTAACCTGTCCATCATCGGGAGCAATTAATCTGGTCATAATATTGAGCAGTTGAGTTTTACCGGCCCCGGTTGGACCAATGATGGCTGTCTTTGATTTTTGTGCTATTGAAAATGAAATGTTTTGCAGCGCTGGTCTTTCATCGTAGGCAATCGATACACCCGACACCGTAACCTGGCCCAACAAAGTAGTAGTAATCGCACCTGCTTCTTTTACATCTGGGGCCGACAATACTGCATATACTCGTTCGTACGAAGCACTCGCTTGGGCAATAATACTACTAATAAATCCAATCGTAATAATTGGAAAAATCAGGATTCCAATGTAGCTATTGAATGCCACGAACGAACCGAGAGTCATCTCGTCATTGATGACGTAATATCCACCCAGCACCACCACAATCAGCGTAGCGATGCTCGCCACGAAAGTAATCAGCGGCACCAAAATGGAAAACAAATTCAGTATCCCCAGACCAATTTCTTTTGACCGCACGTTGGCAACAGTGAATTTAGCCAACTCATCACCCACTGAGTTGAGCGTCCGAATCAAAGCGGCGCCGATTATGCTCTCACTAATAATCCCATTTAGCGTGTCAATTATTTCTCTACTCTGGGTGAATAGTTTTCTAATTATTTGAAATACCAAAAAAAATGCAATTCCGATAATCGGTACGATGGTTAAAACCGCGGCCGCAAGTTTGACGTTTATATTGAACAATATGATGGTTGCTCCAATAATAATAACCACTGAAGACACCAGCACTACCACTGCTTGCGAGACAAAAGATTTTATTGAATCTATATCAGAAGTGATATTGGTAAGAAGTTTTGAGGCGGAGTACTTCTCAATGAACATAAAGTCTTGCACGGCTATCTTTTCTATCAACTTGGTGCGAATATCTTTTGCCACCCGTTCTAAAACATAAATTTGAATAATACTTTGCAGGTAAGAAAAAAACAAAATACCCAAGGCAAACAAACCAAATGTCAGCGCGACAGATTCACTATTAAAATTCCCCGTCTGAAACTGATCGATAACATCGGCAATCAAGGTAGGTATCACCAACACTAGTCCGTTGACAACAATACCTAACGCAATTAATCCAGCAATCGACCCCTTATATAATAAAAGTAAACCAAAAATACTCGCTGATGGTAGAGTTTTATTACTCGGCTGTGCAACCGCTACGTTAGTTGATTTTGTACGCATAGTAATCAATACCAAACCTGATGTAGCTCAGCATACAGCAACTTCCAGTAGTTGGTAAGGATTATAAAAACCATCATTCGACGTTGAGTGTCGAATGATGGTTTTTATCGTGAGCACTACTTCTTCTTCGCTTTTGTGACTTTTTTAGCTATTTTTTTAGCCGGTGCAGCTTTTTTAGTTGCCGCTTTTTTAGTAGCCACTCCTTTTTTACTAACGGCTTTTTTTACGGCTTTTTTAGCTACTTTCGGTATTACTTTTGAAGCAACTGATTTCTTAACCACTACTTCCTTCTCAACCACTACAGCCACTACCTCAGGAACACTCGTTTTTTTAGGTGGCAGTGGTGGGTTCATAACATCAAGAATACGATTTAGTCTCGCTTCAATAGTTGAGAGCTGCCTTTGGATACCCGCTAGCTGGTCGCTCGACGGTGACTGCGGTCTGTCGTGCCGCTCAGGCCGCTCGCTTCGTGGCGGTTTTGAGTGACCACTTCGATTATCATGTCGCCGGTCAGCCCCACGCTCACCGTCTGCTTGCTTCTTCGCAAAACAATCACTACAAAATACTGGTTTGTCAGAACTAGGGCGAAACGGTAATGTGCAAGCTTTGTGACACTGAGAACACTCAGCTTTGAACATTTCTGCTGGTCGTCCACCTGGCTTACCGCCGGCGTGTTTATTACCACCAGGGCGATTACCTCCTCTGGTATCTCCACCAAACTTTGGTTTTCCCCCGAAGCCCTTTCCTTTTCGTTTAAATCCTCCGTCTTTAAAGTTATTCATTGCTGGAACTATGCCACAAACCAAGTACATTAGCAATCAGTACTCGATCTCGATTGAAGGTCGTTGATACATCAGCCACCGTCAGTGGCTGCTCGGGAGCAAATACTACTAATCCAGATTCATCTTCTTCAGCCCACGCACCCGCCACTACCGGACTAAAAGAAATACCAGC
>Ga0136561_1000618_pt1 | contig 11305 bp, 10 predicted proteins | sample AntRauMeHopE1498_FD_104641 | JGI IMG/M metagenome (GOLD analysis project Ga0136561, IMG submission 104641) | Saline lake microbial communities from Rauer Islands, Antarctica - Metagenome Hop E1 #498 | ecosystem: Environmental > Aquatic > Non-marine Saline and Alkaline > Saline | place... | reverse complement strand
TGCCTGCTTTGTTATTAAGTGTATCGACTTTTTCATCGGCAATTGATGAGCCTGGCAATAGCAATGAAGTAAGTCAAATTGAGAAAATTACGGTTACCGGTTCAGCAACTGCGAACAATAAGCCTGTGGGAACCTTTGGTTCACTAGTTTCAAATTTAGAATACGACCCACGCGTTGACCTGCAGTCGCGCAATATGGCAGAAGCGCAAGCCGATGTGACCATCCGTGGCGGTATTTTCGAAAACACGGGCTTTAGAATAGGCAGCGCGACCTTATTTGACCCACAAACCGGGCATTATTTTGCGGAAATTCCTATTGCTCAAGAAATGCTTAGTGACGCGAACGTGCTAACAGGTGCAGACAACGCGCTTGTCGGTGTTAACAGCTCAGTAGGCACTGTTTCTCGCGACTGGATCCCCATAAAAACCGCAGGTAGCGTTTCTATTGGCGCGGGTAATAACAACTTTAATTTACAGCGAATTCACAGCGGTGTGGTTTTGGCACTAGGTGACGTCAACGATTGGACTATCGGTTTAGAAGGTGAGTTCTCACGCTCCCAAAGCAACGGCACTATAGACAACGGTGACCACGATTTTCAGCGGGCCTCTGGTCGTATTCAGCTAGTTGGGCCGCAGTCACAAACTGACCTGTTTTTTGGCACCCAAGAAAAATTCTTTGGTTGGCCAAATATGTACACACCCTTTAATTTCAATGAAACTGAGGACCTAGACGCGCGACTATTAATACTTAATCATAAACAATTCTACGCACAGGACAGCACCTTTGAAGTTTCCGCTTATTATCGCCGTCACACTGGCCATTATGTTTTGTCGCGTGAAAATCCTGATATTTTCGAAGCGTTTCACGAGACTGATGTTAAATCGGTAGCGGTGTCTGGTCGCCATGCCCAAACTGCGTCTTTTGCGCTTAATTATTCAGCGCAGTTTATAGCAGACGGTATTAAATCAACCACGCTTGAAAATAACTTTACCTCTCGTCATTATTATAAGGTCAGTGTGTTGCCTGAGTACACGATGGATTTAAACAATGACCAACAGTTAACTTATCGTCTCGGCGCTGCTTTTGACGACACCAACCGCGATAGCTCACAAACGTCACTAATTGGCGATATAAGCTTGAACACAATAAATGCTGACGATACTTCTCAAACGGTCTATCTTTCTTATGCCCAAGCCAGCCAAGTTCCTGGTTATACCGCTATTGGCGGCAGTGACACCGGTGGCTTATTCAGAAGTAACTATAATCTTGCGCGAGAAAAGACTGAAAACCTTGAAGTAGGCTTGGCATTAGAAAGAGACACTTGGCGTCTTGATGCTGCGATTTTTTATCGACAAGATGATGATTTGACCGATTGGACGTATAGCCTTAATTCAAGCTCTGCGCGCTCAGCAAACTCGGTCGATATAAAAACTTTAGGCTTAGAGCTACTTGCCATAAAACGTTTAGATAATGCACAAATAATCACCAGCTATACCTTCCTTGATAAATCAGAAGACTATGGCACTGCTGATATCGATGCTAGCTTTTATGCATTGAACTTCCCCGATCACCGCGTAACCTTAGGGGTTATCTGGCGTCCTGCTAATATGATTGAAGTTCGTATTGATAACGAGTGGCGTAAACAGCAAGAAAACACCCTACGAAACGGTGAGGATGACGCTTTATTCACACACCTTACAGTAAAAATATCACCTGAACAGTTTACAGGTCTAGATATTATGCTGGCAGCAGACAATCTTTGGAATGAAGCTTTTGAAGAGATTCCCGGCACGCCTGGGCGAGGAGAACAATACACGCTCAGTGCTACCTACCGCTGGTAGAATTATAATAAGCTTTTTAAGAGTAAAGTAACCCTTACCCAGATGTGTAATAATGCGGCTGGCCACATTAATACAAGCGGCAGCCGCGCTTGCTGTTAGTTGTAAATTTAGTGATATAAATTCGAGTTAGATTATATGCAAATGTTTGAAGCGATCCTGCAATTGACCACTGTTCACTGGGTAACCATAACAGTAATGTTGCACATAAGCTTTTCGTTCCTTACATCAGTACACGTGCTGCTCTTTAAAGAAAATGAACGCACGTCATTGGCGTGGATTAGTCTCGTAATACTGTCTCCTGTGCTAGGCGGCATGTTTTATTGGCTGTTTGGCATAAACCGCATTAAGCGTTTGGCACAAAAAGAACACCCACCAGAGCTGAAAGAGGATCTTCGCCAAGAAGAAACCACTATTAAATTTCATTGGCTACCCAAACATTGGCATAGTGCGATCATTTCAGGCTATACCATTCATCCGCTCAGTCATTTAGCCGGCAATACCGTTGAGCCGCTTATTAATGGTGACGCCGCTTACCCTGAAATGATCCAATCCATTAATCGCGCAAAACGCTACGTTGTGTTGTCCAGTTATATATTTGACTGTGATTCACTGGGGCAGCAGTTTGTTAACGCTTTAGCTAAGGCGCAGCAGCGGGGGGTAACCGTAAAAGTGCTACTTGATGGGATAGGTATTCGATACAGCTGGCATAAATCTGACCGCGCGTTAAAAAAACTCGGTGTCACCACCGCGCGTTTTTTACCTGCAATTTCGCTCACTAGCATTCGCTTTATCAACTTACGAAATCATAGAAAAACACTCTGTATAGACGGCGAGCTTGCCTACATCGGCGGAATGAACATCAGTAAAAACAATGTGGTTAAGTCTGCGAAAAAACCTATTGACGACGTCCAATTTAAGGTCACCGGCCCAGTGATTGATCAAATTAGTCAGGTCTTTGTTGAAGATTGGTTTTTTGCGACCAGAGAGAAAATTCAGTTCCCTCAATATGATCCAAGTGCACCTACACCCCTGCAGTTAAGTAATAACTCGGTGCTTAGCAGAGTAGTACAAGACGGCCCTGATGAAAACCACAACCAAGTAAAGTGGACATTAATTAACGCGCTGGTATGTGCGCAAAAAAGTGTCAAAATCATAACGCCTTATTTTATTCCTGATCAATCACTTATGACGTCTTTGCACGCTGCGGCGCTGCGCGGTGTGTCAATTGAAATTATTGTGCCTGGCAATAGCAACATTCCATTTATAAATTGGGTAATGGAGGCTAACTTTTCAAGAATTATTCAGCATGGGATAAAAATTTATACAAACAACAGGCCCTTTGACCATAGCAAAGCTGTCATGATTGACGATATTTGGTCCTTTATAGGCTCGAGTAACTGGGATGCGAGGAGCCTAGAGTTTAATTTTGAAATTAATTTAGAATGTTTTGACGCCGATCTTAACGCGAAATTAACGGCTCTGTTTGATGTAAAAAGACAAAACGCAGCCCTTGTTAATAAGAGTGAAATTAATGCGTTGCCTATCTATAAGAAAGTGCGCAACAACTTGTTCCGTTTATTTTCACCCTATCTTTAACTCCGTGCGTATGCATTATATGATCAAAGTGCAGCGCTATTTATAGGCCCAAATGCTCATTCTGAAAAGTCGTTACAGTAAAGTTGAGTCTCTGAAAATTATGGGCAGTGCTTCTAAGCGGATAATGGGGCCTAATATAAACGTGTTACTGTGGAACGTGTTTAAGTGCAAAAAGAAAGGCTGGCAGGAAGACTTTGTTAGTCTAGTACGCAATAAAAACCTAATCCTGCTGCAAGAAGCCGTTTTAAACTCACCTTTTGACTTACACTTCAATGAATCCCAACGGCACCAGTGGATTATGGCGCGCAGTTTTAGAAACATAAAAACCAACATTGTGACGGGTGTTAAAACGGGTGCTATTGTTGCCGCAAATAATCATCACTTTTCAGTATCGGCGCACGGTGAGCCCTTAACGCAAACAAAAAAAATGCTGCTGGCAACACAATACCCAATATCGCCTGTGCAATCTCTGCTAGTGGTTAACTCGCATATGATTAACTTTGTTTCATTTGAAAAGTACAAAGCGCATCTTAAACAAGTTTTTCAGGCCTTGTGCCAGCATACTGGACCTATATTGTTGGCGGGTGACTTCAATACATGGAATGGAAGAAGGTTAGAATATTTTAACCATCTTGCTGCGTCTTTCTTGTTAGAAGAAGTACAGTTGTGCCGCAAGCCTAAGTTAAGTCATATGCTGCAACATCTTGACCATGTTTACTGTCGCGGCATAGAGGTAATAGACGCTCACGTGCATACGAACATTCATTCTTCCGACCATTTTCCGATTAGTCTGTCGCTGCGAACGCTTAACTGAGTAAGCTTTAATAAGCTGCCATTTCCATGTAAATCAATAGCTTATTTATGGGCATTAGACTAGACTCTGATGCTATAAAAAATCAAGAAAAAAGTAAAGGGGTCAGGTCCAATTAGCCCCTTTTTGTTAGCGCCTACTCTTTCTCTGGAATATCTTCAATTAGCTTTGTGATCGCAGGGTTGTTGCTGAGTTTGGCAAAGTCTAAAAGATAACTTCTTTCAATCTCTGGCATTGCTTCGTTTCCTAATAATTCTTTTACCGACTGCTCTTCACCATTTGCTATGGCAGTTTCTAAAGCTGCAAAGTTGGCTATACCGTGCTTGGGTTCAGTATTTTTGTTCGAGGTCATTAGTTAAGCTCCATTGTTATAAATTAAGTGTTTAGCGGAACATAAAGTCATTTAAGCAATGACAAACATGTCCATAAAGCTGTCTACTGGCGTGTTTTCTAATTTGCTCTTATCCTTACACAAAGTGAATATGGTGTTGCACTGCTGGCTTGGAAAACGCGATGCTAGGTTAGATTTGAATTTTTGTTCCAAAAGCGGAATTCCTTCTTCACGGCGGCGCCGATGACCCACTGGATATTCTACTACTATTTCTTGAGTGCTACTGCCATCTTTAAAGCTTACTTGAATAGCATTGGCAATAGCACGCTTATCGGCTTCTAAATATTCTAAAGTAAAGCGTTTATCTTCTATAATCTCCATTTTGCTGCGCAGCTCATCTATGATTGGATGTGCCTCATGAAATGCGTCTTCATAGTGCTCGGCGATTAAATTTCCAAATGCTAAGGGCACGGCAATCATATATTGCAGGCAATGGTCGCGATCAGCAGGATTAGCTAACGTTCCCGTCTTTGAAATAATGCGAATGGCGGACTCATGCGTACGCACCACAATTTTCTCAATATCTGCTAGACGATCTTTTACCTCATTATGCAAAATAACCGACGCTTCTGCGGCTGTTTGTGCGTGAAATTCAGCAGGAAATGAAATCTTAAACAAGATGTTTTCCATCACATAAGAGCCGTATCCTTGCGAAAAAGTAAACTGGCGTTGATCATCTGCCTTTATCTTTTGGTCTTTGTTTGTTTTCGAAAACAAGACATCGTAAAAGCCCCACACCGGGGCGGTTAACACGCTTGGTATGCCCATTTCGCCGCGCATTGACATACTGGCCAAGCTAACAGCTCTTGCAGTAGCATCTCCAGCCGCCCATGACTTGCGTGAACCTGCATTTGGGGCATGCCGATAAGTGCGCAGGGCGCTGCCGTCTACCCACGCTTGAGATACCGCTGCCATAATCTGCTCTCTGCTGCCGCCCATCATTTTAGTAACCACCGCCGCTGAGGCAACTCTGACCAATAAAACATGGCATAAACCCACGCGATTAAACGAGTTTTCAAGCGCGATAACACCTTGAATTTCATGCGCTATAACCATTGCTTCAAGCACTTCTCGCATAAGCAGAGGCTGCTCGTTTTTGGATAATCTGACTTGAGACAAGTGATCTGCTACGGCTAATATAGCGCCTAAATTATCTGATGGATGCCCCCATTCAGCCGCCAGCCAAGTATCGTTGTAGTCTAACCAGCGTATAATACAGCCAATGTCCCAGGCAGCTTTTATGGGATCTAGCACCAAGGAAGTGCCAGGCACTCTGGCCCCGTTTGGTACAATTGTACCAGCTACAATGGGTCCAAGAAGCTTAGTGCATTGTGGGAAGCGCAGCGCTAGCAGTCCACAGCCTAAAGTATCCATTAAACAGTTACGAGCCGTGTCCATCGCTTCATCGCTGAAGGTGTCATACGTTAATACATAATTGGCAATATCTTGAATGACTTGGTCATAATCGGGGCGATTACTGATGTCTACATTAGTGCTCATAGTGTATTCCTTTTCGTGAGTTAAATACCTGTCGTAGGTCAACCATAACACTTATTCGCAAGGTAAATACCTGTGCGAGGTCAAGCATAGCAATAATTCTTGAATTGATTTACCTATACGCTCTACACTAAATACAATTGCTCATGATATGCTGACTTATGGAGTCAAGCTTTCGTGATAGGTTAGTAGTTATGGCGAGTGACATTAAGCACATTGGCATTTTGACCTCTGGTGGTGATGCCCCTGGAATGAACGCGGCGGTGTTTGCGGTTGCAAAAACCGCAAAAAATCACGGCATAAAGCTTAGCGGCATAAGGAAAGGATTTGAAGGCCTTATCGACAATGATTTATTGCCGCTTGATCCTAATAAAATGCAAAGGTTGATGCACCAAGGCGGCACCATTCTAAAAACCGCGCGAAGCGAACGCTTCATGTCTGCCCAAGGACAAAATAAAGCCTTGCGCACTATTGAGCAAAATAAGCTCGACGCGATTATTGCTATAGGCGGTGACGGCACGTTTCGTGGCATGTTGGCCCTATCAAAAATAAGTAATATTCCCTTTATTGGTATCCCTGGCACAATAGACAATGACATTGCAGGGACTGACTATACACTGGGCTTTGATTCAGCGGTAAATACGGCCGTAAAATGCATCGATAATATAAGAGATACTGCTGAGTCTCACAACCGCGTGTTTTTGGTTGAAGTTATGGGCCGTGATTCGGGCTACATAGGCATACATTCTGGCCTAAGCTGCGGCGCCGATGCCATTTTAGTGCCCGAAAGTAATGAAGACATCAACTATCTTTTGCACAAAATAAAGCACTACAATAGTGAAGACGCTTTTATAGTAGTAATGTGTGAAGGGGACGAGCTAAACGTCGAGCAAGTTTCGTCAAAAATTCGCAAAGTAAACGCCCACATAGATTTACGTATTGCCAAACTTGGGCATATACAAAGGGGCGGCAACCCGTCTGCGCAAGACCGAATGCTGGGAATAAGGCTAGGCGTTTTGGCCACTAAAGCGATTATAAATGGAGAAAGCGGCAAAATGGCGGGGGTGTGCGACAATAAGCCAACATTACGCCCAATTAAGAGCGTAATGAAAAAACAAAGTGTAGACGCCGAAACGCAAGACCTCTTAACACTATTTTGTGGATAACAAATAACCGCCTAGGTATTTGGCGTATCGCTTTGAATATGGCCATCAATCAGGTTAATGGTGCGCGCACCACGGTTTCTACCAAGGGCCTCGACTCAGTTAAATAGCAGGGTAATTTTGGTCGCTGCCATTAGCACAGTGTGCCACAACCCACAGCCGGCAGAAGTAAAATGACAATGACATATTTATACCTGAGAGCGGGAAATTATTCTCTGTGGTATTTATTTATGCTCGTGAATGCGAACGGCCAGCACATCTTGTTTTACGCCATGTAAAACAGCATTTGCAGTAGAGCCTAACAGCAGTTTTATACCGCTTCTGCCGTGGGTCCCAATTACAATTAGGTCGGCCTCGATATCGTTTGCAATATCTTTTATTTCATCCGCAGCATTGCCTGTTTTTAAACATACTTGCTGCTCGATTATACCAAACTCTTCACCAATATCGGCTAGTTTGTTGCGCGCATTTTCTAAGCGACCAGCATCATCTATTGCGTTGTAGTCTGCTCCGTATAAGTAAGGTTGAATATAAATCGCGCTAAGCGATATATACACGAGAGTAAGATCTTTTGGAGATTGGCAAATCGAAAGCGCTTTTGTAATGATGCCTTCGTAGTCGGCATTGATGTCTATTGCGACTAATATTTTTTTGTATGTGCTCATGATGTTGACTCCGTATAGGCGAATGTTCTGTTTAGGTATGGATAGTATATACTGTGCTTATGTGCTTAAATCTGCAAGATGAAAGTGCAATTCAGCTCTTGCCTGAACTTACCCCTGAAATTCTTCCTGCAAAATAGTAACGAGGCTGCTGCAGCGACGCGGCCGTTCTCGCTTTATCTATTTCACTTACAAAATCTTGTATATAATCATCCATAAATGGATGGTTTGCCCCGGTTTGCCCCGCATGTAAGCGTGAGGCTATAGTGCCCATATTAGTCAGGGCGGTGAGCACTTGCTCGCGCTGCAGTTCAGGCTGGTTTTGGACCTGACCAATGGTCTGATCGAGCGGTTCAAAAAGTGCCTTATCCAGTATTGCCATCTGCACGGGCAATTGATGCATATCTGAGCGCAAATAATCCTGCTCAGTATATTTGAAATCAGGCGGGTAGGTCACTTTGCGTACGGTTGAAGCAAATTGGCTAGTGGATCCGGCTATGAATAAGGCGCTTATAAGGGTAATCGCCGCAATTTTTGGTAAGGTCACGTTTACTTTTATCATCTTTTGCGTTCCAGCGTAAGTACGTTAAACGTTTACAATTAAAGCGCTTTCTCTGTTTTATGAATCATCTCAACAAGTTCGTCTTTGAGGTGAACGCGGCGTTTTTTTAGCGACTCTAGATAGTCATCTGCTACGCGTGCGTTATCTTGTTCTATCTTATGCACTTCGTTTTCCAATTCGTGGTAGCTGTCAAATAATTTAGCAAAGTGGGCATCGTTCATTTTAAGATGACGAATTGTATGGTGGTGTTCGGGGAGGTCCTTTACGAGTGTATGTTTTTCTAATGACATTTTCATAATCCTTGTTTATTCGCATGAGCCCTTATGTTAACGAATCTGGATATAGTCATGTTGATCTGGATCAGCTTTATTGCAATGCTATAAGGCTTGAGTCGCAAGGAGGCGTCTAGGTTTACCAAATGCTTCGGCGGCGATATCGACCAGTTGATGACAACCGTGCCGGCACCCAAAGCAGCGTCTGTAGAGTAAAAATAGCAGAAAGGACCATTAGCTTGCTGGCCTCTTTCTTTGGTTTGAAGGATAGTTAAGGGGTGGCTGGGATTTCCTCTAACAGTTTTGCAATATCCGGATTGTCGCTATGTTTGGCCAAATTAATAAGAAAGCTTTTTTGTATTTCGTCAAATAATATATTGGTCAAAAGCGCTTTTAGACGCTCTAAAGCCATGCGCTTAAAGGCGTACGAAAATCGTACTTGGCTACTTGTAAAAAGCGACTAATATAAATATGGGTATTTTGCTTAACTCAAGTTAGTATACACGTAAAGCAACAGCTTCTTTCCCCACTCTTTTTAACACAGATAATTTACGATATTTGATTATGCCGAAACGCCGTCTAAGCAAGCTTAATAGTGCTTATAATAAAAATAGAAGTTCGCAGGAAACCCTCGGCGATATAAAGGCGAGTACTGCAAACGTGACGCAAAAAAATGATCTTGAGAACTCAAAGCGAAACAAGGGGACTAAGACTGCCGCAAACGCGCGAGTTGAAAAACGAAGAGCAGACAATTCAACGCTTAGGCAAACGCTTAAATACTCTCAAAAAGAGGCCTTAGCTTCCTCCGCTATGACAGCAACCAGTGATAACTTCTTCAATGCGTTTGCCATTTACCTCCAAGCCAGCATGACACAATTGGGCATTTTAACGGGATTACCTCAATTGTTTGGTGCGATTATGCAAATTTTTTCGATTTGGTTAAGCAATTATTTTTGTCGCAAAAAAATCATCGTTTACGGTGCTGTTTTACAGTCAATCGTATTAATAATAATGGCAGTTTTAGCACTCCTTAGACCAACATACGGTATCTGGTTTTTTATTTTGTTAGTCCTTTTGCACCACGGCTTACTCAATCTTATACAGCCACAATGGCGGGCGTGGATGGGCAGTATTGTGCCTGCGAGCAGGCGTGGTTCTTTTTTTGCCGCACGTACTCGTATTGTCATGTTTGCATCGCTATGCGTATTTTTAGCTGGCGGTGCATTATTAACTGCAGCGGATAAAGTAGCATTAGTGTGGCTCGGATTTGCATCATTGTTTTTAGTTGCCGCCATAGGACGACTTAATTCAGCTTGGTTATTCTCCAAAATGGTAGATGATCAAGCAAGCGCTGGTAAAATTGCGTTTACTCAAACCTTGGTCGCTTTTAAAGAATCTTTGCAAGATCCGGTGTTTAAACAATACAGTTTCTTGGTGGCTGGTTTGAGTGCAATGGTGGCTATTTCTGCGCCATTTTTTGCTGTGTATATGTTAGAGCACTTGGCGTTTACCTATTTAGAATTTGTACTTGCGGGGATCTCATCAATTGTGACGCAGTTTATCAGCTTGAAATATTGGGGGAAATTTAGCGATAAATTCGGTAACCGTCTTGTCATTATGATTTGCACCGGGGCAATCAGCGTAATCCCTGTGCTCTGGTTGTTCGGTGACAGTTTTATTTACATTGTATTCATTCAAGCATTTTCAGGATTATGGTGGAGCGGTTTTACCCTAAGTAGCGCTAATTATTTATATGATATTCGTCCTCACCAAAGCAACTTCGCCACCTACGCGGCCACCCAAGCTGCGCTTGCTGCCGTGCTGGTGTTTATTGGCTCGCTGGTGGGCGGGGTAATTGCCTCTTACGCCAATGTGTTTAACGAATGGAGCGGCCTATCGACTTGGCTTAGTAGCGCATTATTTATCGTGTTTATGTGCTCTAGCATTGGGCGTTTGCTGGTATTTTTCTACTTTATTCCTAAATTGCATGATACCGGTATTCGCCAGAGACCCAAAGCACTGTCCTTGGTGCTAAGAGTGGCGAGGTTTAACGCTATTTCGGGTATTAACTTTGATTGGTTAACGGTGGCAAAGAAAAAGCGTGAGAAGTAATCCCGCAAAATTATAGTAGTAGATATCTCCTGATACAGAAAACAAAAGCGCTTTATCATTGGGGCTGCTCGCATAGCTAACAATGCCGGCTGTCAACATGATAAAAGCAACAATACGAATTAACATAGGCAATCTTCTTTTAAATTCTGCTTGGACACAGCCGTCGGTAGTTACGGTAATACGTGCGCATGCGCTATACAATAAACATCTATTTGATAGTTATGACCGACTAAAAGAGCGAGTGACTAAGTTGCATACAATGAATATAGCGTTTATTCTACTAATTGATAATATATGCACGGTACGTAAACATGATTCAGGATATGAATGCAATATTGCAAGGCGTAATAGCTAACAAGAGTTGTATACGAAATAAACAGCAGCGCAAATGGATTTGT
>Ga0136561_1000613_pt1 | contig 11347 bp, 9 predicted proteins | sample AntRauMeHopE1498_FD_104641 | JGI IMG/M metagenome (GOLD analysis project Ga0136561, IMG submission 104641) | Saline lake microbial communities from Rauer Islands, Antarctica - Metagenome Hop E1 #498 | ecosystem: Environmental > Aquatic > Non-marine Saline and Alkaline > Saline | place... | reverse complement strand
GACATTAGGACTAGCAGTTTCACCTCTTGATTTTATTGGTGCCGCAGGGTTAGCTAAGTCAGGTGTCACTTCTGCTGGTAAAGCTGCTTTTAAGGAAGCGTTGAAAACAGGTAGCAAAAGATATGCTCTGACTCAAGGTCTTAAAACTGGTGCTGGAGTCGCAGCTAAAGAATCAATTGCTCCGTTTATAGCTGGTACTAGTCTTAGCGTCGGTGCTCAAGGTTATCTCGGTGGTTTCGACAATATCAATCCATTAGAAGCTGCTAAAACTGGTGGGATGGTCGCCGGTACTTCTTGATTATTCCCTACAGGCAAAGGCGCGAAAAGTGGTATAGATGATGTTGCTCGTGTTTCCGATGATGTAGTCCGAGGTGTTGACGGTATAGACGAAGCCGTTCGATCAGCCGGTAGTACTTTAAGCAGCGAAGTCTCATCAGGTATAAAGAAGACTGTGTCTGTCGCTAGTGGTGAGGCTGACGATTTGCCTGGTACTCGAAGAGTAGAATCAGGGGAATTAACTCCTTCTGTAGACCTCGGCGATGGCATAAAATCTACTAATCAAGCCGCTAATATACCTGACCCTAATAGTCCTATAGCGTTAGCTCGACCTGACGAGTTCAGCTCTCAGGCTCCAATCGCTAACTTCGACTCGGCTCCCGTCGAGCCTGGACAACTCCAACGAGCCACCGGCTCTGCTGACGACCTCAGTATCAATTCTGACAAATTAAACAGCAGAATCCAGGAGCTTACAGCTCAAGCAAATGATCTAGACACTCCAGCTTTTCAGCGTCAAGCAGCTAAAAAAGCGTTATCACAACTTATGGGACAAGCTGATGAAATCCAAGCTCGTAATCTTGGTGTTGCAGACGGTCCATTAGATCGTCCATCGTTCCAACATCAGGACGACTTAAAAGGTGTTATCTCTGAAGGTCAAGCTGAATTAGACAACTTTATGAGAGAAAATCCTGACGCGTCTATGATGGAAATTGAAAACGCAAAAGCCTCTATTGAGAGTCAAGTCGTCGCTAGAGTAGAAGAATTGCAAAAAGGTAGGTTCGGTGGAGACGTTGACGCTCAAGGGAACGCTGTATTAAAGTCTGACGCTCAAGTGGCGCGTGAAATGGCTGACCAGGGAGTACCTCTCCAGCGTGGAGGCAGTCAATCCGCTGCTACTGAGAATCTTATGGCCACTGAAGCTAGACAAGCTGTTGACGACCAGGTGCTTAGAACTCCTGAATCTGAGTTACTGCAAGCAGTTGACCAGGCTCAAGGCGCTTATGATGATGTAGCTAAAATCCGTCAAGGTGAACGTGGTGAACGTATTGCAGCTGGTGGAAACGCTTATGACTCAGCAGGTGGTGGAGAAGCAGGATATCGTGCAAAATTATCACAACTTAAAGGTAAATATTCAGAATCAGGTTTTGAACCTGTAGGACTAGATTCTACTACTCAGAATCAACTTCTTGACGCTGTCGAAACGTCAGGTCTTCGTGATTTTGAAAAAGTGACAGCTCAACGTGGATTGCGTAAAATTTGGGGTGCTAGTGAAGGTAAGCCTGTACCGAGCGAATTAAACCTTATTAGAAGAGTATTTGGTGAAACCGGTAATAAAATAGCCGACCAGGTAGAACAGGCTCTAGCAGAGTCTCCTAAAAATTGGAAGGAAAAACTTGTAGATATTGCTGGTATTCCTAGAACTGCTATGACTTCCTTTGACTTCTCAATGGGTTTGAGACAAGGTAGTGGTGTGATGTTCACCAACTTCCCTCAGTGGATGAAAGCGAACAAAGAATCTGTGAAGTATGCTTTCAACGGCAAATATTTCGACGAGGCTATGAACGCTATCAAAAACGATGACGCGTACACTCTTATAACTGACAAGATGAATGTTCGTCTTCCGGGCGCTATTGGTGAGGGTGCTGAGCTTATGAGTTCAAAAGATATACTTGAAAACATCCCTGTTTACGGCAAGGGTATTGAGGGCTCTAACAGAGCATATACAGGTGGTTTGACTAAATTACGATATGAAGTCGCTAAAAAATGGGTAGACTCTCTCGGTGGAGTCGATGAGGTTGCTAAACTGACAGATACTCAGTTAGCTGATTTAGGTGAGGTGGTGAACACATTTACAGGTAGTGGTGGAAAAATGAACGGCCTCACCGACAAGCACATTCAAACGCTGTCCTCAACCCTGTTTGCTCCTCGGTTGTGGGCTTCTCGATTGAACATGCTTAATCCTAGATTTTATCAAAGGCTTAGTCCTGTCGCTCGTAAAGCTGCATTAAAAAATATGGCTTCATTTATGGGAGCCGCGACTGCAACAACTGGACTCCTTGAATACGCTATTCCTGGTGTAGAAGTCGAAAAAGACCCTCGAAGTTCTGACTTTTTGAAGATTAAAGTAGGTAACACTCGTTATGATATTTTCAGTGGCTTACAGCAAAACATAGTGCTTGGAGCCCGATTAGCTACAGGAGAAAAGAAAAGCTCAACTAGTGGTGAAATGGTGACGCTTGGTGATGGCTACGGTGATCCGAGCAGATTTGACGTCGGAGTAGACGCTTTGCAGAATAAGTTTAACCCTGTACTCGGTCTAGTCTCTCGTTATATGCAGTCAGGTCCTAGTGACGAAGATTCTGACAATCCATTAATAAGAACCGACAAATTCGGAGAAGAAGTCAATTTCGGTACTGAAGTTGCTAAGATGGGTGCTCCTTTAGGACTTATGGGAGTAAAAGAAACTTATGATGATACTGGAGATTTCAAAAAGGCTGCGCTGATGAACTTACCTGGTATTGGTGGTGTTGGTGTTCAGACTTACGGCGAGATTCCTACAAAAGAGCAGGACAGGTATAACGCAAATGAAGATTTGAAAACTCGTAAAAAGGCTCTTGATGAGGCTGGTATACCTATTACTGCCGATAAGATTGGCGACCTAGCTAAAGTTGGTGATTACGAGAAGGCACTTCAAGGCGCTGAATATCGTCTTGCAGAACTCGAACAGGATGAGGACGCGACAGAAAACAGTAAGAATACGGCTCGTCGTGATATCGAAGACTACAAATTTGGACAAGAACACGGCTATGTCCCTTCAAGCAATGAGGCTGTTGAAACTCGCGCAGAGCGTGGCGAGTATGGTGCTGCTATTGCTGGATGGAATTTACGACTACAACGAGACGAAGCCGAGGGGAACACTCCTGAGAGCAAGCTGAAGAGTACTCGAGATAAAATTAAGCGATATGAGATTTTTGACAAATACAATATAGAGCCTGATATGGCTGTTGCTTATGAGAAAACAACCTCTGATACCGGTGGAGTTGGTGTGACTGCTTGGAGAGACATGATGGACTCTGATGACCCAAAGGTAGTCGCTTATGCTGAAAAGCTGTATAATTTAGACCAAGCCTTGATTGAAGAGGGCGTTGTCAAAGAGCCGAAGTACTATTGGGGCAAGAATGGTAGAGGTGGGGGTAAAGGTAGTAGTCCTAGATTCTCTACCGACATAGGGAAAATCGGTGCTCCAAGTTATAACTTTAATCCACAAAAATTAGAGAAGGCTTCAGCAGGACCAGTACAGAGCGAAATAGCCTCAGTGGATATGGTCCCGAATTATAGCAGAGAAAAGAAACAAATTAGTGTCAATAGGGGGCGTACGATATGACCGATCAAGAAAAATTAGAAGACTTTACTCAGGATTTTTACCTGACACTATATAATCGTTTACTTGACGATATTACTACCGACGCAGACAGTCAGGCTGAAGTTGCTAAAATGATTCGTTGGGTGAATATGTTCCTAGACGAGCTAGAACAGGAAACCGACAACGATGGTCAGCCTATAAATTGGGTCTACCTGAGAGAGAATGGTGTAGAAATTGGCACTATCGCCACCGTCACAGACACCTTTGACCTTCCTACCGGTGCTCTTCGTCCTGTAGCTAACCCCGACAGACCACTCACGATCTCACAGGATGGCTCTGCTGTGAGTATTTGGGACGTTGTTGACCCGAATCAGATAACCAACCGAAATGAGTACTACACGCGTCCTCAGAGGGTTACTTATGTTAATCAGAAGCTCGTCTTTTCACGAAGGCTTAACGACACTGAAATAGGTGGGACGGTGAATACAGACATTGTGAATATTTTCCCTCGATTAGCGACCGACGACACGACTCTCTTCGATTTACCAATCCCTCGACAATTGCTTATTCTCGGCGCTGCCAAGAACTCTAGCCTTCCTGATATTGTGCAGGGTGGCTTATCTCCTTCGTATACTCAGAAATATGGAGATTTACTTGATGGACATAAAGCTAATAATATGCAGACAGCAGACGCCAGTGAAGCCGTCACGGACGACTTTAGCGGCATAGGAGGCGTAGGGTTCTAATATGTCACACGGTTATCACAAACAATCAGAAGGTGAATGTAAATCTTGTCAAGATCGTATGTTTAGAGGTCATTTGAAGTCTCGCTACGGGATTACTTTAGAGGAGTATGAAGCTATGGCGCAAAAACAGAGAAATGTTTGTGCTATCTGCGACCAACCAGAAAAAGATCGTTACAAACGTAGATTATGTGTTGACCATAATCACGCTACAGGCGAGATTCGAGGATTACTTTGTCATATGTGTAATACTGGGCTTGGCAAATTTATAGATAATCCTGTATTGCTCAATTCAGCTGCTCAGTATTTAATAGAGAGGGGGTTCTGATGGCAGTCTCTAAAGCCGCAAAGGTACCAAAAAGAAATATAGGTAGCCTTGACCTCAACGGATGGTCGGGTGGTTTGTTTCTTAATGGCGCTCGTTTGGCTGAGGGAAACCAATTTGTCTCAAGCAAGGACGTAAGACTTACTCCTCAAGGTAGGTTGACCCCTCGCTATTCTCTTGAAAGATGGCTCCCTGATACAGTAGAAACTGTTTATGAAATTTACCCTGCTCTGTGGGAAGGTGAAGTTTATTTCTTTGTAGCTGATGAAAACGAAATTAGGTATGCACAGATAGGAGATTCCTCTTGGACTTCTTCAGGTGGAGATAATGTGATTACTACCAATAACGGAGGCAAGCCTACTTTCATCAGAGCTCTAAATTCCATTCTTATTCTCAATGGATCCAATGGGGATAAACTAGCGTATATTGACTTAGAATCAGCTACATTTGATGTCGTGAAATATGACCTAGTAGCTGACCCTACTAGTGCTCCTACGGCGACTCCAACAGGTATAACAGGCACCGGTGCCTATAAGATTTACTATGGCTACACTTATTCAAGTGCAACTGGAGAAACTCTTATTTCACCTATTTTGGAAAAAACTATAAGCAAGCCTCGATCTCTATGGGCTGACGATGGTTCTGAATATCTAACTGTAAACCGACCTGATTTTGGAGCCGAGCCAACCGGCGCAACTTATTGGAACTTATACATCGCTTTGGCAGCTAACGGTGGCTCAATTCAAGACTCAGACATGCTTATGCTTGCAGGTGGACTCGACCTGAACCAAGAAGGAATAGTTGATAACGCGACTCTTGCTATAGATATAGGTCGTGGCAATCCTCCTACAGCAAATAGCACAGACGGTCCTCGTGCAGATCACGCTATAGAGACTAATGGTCGTCCAGTATTATTCGGTATTAAAGATGAAAATGGTTACGACACCGGTGAAGTATTTATTGGTGGTGATGGCGACTATGCGCTCGACTTCTCTTCTGCTAATGGTGGATTCCGTTCAGAACCATCTAAGGGCACAAACTACTACCCTGCGTCCATCACAGGATTCCGAAACGGTCAGGGTATTCCTTCACTTACGATTCTGTTCAGTAACACTCAAGGTACATCAAAACAAGCTACATTAGAGCAGCAGACTATTAACTACGGTAATCAGTCATTTGTCGTGTGGGGCGTAACTGAACAGAACTATGGAGCTGCTGGTGTCGCGTCACCTTATGGCGTGGTCAACTACAAAGGCCAACTGATGATTCCATCTACGGATGGGCTTTTATCGGCTGACACTCAGCCTCAGCTCCAAAACATTATTCAGATTTTGAACGTGGATAAGGATATCGACCCATTATTCAAGAGCATTAATACTAGCGCATTGGCTGAAATTGTTGGTGTTGGTTGGGATAATAAGTTTCAATTTATAGTACCTACTGACGGCTTCACGACTCCGAATAAAATACTTATTCGAGATTTACAGAACAACGGAGCTTACTACACGCTGGACATCCCTGCTCAATGGATAGGTGTAGTCTCTCCTCCTGGGAGTCCTGCCTTTGTATATATCTGTCAGGGCAATAAAATCCTCAAGTTATCAGATACCTTTGGTACCGTTGACTATAAAGGTGATGGGGCTGTGACATTTAGCACATCTATCACTGGAGCGATGGTCGGGCTTAACGACTCCCATAATGCTTATCAGGCAATGGTCCAGGCCGTATTCGATGTATTGAATATCGTTGGCACTATTACTGTAGGTGTAACATACATTAATCAAAACGGTAAACTCAAGACGAAAGAGAAAACCTTTATAGGTCCTGAATATGTCAAATCAAGTTCGGGTGGTTGGAGTGACCCTGAGTGGGTTTATGCAGGTGCGTCGTCTCCAGCGTGGCGTGATTCAGTAGAGATAGACGAGGCGTCATCATCATTGAACAGAGTGGATAAGAGAATCAAGATACCTATCGGAGATCTAGTCGCAGTCGCGCAGTGGTACTTGAGGTCTTCAAACGGTTATGCAGATTATTTACTAAGAACTGTGTCATATGAAGGCGAAAATTTGGGTGTTAAGCCGGACGTAGCGTAGAATAAACACAAGAGGGATTTTATTATGGAAAAAACAGCAGAAGTACCAAAAGCAATAGCAGAAATAGACGTCTCGGAACTACGAGGCGAATGGGAAACGTGTAAAACTAACCGTGAGAGCTATACTGAGGACTTCCCTCAGCTAGATAACTTGGTTGATGGGATACCCTTGAACCACAGCAAGAACTCACCATATGTAGGTGACACTACTATTCCTGGATTAGTCCGACAGATTCCAAGAAATTCAATCCAACAGATTCCCATATTCTCTGCTATGATTAACGGCACAAAAAACAGTTTTCATGCTCAAATGGGCTCATTCTTCCTCCGTAAGTACGTTTTCAACGAAGACACCTTTGGAAAAGGGTTATTGTCTACAGCTCAAATGGGTACCGAACAAGCCATTACTCACGGCTATGCACCATTTATGACTATGCCTCGCTCAATGGGTAGTGAATACGGTACTCGCATGAAACTTATGCACTATATGGATGTTGATCCTGAGAGTGGTATTGAAGACGCTTCTGAGGCAGGTTACTTCTATGTCGTCGCTAACCTTACGAAATCACGCGTTCGTAAAATCCGTAATGCCGCGGCTAAAAATCCTAATACAGACTGGTACGTCGAAGCTCTTGACAAGCTCCTTGAAATGGATCCCGAGACTATGTTCAAGTACTCTATCTATCAATCAGACGCTCGTAAGAAGGCTCAACAAGAATACTTAGCTAAAACTTATCAATTCATCACTAAATATGACGTAGGACGAGGTGGAGAATTTATTACATTCTGTCCTCAACTAGAGGAATACGCTCTGCGTCGCCTTGAGAACAAGTCTAAATTTGGTTATCCTCGCGTACAGCTTTTGGTCATCGACCCGGTACCACTATCACCGTTCGGCTTGAGCCGCGTTCGACTAGCCTCACCGAACCAAAACCTAGCTAACATCTACTACCAAAACATAGCTTCAATGCTTCTACTTAACAGCAAGCCTCCTGTCCTGAAACGAGGACGTTTCACTAAGCCTGTAGTGCTTAAACAAGGTGTCATTTGGGAAGCTCTTGACCAAAATGCTAAAGCTGAACTTGTCTCTATGGATAACGGCGCCTTACAGTTCTTCAAGCCTATGATGGAGTTCTTGACTTCACAGATTCAAAACATAATGGGTCAGCCATTCTCTGCTGTAAATAACGGTGGCGACTTCTCTAAGACTGGTCCCGGAGTAAAACAACAGAACCGTGTTGAAGACATTACTACTAATCAGATAACCAACCTTATTGAGAACTTCTTACGACAATATGCTTTAGTAGCACTTGATACGCTTATTGCTGAGCAAACTATAGACAATAAAGACCCCGAGACTGAAGAGAAGATTCCTAACGAATCAGTTATCATCGTGGACGACGACTGTAAAAACGAAATCAATCGTATTGGAGAATCTAAGTTCAAACCAACACCTGAACAACCCGAGTATGTCCCGACTATTGGAGACAATAATGAAATTACTATTGACTGGAACGACTTTTACGACTTTGTTAAAACTTGGAGTGTGGAAGTTGAACTTTCAATCGGCAAGGATGAGTTAGAAGAAAAAGCTCGGGGCGACCTACAAGATATGCTCGTCACCCTTCTTCAGAACGACGACGGCAGCGACCCTGCTCGTACACAGAAGATTAACGAACTTATGGATAGATTACTTGAGAAAACGGTTCCTGACAGCCGTAGGATGAACGTGGTTCCACCGGCACCAATGCCAGGTATGCCAATGCAGGGACAACAAATGGGACCAATGCAACAGCCTCCAGCTGTTCCTCAACAGTAATCATTGACATGCGTAAGTGGTTAAGCTATCATCAATATATAAAGCAAGCGAAGGGGTAACATGGCAGGATTCACTGACGAAGCAGAAGACGTACCTTATAGGTCTATTCCAACTGCACCAACACCGGAAGATTTTAGTGACCGTGATGAGGATGATTTTTCTACTCTTGAGTTGGTTAAACAGATACTTGATGAGGGCGTTGAAGGCGTGAAGATAGATGTGACTAAAATTGACGCAAGTGATTTGCAAAAGTTACAGGGCTCAATTTTAGGAAAACAAGAAGCATATGCTATTCTTGAACCTATCAAGAACATGGTTGATAACGCTATCGAGCAGGTAGAATTAAAACGAAAGGGTAAGGCGTAATGGATCCAACACAAAATCCAGCACCAACATCAACGAACGATGATTCCGAGTGGGATGAAGTTGGATTAGATTTTCTATCTGACAAAGGTTTAGAACAAGAAAAAAATCCTAGAGAGCAAAGGACTATAGATGAGCAAGCCAAGTCACAAAAAACAACTGAAGAAGAAGGCGCGTCGCAAGACGATCCAGCTAACAAAGAACAAAATGAGGAATCAAAACTTGGTGATGAGGCCGATAAAGCCACCGGTCAACCGGGAGAAGCCAAGCCAGGAGAAGCAGGAACCGAGCCTGAGACAAAAACTCAGCAACCGGCTACGGACCCTGACGCAGAAGACCGAGCACGACGACGAGTCCAGCTCGACATAGAAGCAGATCGCAAGGAACTTGCTAATGACATCCGAGAAAAGATGTTTTCAGAAGTTCCACAGAAATTGCTTGACGCAGAAGGTCGCGAAATTCGTGTCCCTCAAGACGTCACTCAATATAAAAATCCTGCTACTGGACAGAATTTCACACTAGAAGAAGGTACTCGTTGGCTTCAGTTAGCTCAGATGAATCTTGAAGACAAGTCTAAACAAGCACAGTCAGAGATTGATAAAATTGTAGACGTGAATATTACTATTAAAGAAGAAGCTCAAGAAGTGCTTGAAAAATTTGGACCGTTGCTTCAGGCTAATCCTAAATTGCGTAAAGAGGTGTGGGAGGACTACAGAAATACACTCGACATCAGCGCAGACGGAGAGGTTATTACAGGGGCTAAGCTCTCTATGAAGAACTTCTATAACCGAGTTCTCACGCCTTATCTAGCTGAAGCCATACGAAGGCAGAAAACGACCCAAGAACAAGCTCAAGCGAACGCTGACGAACAGGCTCGTAAAGCTGAACTCGCTAAAAAAGCGACTGAACAAAAAGCACAATCTCAGTCTGATAGAGAAGACGTATTCTCTACTCGAACCAAAGGGCATGAAGGCATGGACCCCGAGGAAAAAGAGTGGGCTGATGTTGGTAAAGAATATTTTGAAAGTTAATAAAAGGAGTACATCATGGCAGTAATGTTTCACAACGTAAAATCAGGTGAAAGGCGACTTTGCAAGACAGAGCCAATGATCGCTGCTCACCTAAATTTGAGCGATCGCAATCCGAACGCTCATCAAGGTCAAGACATGGGGTGGAGAATCTCACCTCAAACAAAGATTAAACTAGAGGCTATTCTTCGGGATGGTAGCGCTTTAGCTAGAATCGCTACCGACTTCGGTATACCTACAGACGATGTTACGGACACCGATGTATTGAACTGGATTTCTCGTCAGGGAGACCGTAGTGGTGAAGTAGAGAGCTTTACTCCAAAAGACTTCGAGCGTGAATACGAGGATGATATCCGTCGTCTTCGTGATGAGCAAGGTCTACGAGACCAACAGATTGCAAGAGAGGCTCGCTCAAAAGGCGAGACTGTACCTGCGCGTATACTTAAAGATGAGCGAACAGCTCGAACGGCTCCAGTTGAGCCACCAGCAGAAGAACCGGTACCTCCAGTCGGCATTGAAAATATGAAACGTGGAGAGTTAAACACCTACGCTGAGAGTGTGGGAATTGAGAAGCCTGAAAGTTATCCTAACGTGGAAAAACTGAAGGAAGCAATAACAGCTAAAGAATCTGAGGAGGTTTAAGATGGCTAACAGAGAACAACTAAATGCAAAAGCAACTGAACTTGGGATTGAAAACCCTGAAAACTATAATACTAAAGCAGAACTACAGGCTGTAATTGACGCAGCAGAGCCTCAGGCTCCGACACCACCTGAAGAGACTGGTGTAGTCGAAACTTCAGACGAAGAGAACGCCACCACTTCTGTAGAAGAAGGCACTAGCCGAGACGACGCTGTCGCTCAAGGCAAGAGTACTGCTGAAAGAAACATAGAAGCAGAGCGAACTGAGAATCAAGACACAGGAGAATAAAGATTCGTCGAAATATCCTCCGAGTCGTAAGTCTCGGGTGCTGAATCCTGCGAGTAATAGAGCTCGCAGTTTTCTTTATTAAACTCAAGTTCAATAGCTTGATACATGTACCTCGTGGAGTCAGCCGCGTGAGATTCCGACTTGTGCTCAGGACCCATGTAGTCACCGGTATCACCATTGAATTTTCTCTTGTATAATTTCAACTTCCGTATAAGCATTTCAGTCATAGGAGCGTGGAATACTGAGTTACCTAAATTAGAAACAACTCTACCAATACCATCCTCTTTAGGCTCACGCTTCAATACTGAACTATTAGTCAATCCCATTTCACGAATCTTTTCAATACGCTCTATGGCGTCTGAGTCGCGTACACCTGCGTCGTGAGGGAAGAAGTGCCACGCAAAGTTAT
>Ga0136561_1000608_pt1 | contig 11423 bp, 12 predicted proteins | sample AntRauMeHopE1498_FD_104641 | JGI IMG/M metagenome (GOLD analysis project Ga0136561, IMG submission 104641) | Saline lake microbial communities from Rauer Islands, Antarctica - Metagenome Hop E1 #498 | ecosystem: Environmental > Aquatic > Non-marine Saline and Alkaline > Saline | place... | reverse complement strand
ATATCTTATTCTTTAACACAACTCTAAACCGGGCTTGATTTTGACGTGTTATATCTAACGCCTCATTAACTTCACTCATTTCCATAACCTGCACTTTTGCAGCAATGTTATGTTCGGCAGCCAACTGCAATAATTCACGTATTTTTGCAGGATGTGCAATAGCACTGCCTGCAATCTTTTTATTTCCATCTACCAAATCAGTAATGTCATCAATCACCATTGGGTTTGGAGCAATACCTATTTGTACAAATGTCCCATTAGGTTTTAGAGCGTGTAAGTACTGATGCATAGGGAGTGTGACATGCGCGGTATTGATAATCAGGTCATACGACGCTTCTTTTGGTTCAGTGAGAAAATCTGTCGCTCCAAATTCCTTTGCCATTTCTTCTTTATCAGCTGAGGTACTGATAGCTGTCACGATACAACCTTTTGCCTTTGCAATCTGAATTGCTAAGTGACCGAGTCCACCAATTCCCACAATAGCAACGGAATCACCAGCTTTTGTGTATTGGTCAATCGGCGTATAGACCGTTGCACCGCCACACAACAAGGGTGCAGTTTCAGCGCTCTTAAGCATATCTGGTACTGGGAAGACAAAACGGTGATTTACAACCACTTCGTCAGCAAACCCTCCGTGATGCCCCATACACGTTGGTTGGTTTTTTTTACAAAACACTTCTTTTCCCGCTTTGCAATACTCACATGTTCCACAACTGTCACACTGCCAACCGACACCAACTCTTTGCCCAATTTCAAGACCAGTGACGTCAGCACCCATTGCTTTTACTGTACCTACTATTTCATGACCAGGCACTAATGGATATACATCACCCCACTCACCGTCAGTGAGATGGATGTCACTATGGCAAATCCCGCAACACTCAACTGCAACCAGGACGTCAGTGGCAGTGATTATTTCTTCGTATTCAAATGGTTCAAGTTTTGTGTTGGCTTCTTTGGATGCGAGAGCTTTAATCATGGAAAATAAGTAAATTAAGTAATAGCATACCTAACTATACCAGATTTAGGTGGGCGTAGTAAAACCCTTGGAGCCACCTGTCAGGTTCGAACTGACGACCTACGCGTTACAAATGCGTTGCTCTACCAACTGAGCTAAGGTGGCTCCAAGGGTTCTAGAATTTTTGGTTCTCAGGATTAAGCCTGAGAGTACTTACTTTTGAGTGGAAGTATTATGTCAATTTCTCGTTAAATTGCAACTTTATACTGACCTACTAATGGGCTTTAAGTTTTCTTTTTTGAGCATCTGATAATGCTACTTCAAATTTATGGTCAGCAATACTTTCAAGATGCGTCTTTTCTGAACCTTGTACGAGCGCACTCGCTCGTGATTTATTATGGTGTAGCATGCGCTCAATCTTTAATTCAAACGATCGAGCAAATCGTAATGCTTGCTTAAGAATAGAATGCAGCAGATAATACCCAGCTGACAATAAAACTCCTTGGGTAATTTTCAGTTGTAGCGTGTGCATCCGTGTGACTATGTGATGCATCGCGTGATCGATAATGTTCCGCACTCTAGCCAAGACCAACAACTTACCCTGTCGATAGTCTTCAATTAAAAATATTCCGGACAATAGTAACAATAATAATCCACTCGAACCAAGTATAAGAAGGGCGGTGTTCATAAAAACACTATTTAACCGATAGTCGGGTCATATTAGCGATGGTTATATTTTCACCGAATTTTTGTATCGCTCCACTCACCATATCAGCAATGGTCGTTTCAGGATTTTTAACGAAAGCTTGTTCAAGTAGAATTTGATCTTTGAAATAAGCACTAAGCTTCCCGGCCATGATCTTCTCTTGCATATCTGCTGGTTTATCAGCTACTTCAGCAGTGAACACTTCTTTGGCTTTTTCAATAATGTTAGCATCAAGTTCATCCTTACTGATGTATTTTGGTGACATTGCTGCTACGTGCATAGCGATATCTTTAGCGAGCGCGATGAATTCTTCATTCTTAGCGACGAAATCTGTTTCGCAAGCAAGTAATATAAGAGCAGCTACCTCATTAGTGTTGTGGATGTAGGCACCAACGGCACCCGCTCCAAGTACTCGGTCTGATTTTTTTTCGGCAGCTTCACTACGCTTCTTTTTGAGAATAATACGAGCTTTTTCCATATCTCCGCCCGCTTCTTCTAGAGCTTTTTTGCACTGCATCACCGAAATACCAGTTTCATCTCGTAATGCTTTGATATCAGTTGAGTTTATTTCCATAGAACAGTGTAGTTAGTTGAATTAGTTAATACTTATTATAGCATCACCGCTGGTCGACAAGGCGTTAAATAATTATTAGTTGGTTGTTGGTCGTGGTCGTCTGGTTCGGTCATCAGTACGGGTAGGAGCAGGTACGAAGGCTTTTTTTCCAGCTTCCAAACTAGCGGCAAGCTCATTAAGCACAAGCGTAATACTAGCAGCCAAAGCGTCGTTTACTAGGACAGCGTGAGTCACTTGCTTGATGTTTGAGTCTGAGCTCATGACACCAATGATAGGAATGCCTTTTTCATGTGCTTCTGCTACAGCGATGTGTTCATAGCGGGGATCGATCACCACCATAATGTCGGGAGTTTTGGTAATTTCAACAATACCACCGAAGTTGAAGATCAGCTTATCCATTTCGCGACCGATCACTACTCGTTCTTTCTTAATATACTTACGTTCTAGTTCTCCTGACTCTTTTTCCGTTCGGAGTGATTTAAGTCGTTCAATTCGCTTACGGATCTCTGTAAAGTTTGTGAGCATTCCACCTATCCAACGGTTAGTGACATACGGCATCTCAGTTGCTTCAGCGGTCTTTTTGACCAACTTTGAAGCTTCGTCCTTGGTACCCACAAACATGACGGTCTTACCATTTTTACCAGCAGTTTCTAGTGCTGTTTTAGCATCCTCCAAAAGGATTGCGGTTTTAGTAAGATCAAAAATATCATTACCTTCTTTACTACCAAAGATAAAAGGTGAAGTACTTGGGTGTCGTCTACTTTTACTAAAGCCGTAGTGTGCACCGGCTGCAAATAAACGATCGATAAGGTTCTGGTGGGGATTTTCTGTAGACATAAATAATTATTTAGCTCTGCTTGGTTAGTTAATAAATTTAGTGACATCGAGGAGATTTTTGGTCGCACGAGCACCTTCAAGCAGCGCTAACAGTCGTTGCGCTTATTATATAGTGCTATCACACGATATAAAAAAGCGCCACCGCGCAGTGGCCACAGAGTAGCATGAAGCGCGACGTCTTGCAACGACCGCACTTTAGGTGGCCAAAAGTTCTGTTTCTGCGTTATGAATCGCATCAATAATGGTTTGCAAATCACCCGCCAAGGTTGTCTCGATAGTGTGCCAAGATTCTTTAATCCGATGGTCAGTAATACGATTTTGGGGGAAATTATAGGTGCGGATTTTCTCTGAGCGATCACCGGTACCGATCTGCTTACTCCTGGTCGCTGCGTGCTTACGAGCTTCTTCTTCTTGGTGGGCAGCTTCGAGCTTCGCAATCAGCATGGACATCGCCATTTCGCGGTTCTTCAGCTGTGAGCGGCCAGACTCACAGCGAACATCGACACCTGTGGGACGATGCACGAGCCGCACCGCTGTTTCTACCTTGTTGACATTCTGTCCGCCTGCTCCACCCGAGCGAGAAAACTCCATATCGATGTCACCCAAGTTAATATCAATGGTAGGCTTCTTACGCATTGGTAATACCGCCACCGACGCGGTTGAGGTGTGGATACGACCTTGTTTTTCTGTCACAGGAACTCGTTGTACGCGGTGTACGCCCGTCTCAAAACGCAGTGCCTCATAAACGTCCGGGGAAAGAATTTCAAATACCGCTTCCTTATAACCACCTTGGGGGGCACTAGAATCTGACACCCGAGCCGCCATCCACTCCTGCTTTAATGCATAACCTAAGTACATATTGGCAAGCTCGGCCGCAAATAGGGCGGCCTCATCACCACCAGCCCCAGCTCTCACTTCTAAAATCACTCCGTATGGTTTTACCTCCTCTTCTTTTGCAGCCTCGACAATCCTTAACATCTCATCGTATTGAGTGGTGAGTTGAGATTGAAGCAATTCGATTTCCTCAACGGCTAGTTCGGCCATCTCTGGATCAGTCGCAGCTAGTGCATTGGCTTCTTCTAATTTGGTGATATCACCATCAAAAACTGTCATCAAATACTGAGTCTTTTGATGTTCCCGCAATAATTGTAGTTGTTCGAGATCAAATTCCATAATAAATTACATACGAGAAAGACGTGAGGGCCATGCGTATCAAGTAGCGTAGCACACTCACGTCCGTAAGTGGAGTTAGTTTTTGGCTTTTGAGGCACGAGCCTTGAAGCGTTCGACGCGACCAGCAGTATCCATCACTTTCTCTTGACCAGTGTAAAAAGGGTGTGAAGCACTCGACACATCTATTTGCACCATAGGGTATTCGGTACCATTGTCCCACTTATCTGTTTTATCAGTGTGAACAGTCGATCCAATTAAAAATCTTTCGCCACTAGAGTCATCGGTAAAAATTACCAGACGGTAATTATTGGGGTGAATATCTTTTTTCATAATTATAGTTGTTTTTTGCCACATTTAGTCAGCGGCTGCCTAAAGCTTGGCTACTATAGCAAATAACGGCTAAGTTACAAGCGCGCCTTCATGTTTAAACACCCAGAATATTAATTTCGTTTTGGAGGCGGGCCTTGCGATTCATTACACCATCGCCATAAAAAGCGTTCTCTGGATTTGAAGCTCCGCCCCAGCCAGCGTAATAACGGAGTGCTGCCCGACGATCTTCGGCGTAGCCACCCGTTGCACCGTTGTCTCGCAAAAGAAGAGCGGTGGCTAAAAATGCGTCCTGATTAACAAACGGACTGCTGGGGCCGGATCTGCCTAGAATGCTACGAATAGCATCACGGGAAGCGACATACGTGTGTCCACCTGCTCCGTCGCTCACGAATCCACCAAAGATCGCCCATGTGCTTGGAATAAACTGTGATGGACCCATCGCTCCTCCCCAACCAATTCGAGTACCATCGGATCGAATCAATGGACAAGAAACGGGTTGTAACTGAGGATCAAAACCGAGGGTTCTAGCAATGGCTAAAAACACTGGTCGGTCGCGTTCAGGGTGCATGATGTCGCGCCCAACTGAGGTGTCAGCCATAGTACAACCACCGATATTACTACCGTACGCTGATTCTTGTTCTAGGATTGCCAAAATCAGCGCAGCTGACACACCCGTCAGACCCTGAGCCACCTGAGCGAATGCTACGGCTTCGGGAAATGGGATCGGGCCCCCACCGCCTAAAAGATCAAAGAGTTGAGCTCGTAACTGAGACGCTGTTTTTTGATTTTGCTGCAGGATTTCTTGGTATATCTCCTCTTCACCACGCGTTACTGCTAAAATAGATTCTTTCTCAGCTTCTTTAACTTCAATGGTTTCCCGCTGCTGCTCTTGCACTAATTTCATCTCAGCTTCGACTTGTTGCTTTTCTTCGAGGGTGAGTTTTTGGTCTTGAGTATCAGTTTTAATTTCTTCTAACGCACTCAATGACTGATTGAGTGAATTTTTCACTGTTACGAAACGGTCAGCGTCAGTGAAGAAATCAGAAAAGTTTTGGTTACTTAAAAGTACTTCAGCTAATGTGAAGTCGTCGACAGAATGAGTTTGTCGGATTAGTTCCGCCAACGATGAGCGTTGCTTAGCAAGCCGCTCGGTAAGAATATCAAGCACTTCTGCCTTATCGCCAATCTGTCCTGACAGCTGGGAAATCGCTAACGTCCTAGCCTCAATACCAAGCTGGGTCTGCCTAATCTCAGCGTCAATAATATTAAGATCGCGCTCTAATGATTGCCGCTCTTTCTGTTTCCCTTCTACCAAAATCGCCTGCTGAATGATCTGCTGCTCCACTTTTTGCAGCTGATCCTCAAGGCGCTCGCGACGTTCTGCTTCCGTTTCCGCCAATGATATGTGTGGTAGTAAAAACGTGAACAATAATAAAAGGGTGGTGATTTTTTTCATACGAGTTGACCATAAGTATACCATCTCCCTAGACACAAAAAAACCAGCCGCGCTGGTCTTTTTAAGGCCTATTTAAAGAGTCACTCTACACTTCTTCTGCAACTTCACCTTTGCCTTTCTTTTCAACTTCGATAGCGTCCATATCAATCTCAGTTACGTCTGGTTCTTCTGGCTCTTCTTCTCGTGCGCCCGCTACAGTTGCTACAATCGTATCTCCTTCAGTATTGATAATCACTCCTTCTGGCACAACCAAATCTGCCACGGTAATCTGAGCATCAACATCTGTCAGCGTACTCATGTTCACATCTATATGTGAGGGTAATTTACTTGGTTTACAAGTAACTTCTACTTCGTGTAATATCTTATTGACCATGGCGCCAGTGCTTTCAATTGGTGCTTCGCCAATGAACTCAAGCGCTACATTGGTTGTTAATTCTTTACCGCGTTCGATCGCATAAAAATCTACGTGCTCTACTCCACCACGAGCAGCGTTGAAGGCCACTTCGTGAATCAACACTTCTATCGGTGACTCAAGTCCCTCAAGGGTAATAATGGTTGACTCGCCAGCCGCTTCAAGCGTTTTTTCAAAAGCAACTCGATCCATCTGCACTATGATAGGTTCCTGCTTTGGTCCATAGATCACGGCTGGTAATTTATTGTCTTCACGCACAGACTTGGCGCTGGCTTCACGTTTGGCAACTGCTAATGATACTGTCATATGGCCAGTACACTACCATATCGTTGAAAAACCACAAGACAAACTACGGTACGTAGGAATTAGAACTAGAGAAATTATCAACTATCATTAACCTCTCTTCCCCATCCATCGCCCCAACCCACAATCAACTCTGCTATACTCGTACTATGACAAATCAATATGACTTCGTGGCTCTAGGCGACATTGTAGTAGACGCTTTTATCGAACTCAACAAAGACATGGCCGATGTAACCCAAGACCTTGACACTGGCCGAAAAACCCTGCAAATGCCGTTTGGTAGTAAGCTTCCCTACGACGATGTCACCGTAATTAATGCCGTAGGAAACTCCCCCAACGCCGCAGTTTCAGCCCATAGACTTGGCCTCAGCACAGCGTTGATCACCAACGTCGGTACCGATAGGTACGGTTCTGACTGTCTTGACGCATTGCGTACTGAAGGTGTGCACACCGATTTTGTGAAAATTCATGAAGGAAAAAGTACGAATTACCATTACGTGCTGCGGTACGGACCAGAACGTACGATTCTCATAAAACACGAGACTTACTCATACACCTTGCCGCAGTTCGAAGCCCCACCACGGTTTATTTATTTCTCATCAATTGGCGAACATGGTATCGATCACCACTTTGAAATAGCCGACTACATCCAAGCTAATCCGCAAACGAAACTGGTTTTCCAGCCTGGCACCTTCCAGATAAAACTGGGGCCAGAAAAGCTGCAGGCCCTTTATGAGGTAACCGATATATTTTTCTGCAATAAAGAGGAAGCGCAAGAAATCCTCGGCAGTGACGTGCAAGATGTTCCGACTCTCATTCGCGACTTTAAGAAACTTGGTCCCAAGATGCCTGTGATTACTGACGGTCCGCACGGAGCATACGTTGTCGACGCTGATGACCAAGCGTGGCACATGCCGATGTATCCTGACCCAGCACCACCAGTTGATCGAACTGGTGCCGGTGACTCGTTCTCTAGCACTTTTACAGCGGCGATCGCACTTGGTAAAACCCCAGCCGAAGCTCTTTCCTGGGGACCAATCAACTCAATGTCAGTCGTGCAACATATTGGTGCTCAAGCGGGACTGCTTTCGATGGATAAATTGCAGGAATACCTTAAAAATGCGCCACTTAACTACCAAGCGGTGAAGCTGTAATTAAATAACAACCAATACGACTTTAAGTGCACCTTGCTAAAACAAGGTACGCTTTATTTTACTTATCAGTTGCATAGCACTTGGAGTTGTCGTAGGTATTGCGGTGATAATAATTAATCACCAACTCCTTAGATAGTAATCAGCTGCTTGATGCGATCAATGATAGAGTCGCTATCTAGACCATAATACGCCAGCAGTTCTTCGGGCTCACCTGACTGACCAAAAACATCGTTAATACCGATTCTTGTCACCGACATTGGTGTCGTACCAGCCAAGTACTCACACACAGCGCTTCCAAGACCACCCACAATCTGGTGCTCTTCGATGGTCACCAATCGTTCATGATCGGCAGCAAAAGCGTCTAACGCAACAGTGTCGAGTGGCTTGATGGTAGGCATATGGAGTACTGATACCCCAATCCCAGCCGCGTTTAATGTCTTCGCCGCCACTAAAGCAGTATGGAGCAATGTACCAGTCGAAATTATACCAACGGTTGAAGCGTGTCGCTCTTCCCGCTGGGCGCACAACATTGCTTTACCGATTACAAACGGAGAGGAGTTGGTCGTCACTACTGGTGTTTTTTCGCGTCCAATACGAATGTACACAGGACCACTGTGTGCTGCTGCTGCCAATACGGCTTTTTTTGTTTCGACACTGTCAGCCGGAGCAATGACAATCATGTTTGGCACTACTCGCATAATTGCCATATCTTCGATGGCTTGGTGAGTAGCACCATCCGGACCAACTGAAATACCAGCGTGGGCACCAATAATTTTTACGTTGGCGTTGTTATATGCGATAGTGGTGCGAATCTGTTCCCAACAACGGCCCGGCGAAAACATGGCGTACGAAGCAATAAATGGTACTTTCCCCATAGCGGCCATTCCTGAAGCTACTGATGCCATGTTCTGTTCTGCAATACCTACTTGCACAAACCGTTCAGGAAAGGCTTCGGCGAACAAGTGAGTACGGGTTGATTCGGTCAAGTCACAACAAAGGGCTACTATATTTACCTGTTCCTCGCCAGCTTGTAGCAAACCCTCACCATAACCATTTCGTGACGGTATCATGTCAACTTTTGCAGTTGTTATTTTTTTATCCAAATGAGCAACAAACATATTATGAATCTGAGGGGATAATGGTGCCACCAAGCGTTCGCAACTTAGCTAAAGCTGACGAGGCTTGTTCACTTTTAACAACTCGATCTTCCGGACCTTTACCAGGAGGATTACCATGCCATCGAAAATCTCGCTCGAACACATCAACCCCTTTAGCTGCTATAGTATGGGCAATAATCACTGACGGTTTACCGTAAACACTTTGTGCTTTTCCTATAGCATCATTCACCATGCGTAGGTTATGACCATCTACTTCTTGCACGTCAAAGTTAAAAGCTTCGAGCTTATCCCGCAGTGACTCTAACGGCATCACGTCTTTGGTGTAGCCGTCAATCTGAATACCATTACGGTCGATAATTACAACAAGATTATGCAGCTGTTCTTTACCCGCCAACATTGCCGCCTCCCACATTTGTCCTTCATTCCATTCACCATCACCAGTAATACAGTAGATGAATTTTGAGGTGTAAGGATTATCCATGCGTTCGGCGATAGCCATTCCAACGGCCTGACTGAGTCCACTACCAAGTGGGCCAGAAGTAGTCTCCAACCCTGGTAAGGCTTCGCGATGAGGATGACCCTGCAAGCGAGTGCCAAACTTACGTAATGTCATCAGCTCTGACACTGGAAAATAGCCCGCGTGAGCCATAGCCGCGTACAGCACCGGACAGATGTGCCCAGCTGAGAGTACCAGTCGATCACGCTCATCCCAATCGGGTCGGGCTGGGTCGTGTTTCAAGACATTAAAGTAAAGCAACGCAAATATATCAGCCATATCCAACGGTCCGGCCGTATGGCCACTTCCCGCTTCAATCAGCATCTCTATAATGCTGACCCGGATATCATTCGCGACTTTTTCTAAATGCACTACTTTTTCTTCTGACAAATATTGCATAGGTAGCTACAGTATATCGCACCTTTAGCGAATGATCGTAGTCAGCTGTTCATAGACTAGATTTGCGTTTGAAGCTTTACTTATCACCGACCCCGGGGCAAATCGATTTGCACCAGCGTTAAGTAAATTCTTTATCGTATCAAAATTAACCGCGCCATCGACACCTAGATCTAGATTAGGATATGAAGCACGCAACGCCTGTACGCGCTCAAGAGTACGCTCATCAAATGGCTGACCTTGCTTTCCTACCACCGCGATACCCATCAGTTGGATTCCAAGCAGCGGATGACGCTGCAGAAAATCTTGTACTATCGGCAGCGGTACGTCGTTTGTGACACCTAACACCAGCTGATAATCAAAAGTCTGAGCATGGTTGACAAATGGCAAGATTTCATCGAATGAACCTAAATGCACTATCAACCTACTGACCATATTAGTTTCCATAATCGGCCACAAACTCGCTGGTGTCTCAATCATCGCATCAAGCTCAAGGGCGTAGGTATTTCCCCAAACTGCCACTAGTTGTTGCAGCGCAGCTAGTGGTGCTGCTTCCTGAAAAGGCCAAGAAGCCGGGGTGGCATAAATACCATCTACCAAGTCAATTTGAAAGGACGTACTTACACCAGCCAGAGTCACCAGTAAGGACTCAAGCTGAGCTTGACTCTCAGCTGGCAGTGATGGGGTAATAGAAGTTAGCATAGTTTAAAACCTGGCGACAATATCAATTTTAGCTATCCTGCGCGCGTGTCGAGCTTCACTTTCAAAGTCTGTGGTCAACCATTCCATAGCGACATTTTTAGCCTCAGTGTCAGATATAAAACGAGCACCTAATGAAAGAATGTTGGCGTCATTATGGAGGCGTGAAGAAGTAATAATTCCCACCTCATTTCCCGCCGCATCGATCTGTGGGTCGTTAGGCGCACCGTAGTACACCACCGCACGCACACCCACAAAACGGTTAGCGACCATTGCTTCTCCTTGCCCTGATCCACCAAGAATAATCGCTTTATGCAACGGATTGTTTGCTACGGCTTGCGCGGCTTGCACAACAAAATCAGGGTAATCGTCATCACTGTCAAAAGTATGAGCCCCCAGATCAATCACATTATATCCTTGCTCGTCTTGTAAAAAACGACGTAAGCTTTCTTTCATAGCAAAGCCAGCGTGATCACTTGCAAGATAGATTGGAGTATTCATATGAAGCTATTGCTTGGGCGGATTATTGAAGAAGCGCGAAACCGCCGCTACTTGAGCTATAAGTGTGTGCGTGTAGCTCGTTTCATTATCATACCAAGCTAGCACTTTAACGAGGTCGCCATCCACAACGCGTGTCATTGACAGATCAGCAATCGCAGCAAACTGCGCCCCGATTATATCTGATGAGACCAACGGCTCGTTGGTGACGGCTAAGAGATCACTCCACGCGGGTGTCGCAGCTGCCTCCATTAAAGCAGCGTTGACAGCTTCAACCGTTGTTGGTGCACTGGCAATGAAAGTCACATCGACT
>Ga0136561_1000602_pt1 | contig 11504 bp, 14 predicted proteins | sample AntRauMeHopE1498_FD_104641 | JGI IMG/M metagenome (GOLD analysis project Ga0136561, IMG submission 104641) | Saline lake microbial communities from Rauer Islands, Antarctica - Metagenome Hop E1 #498 | ecosystem: Environmental > Aquatic > Non-marine Saline and Alkaline > Saline | place... | reverse complement strand
TTTTAGTTTATCCAAAAGAGATAAAAAAGGATATCATATTTATAAATTATAAATAAAATTAGAGACAAATATGTGGGTTCAATTTATGTTTTCTTGACGCAAATATCTATAAAAAAAGGGCTTAAAAGAATAACATAAGATAATATAGAATGCCTAAAACTATAATGGATTATAGCAAAACGATTATGTATAAGATTGTATGTAATGACTTGAATGTAAAGGAATGCTATGTAGGACATACTACAGATATGACAAAACGAAAATGCGCTCATAAATCACGTTATAATAACGAGAAAGATAAAGGACACAATCTTAAAATATATCAAATTATTCGTGAAAATGGTGGATGGGACAACTGGACTATGCTCTTAGTCGAAAAATTCCCTTGTAAAGACAAATATGAAGCGTGTAAAAGAGAACGAGAAATATTTGAAGAATTGGGAGCAAAAATGAACACAAGAAGGCCTTATTTAACACAAGAAGAACACAAAGAAGAACTAAAACAAAATAACAAGCAATATCGTGAAGAACACAAGGAAAAAATCAAGCAATATCGTGAAGAACACAAGGAAAAAATCAAACATTATCGTGAAGAACACAAAGAAGACAAAAAGCAATATGATAAACTATATCGCGAAGAACATAAAGAAAAAGTAGAATGTGAATTTTGTGCTAAACTTATAACCAAATACAATATGTCTCATCATATAAAAATCTGTAAATCAAAATAAAATTAGAGACAAATATGTGGGTTCAATGTGCATTCCCGTTTCAATTTATAAATCATTATTTTTTCTTGAATCGTTTTAAATTACCTTTATCTTTAATCTTTTGTTTTGCTTTGACTTGCTTTTCTAATTGATTTTTAGATATTTCTTTTACGGTCAATGGTGTATCTTTTGACACACGCTTGGTTGGACGCAATACTGGATATTGTCCTTTCTTTGCTACATTCTTCCAGTCTTCTTTGAACCATTGGGTCAACCCGTCTTTTGGTTTTTTACCACTATAAGTCCCGCCACGGTCTTTATAAGTCTTTACAATCCAACCGCTCTTATAGGCTCCGTGTGTTTTGTATTTTTCGTCTGCTTCTTTTTTAACTCTCGCATATAATGCTTTATCGTTGGGAATATTACTCATATATATGGTAATATATTTTTATAAATCACTATCGATAAATGTATCCAAACTATGCTTTTCTAATAAGTCAGAGTCTTTATCTTTATGGTTGTATTCAAATAAATTACCAAACGCCGTTTCTTTATTAGCATGTGCCGATACTATATCTTTTTTAACTCTATGAATATTTACCTTATCATTTAATTGTTTTTTTATTTTCTTGTCTGTTGGTTTTATGGATTCGTGAAATGGTAAAGTATAACCTGGATTGAATACATGTGCTACCTTGGTTCTGTCTCTTATCGATTTACTTTGCTTTAATGTATTCAACGCAATAGATCCTCCAAGCGAATGTCCACCGAGTGAATAATCTTTATCGTCGTCGCCATATTGTCGCATTATATCTCTTGTTTTTTGTCTCCGTTCTTTAAATTGTGGATTAATACGCTGAACGCCAGTAGCTAATGCTACATCCGAAATTATGTCTCTTGGACTATTTACATTCGTGCCAGTATAATTTATATGGATATTATTACCCCGTTTAGCGGTTAAGACATCTTTATCCGTGTTCGCTTCATCTAATTCATAGCCAAACCTTCCCAGTTTTCTTTTCACCATCTTGTTCGCTCTTTCCTTATTAGGCCGTTGTTGGTATATATAATGTATGTTTGCTATTTTAGCACTTTCATTCATAGTTGGAAGCATCTATACAATTTATTTAGAAATAAAAATATTTCCATTCTATAAATGAGTGTCAGTCTATGTATACCCACTTATAACCGCAAAAAATTTGAGAAGTTAATTCAACACAACATAAATATCCAAACCTATTATAACATTCAGGAAGTAATTATTTTAGACGATGGCGATGATGAACCGTTATGCATCCGTACCAAATACCCTATAAGATATTATAACGTTCCAAGATGTTCGATTGGAGACAAAAGGAACGCATTGGTTAAATTAACGAATACAGATTATGTGGCGTTTATGGATACAGACGATATGTATGATAAAGATTATATTGGTTATTCTATTTTTGAAATGGAGACAAATGATAAATCAATTGCTGGAAGTGCAGATATGATTGTTGTAGAGGGTTCTACTTTTTATAAACAGCGTTGTATGTTTTTACATATGTTAAATGAGGCAACATTAGTATTTAAGAAAAGTTTAAATCCACAATTTGCGTCTTCTAATTCAAACGAAGCCGTTCCTTTTTTACAACAACATTTAGGAGATATTATAGAGACAAATATTAATCGTTTGATGTGTTGTATAGCACACGACCACAATACGATTCCTAAAAAACAATGGATACAAGACCAATACAAGACCAATCATTTGTCTCAATATAATACACATTTACAAATAATATCTTCTATAAATGTATAATGTCGCTACATCAAATGACACAGAAACTCACGCCACAACAAGCCAACATAATCCCCGCAGGTAAATTCATATATACAGATGAAACGTTCCAACTAGAACCACCCAAATATGTTGAAGGCGAAGCATTTGCGAGAATGGGCAAAGAATTAGTTCCAGCACACTTTTCTTACGGACATCACAATCCCAATTTTACACCCATGGCTTCTCCAAGTTTGCCGATGAATTACGGCACTTATATCTATAATAGCGTAACTGGTTATCAATAAAAAATAATGTTATAGTATATGACTTACACCCTCGACACACCGTATAGCAATCAAGTTATTTTTTTAAATAGTCAAAACTCAGTGTTGAAAACAATAGACGGAGTAGGACAATACCAATACAACTTCCAAACACCAATCCAGTTACCCATTAATTGTGAAATGCTTATATCGGTTACAGACGCACAAATTCCCAATATTTTTCCTAATGTTGGCTCCACTAATAATAAAATAAGTTTTTCAGTTCCCATTTTTAGTATGTTTTTCACAATCACCATTCAAGAACCCGACGGGACAACTGACCGAGCCTATAATGTGAATGAATGGTTGGCGTTTGTAAATGAACAAATATATATCGAGTCTTCGGGACGTTTTAGTTTATACGGCTCGTTCCAATCCACAATGTCAAAAATTCAATGGTTTTGTGATTTTGCGTTTCAAATTATAGATACACCTAATTATCCAACCACTTGTTATGATCTCATAGGATTTAAGAAAGATACACATAATCAAATTATATACGAATCGAATGAAATATTGTTGTCGTCTATTGTTAACCCGTCCTTCCATATAACCATGCCGTCTTCTGTAAACTTTGCTGGTACAAGATTTATATTTGTGAAGTTTAATAATATAAGTGTTAATAATTTAAATAGCAATGGTATCACCGATAATGCTATGGTTAGAATAGACAATAACGCCCCATTTGGTTATATGATATTTTATAGACCGAGTGAAGTCCAGCGCTTTATTATTAGGAAACAAACCATCAATAATATTTCATTTTCTTTAACGGATACACAAGGCAATGAACTAAATATATTTAGCAACGATGCACAAATTACTTTAAAGATAGAATACATGTATAAGCCAGAAATGCGTTCCATGGAAGAAGGTACGATTAATTATGAACTCCGTAAGTTGTCTCAAGTTCCAATGACAAAAGAAGCAATTGAAGGCGCATATAATCCCGAGACTAACGAATTCATTAGGGAATAAAATAAATAATAACTATTTAGTGTATATGCGTCTTGGATTAAAGAAACCTCACATGAATCGTTTAGGACTAAAGAAATCAGCTCACACTATGATGCGTCTTGGATTGAAAGCATCTGACATTGCTCTTGCCGCGGCGCCCGTAGCTCTGTTAGCTGGTCCCGAAATGGCACCAGTTGCTGCCGCATTAGAAGCGGGTGGTGGAGCGGGAAAAGCCGTATTTGGTTTAGGAAGCAAAGTCGTTTAATAAAAATCAAAATTAAGAATCAATTTATAATAATATATATGGTATTATTATAATGTCTTCGGCCCCTGATGCTATGTCGGAATCACTCAACTACCCAATGATGAAACGCCGAGCAGTTGCTTCACGTTCTTATCGTGTAAAAATCAGTCCGAACAACGGACAAACCTTTCGTGATGGACAAACCGTCAATATTGACATGCCTTCCAACCTTGCTGGAACATATTGTAACTGGAATCAATGCTATTTGAAATTTAACGCTAAATCTACTGGTGCTGCTAAGCTTGACCGCTGTGGCGCTGCTGGACTAATTTCACGTGTCCAATGTATGACTGCTGGATCCCAGATCTTTGATCTTCCAAACTGGAATGTGCTTATGACTATTCTTATGGATACGGATTCGTCTCCAGCTTTCAAGGCGGGTGTTGGTAACGTGCTTATGGGAACTCTTGGCGGGACACAAAGTGGAGAATCTCTTGCGACTGCGGATGCTGGTGCGACTTATTGCGTACCATTTGTGCTACATCCATTCGGTATGTCTACTCCTCATCGGCTCATGCCATTATTCTCGTCTGCTCCAGTTCAATTTAAACTGACTTTGGAATCGGCTGCCGTTGCTTCCAAAGGTGCTTCCACTCAGATTGACTTTACTGAAGTTGAATTGGTTTGTATATTTACGGAATTAAGCCCGGGCGCTCAAGCCCAAGTCGACCAAATGAGTGGTGGAGTATATAATATCCTTGCTTCGTCTTACCAAAACGTTGGCACTACTATGGTTGCTAGTTCAACCGCGGTAACGGCGAATCTTGGTATTAGTGTATCGTCTTTAGAACGTGTAATTGTTTGCCATCGTCCAAGTGCTACTGTCACGGCTGTAGGTGCTTATTCGCTTGGCAATCGCATTAAAAATAGTTTGAGTGAATATTCTATTTTCGTCAACGGCGAACAATACCCAGCCCGTCCTGTGAAGGTGGAAGGAAAATGTGCCGAAGCTTTGGCGGAGTTCCTACTATCTGACCATTCGCTTGTGAATTTTGATAAACAATCGTCTTTCAATATTGCGGTTACTGGTGCTGCGGCTAATCTTAAATCTAATGGTCTTGACGGGCAATCCGCTAATGGTATTATTCACCCATACCAAGCCGACCTTGCTGCTGGAACGGAAGACGGTTCTACCCCTGCTTCGGCTTCCAATATTGGTTCTTTTATTACCGCAATTGAAATGGAAACTGGTTTGTCGGATGGTCGTTCGCAACGACTTTACTCGGGTATTAGCACTATATCCTCCACTGTAAATTATCGTGGTGTGTATGCCAGTACTTCGGTTGCTGCCCAGCTCGATTTCTATGCACAGTTTACTGTTCTGATGTCGCTTAACAGCAGGGGAACGAATGTGTGGAGCGTCTCATTGTGAATGTAGTCAAAGTTTAATTTATAGGTAATTTATCTACAAATTAAATCGTTTTTTAAAGTCAGCAATAGAGGCTTCTTGTGTTGGTAAATTCCAAAGTATCCAACGAGACAAAGCCCCAGCCGAAGTAGGATCATTCCAATTTTCATTGACTCTATGCCTTGCTAAATACGATGCCTTTTTTTCTTTAGCAAGTTGTTTGTCTTGTTTAGAATAAATAGTAAAATCCATCATTCCCGCAGAACCGAAGTGTGTGGTAATCGTTCGCCCGTTGTCTCGCTCAAAGGTTGCCATCAGCTTTTTGTCATTATTGGACGAGGGTTTAATAGACACAAGCCTCATATATATTACAAAGAAAAAGGATTCTTGTTCAATCAAATTTAACAATAAACTCGCCTTCCGTAATCTTTAGGGGTGGAATACGATTATCAATTACTTTATTTTCTTCTTCGGTTGACTTCGCTAAAATCTCGTACACTTCATCGGCAAATCCTGGAAAGCGTTCTTGGTAATAATCCGGGCCATATACTTCATAGTTAACACTATTCCAGTCTAAATTATCGTAGCATTCTTCGTCAGCACAATAGTCCAATAGTCCATCAAACATTTTATTAAAGTTGTCTGAATCGTGTTCTACCCATAATCCCTTGTTGCCATCGTTTAACTCGTCGGCAGATGGAATGTTAGCTGTGTCTCGCTTGATTAAGTTTTTAGTATTGTGAATAATAGTCTTAAACTCCTCTTGTTGTTTTAGGGACAAAATGTCGCTTTCCTCCATATAATAGTTAAAATATTTTATTTTTTTCTTTTACTATGTATATAATGAATCCCATGAGTGACACCGAAAGCGAACCCGACCAAAACGCCCCTATTGTTGAATCTTTAGAAAAAACAAAACCAAAACAATCGCCTAAAAAGGTTAAAGTAGCCGAAGAACCAAAAGCCGAAGAACCTCCTCCTAAACAAAAACGGCAACCGACCGAACGACAATTGGAAGCATTAGCCAAAGCACGAGAAAAAAGAGCATTAGCACGTAAGGCGAAATCTGAAAATCAACCTGTAGAAAATGTAGAGCCAAAAAAAGAAGTAAAGATTGAAACGCCTGATCCTGAACCTGTTGTTGAAAAGAAAAAAAGAACCTACAATAAGAAAGCGAAAGCCCCTGAGCCTGAGCCTGAGCCTGTTGTTGAAAAGAAAAAAAGAACCTACAATAAGAAAGCTAAAGCCCCTGAGCCTGAGCCTGTTGTTGTTGAAAAGAAAAAAAGAACCTACAAACCTAAAGCAGAAGTTGCGAAAATAGATTTTGTTTAGATTATATATATGAGTCTTAACATTAAAGAACAACCAAATAAAAAATTAAAAATTATCAACACGGCAAACAATTTAGACAAAGTATTAGCAGATGACTTACCTGAACCTTTACCAAATTATAGTGGATTCAACTGGGTTATCGCTGGTGCATCGGGTAGTGGTAAAACAACCTTAATGACTTCTATCATGTCGCAACGGAAAAAGAAAGGAAAGCGCCAATCCTATAGAAAAGTATTTGATAAAATATATATCATTAGTCCTACTTTAGGGCAAGGCAAGAGCGCTAAAAACGACCCTTTTTTAGATGTCCCGGGCGTCCAAAAGTTCAAGGAGTTTAATTTAGAAAACATAAATGAAATATACGAAACATTAGAAGCCAACCGAGATGATGATTTACATAGCGTTTTGATATTAGATGATGTAGGAGCGCAAATCAGAAAGAACGCCCAAGCAGAAAAAAAACTGACTTCTTTATTACAAAACCGTCGTCATGTGTTTACCAGCGTCTTTACATTAGTCCAACGATTTAGAGATTTACAAACTGGATTAAGAGCAAATATGTCTCACTTTTGTACCTTCAGACCAAAAAATGTATTGGAGGAGGAGGCCATATGTACTGAACTGATGCCTTTCCATAAGAAAAATTGGAGACAAATTATGGATTATATTTTTGATAATGACGATAAATTTTCTTTCTTGATGATAGATATGAGTCTTAAGAATACCAACAAATATTTATACTATAACAAGTTCAACCCATTAGACATTAACGAATCATAGCGGGGTTCCGCCCCCGCGCGACGGGTTGTAAAGGGCAGAGCCTTTTATCCATTAGACATTAACGAATCATAAACATTATATATTATATAATCTACTTATATCATATATGCCTCCAAAGAGAAAGAAACGATCGAAATCCATGCCTAAACAAAGTCAATCACAAAGGCAAAGTGTAGTCGTGAATGTTGGAACATCTAAAACTAAATCTAAACCTCGTAAATCAAGAGGTCGTGGTGGATTGCCTCCGCCAAGTTACATGCATAATTTAGCACCAACCTTTGTTACGCAACAAGCCACTGACTATAATCCAGTCATTGGAGCCATAGCGAGTTTAACATCACGACTACAACAAGAACCCCGTATACAACAACCAGTCACGCCGTTAAGTTCAGCAACATCTTTTAGTACCCAACAAGCACAAGCAATGGCTGGACAAATGGCAGAAGAACGACGAGAAGGACCTACCGCTGGAAACTTTCAATCACCCCCAAGTCAAGTAAGAACGGAAACACCTCCTGAAGAACCCATTACATCAAAAATAATTTTTACACCAAAAGAGAAGAGAAAGAAAAAAGGGTTTAAACCAATCGTAAAACTTGGAGGGGAGAGAAAGGGCGAAACGTTGGATATAACGGATAGAGAAGCAGATGAATATATTACACAGCAATTGGTGAACCCTAAAGAAGGTGGTGGTGAAGAAATTCCTCAAGCAGAAGCACGAGCCAAGCGTGGACGACCACCAAAGGGTATTCAACAAGCCGTTCCAGTTAATCCAGTACAACAAGCACAAGCAGAAAAACCAAAAAAGAAACCCCCCGCAGGACAAAAAGATGTGGATAAGTTGTTTAAACCCAAATTTAAAAAATAAAATATTTAGGAAATATATATGTCTCAACCAAACCCCCAAATTAAAATTATTAGTGCACACTCGATATTCAACGAAAACGCTATCGTCTTATCGCAAAAATTTAAATGGAAATTAGAAACCGATTTTGACCCTCAAGCAAACGACTTGTATATTGTATACGGCGCTCATGAACTTGCTCACCAATTGCTAGAAGTCCAATTTAGGAAAAACAACTCCTTTGGTTATATCATTATGAATAGCGAACAAACAGAGTCACAATTCTTAAAAAATAAATATTATTTGTCTCTTATGAAAAGAAATATAGTATTTGATTACAACACACTCACGACCGAATACTTGAAAGAAAACCACGGCATTAAAGTCTTATCTTATTTTTATTTTGAGTTTATGAAGTTTAATATAGAGACAAATGATAGACCATACGACGTAGCATTCATTGGCTCTAAAAACGAACGACGTGAAGACTTCCTAAACTTAATACAAAAACAATATCCCGACTTGAAGGTATATGTGGATTTTGAATGGAAACATAGCAACGCCGAATCACTCACGAAAATCCTACAACAATGTAAAGTCGTCTTGAATATTCCTTATTATAAACATAACCCATTAGAAACACACCGGATCAACAAGGCTTTATCGTGTGGTTGTGATGTCATTAGTCTTAACTCCGCAGAAGACGATGCGAATAACTTTTATAAAGACTATTGTGTGATGAGCGATGACCTTGTTGGAGCCGTCGGCGCTTACTTTAAGGAAAAACCAGTAAAGAAATCCTATGAAGAACTTATTAAGAATTTGTCTCAAAAGTTTAATCCGCATATGTGCTTTATTATAGATCACGTCCATAAAAAATTGTTGTCTATATCTAATGGAGACAAAGAAGAAACTTTACACGAACCGACCGCCACAGATGCACACGTGTCCGCCGACGAAGAAACGGAAGTCGCATTGGGAGACAAAGTTTGAAAAAGATTATCCTTTTGTAAAATGGACGCCTCGTGATTTATCTTTAAAATTTATGATACCTATACATATCATAAGACCACTTATGGAAAACAAAGCGGAATGTATTAAATATATTTATAGCGTGGTTTCGCCCCCGCGCGACGGGTTGTAAAGGGCAGAGTCTTTTATATTTTATATAAGTGTATTATATAATGTATCAAGTGCCTCTTGGTGGTATAGGATTTACAAGCAATGCTGGTTCTTTAGGGACAAATATAAATGCCTCAAATGCGTCAATAAATAATTTATCCGTAACATCCGCCACTATGGGACAATTAAAAGCAGCAATTTTTGAACCAACCACGTTAAACACAAGTATCATAAACGCCTCACAAATCAACTTACCGCCTGACTATATTATACCTTTTTTAAACGTAAGTCAGTTAATAGCCTTCACAGAGTCGTTTGTAGATTTATCGGCAATCAATGTGTCCGCCACCCGTATAACCGCAACAAGTGTAATAGCGCCTAACGTCCAACCAACCTTAACCGCAGGAAACAATATTGATATTTGTGGAAATGTTATATCGTCAACTGGCGTTTTACCAAGTGTAGGAAATTTTACAGAAATAAATACCTCCACCATAAACGCAAGTAATCTATCCACAGCCGACTTAAGTATTGGTTCTAACTTAACTTTAACGAATAAGTTATTGAATGTAAATAGCACAGCAAATGTCACACAAAACTCGGGCGACTTGATTACAAGTGGAGCAGTGTATAGCGCGTTGAATGGAGCAGGGATTGGAGATACCAGAAATTTAACCAATATGGAAATATATAACAATCAAAGCGAAAAACCTATTGTCATTGTCAATACTGAAGTCAATCCTGGGCAAACAAAAAATATTATGCAGGCAACCTATTTTGTTAAATTTGGTACCGACTCTATGGTATCCGCGAATGTTTTTTTTCCTTATGAAGTGGCAGGACACGGTGGAGACAAAATAGAAGCCCGTATAAAAGTCCTATATGAAAATGGCTCAGTCATTACGATTGCGTATATGGAACAAATATGGGTAGATGATAAAGGTGGCGGAACGCGCTCGGGCACACTTTGCCCTCTACAAGGGGCAATGAAAAGCAACACCACGGGTAGTTTAATTATTTTTGTAGAAATTACCAATCGTTCATCAGAGAGTAATGACGCGTTTCGTTTAGTACAATCAAACCTCGCTTCGTTTGTAGTATCCGAATCGTTGGTAAATGATTCAGTGAGTGATTTAAATTTAAATACAGGCAGCATACAAGCAGACGAAGCGAACTTTAACAGTTTATCCATTTTACAAGGTTCGCCTGCAGGACAAGCCGTTATCGGACGAACTCAAATAGGGAATGATGGACACAGCGATAGGATGGCTATATCTATCAACGGTAACACGGGAGCAACCAATTACGGGTTCGCACAAGTAGCCAATGGCCAAACCATTATGAACGCTCAATCGACATCGACCTCCAATAGTTTCCGTGTAGAGGATGTAGAAGTAGCCTCTATCAACTATATAGGTTTAGCCATTGGTTACGAGGACGCCTTTTTTCCTTTGACCGTTAGCGGTGATGCCTTTATTGAGGGTATTGCTTTTATATCAGAAGTAGATTCGGCTTATGTAGATGCCGTAAATTTAAGCGGTGTAAATGTAAGCATAACCAATCTCTCTTCTACAAAGGCATCTATTGATAATTTATGCGTAGCCAATATTACTATAACGGGCAACATAACGGCGAATGATTTGAACCTATCTACTGGGAACCTTGTTCCAGGGGACAATATAACCATTGAAAATAATGTTATATCCGCTTATTTGTCTTCAAATAGTCAAGCAAATCTAAACAGCTTACAAGTAGATAATAATTTAGATGTGTTCGGTGTTTTAAATGTAAGTCAAACCAGTACCTTCGCCAGTTCTTTGAACGTGTCTAATAATCTGTATGTGGGAAAATCGGGACAACACGCTGGGGACATCGTTTTATATAGTGGAGTAGTCGGCAACAACTTCGTCCAATCGTTTAATAGTTCAGGCTATGAAGTCAATATATCGGTTACTGGCAATAGTTCGGCTATTAACTTTTTTGTTGGAAATCAACCTTGTTTGGAAATAAGAAACAACG
>Ga0136561_1000601_pt1 | contig 11508 bp, 10 predicted proteins | sample AntRauMeHopE1498_FD_104641 | JGI IMG/M metagenome (GOLD analysis project Ga0136561, IMG submission 104641) | Saline lake microbial communities from Rauer Islands, Antarctica - Metagenome Hop E1 #498 | ecosystem: Environmental > Aquatic > Non-marine Saline and Alkaline > Saline | place... | reverse complement strand
GTTTGTCCACGGCCACGCCTCCGTCGGCAAACGCGTACACCCACAGTGGCGGCCCGTTTTGGCCGGGGTGCGGGCTGGCGCTGGCGTGCGTGGCGGCGGCAACACAGAGCTCCATGGCAGCCCGAAGAAAAAATGGCCATGTTCGCCATCGCCAGCCGCATGGATCAAACGCAGCACCTTCTTGCACACAAGCGCGCCGTCTTGGTGGCCGCGCAGTTTGTGCGCTACGCCGAGATTGTGGCGACTGCCGTGCAAGCCGCTGCCGCGTTGCCCGACCCAGCGCCCAGCGTGATGTGGGTGCCCGACGCCGAGTGCGAGCACCTGCCATTTGCCGTGTTTGACGAACCCTCCAAGCTGCGCTGGAAGCTGGACGCCGCCAACAACCGCGCCATCCTGTGCCATGCGGGTCTGTCGGCCGTGAGCGACCCGCAGACGGCCGATGCGGTCGAGCTGCTGATCAAGGAGGACCTCGCCGACGCGCTGGCTCGGCACGGGGTGGTGGCAACCCTGGTCCGCAAGGACTCGCTGAGCATTGCCTTTGAGTCGGCGTGAGTTCTGGGGGGGTTGGTTGTTTTTTTGCTCAGTCGCAATTGCATGCCATTTTTAACTGGTTGGCTCATTTTTCCATCTTCCAATTTTTCCCCACTGCATCGTCATGGCGTCCCCCACCTTCCCCAACAGCCCAGCCTCGCCCGCGCCCTCACCCCCGCCCAAGAGCCCCAAGATCTCGCTGGCCGCCGACTACGACGACGACGACGTGTTGGTAGTGCGCGAGCTGCCGCCGACAGCCGGCAACAAATCGTCAGTGTGCTCGACTTTGCTGACCGGCATGCGCGACTTCATGATGCAGGGCCAGTTTGTGCGCTACGCAGACATTGTGAAGGCTGCTCTGACGGCAGCGGCCGCGCTGCCCGACCCGCCGGCTGTGGTGTGGCGGCCCAACACCGACTGCGAGCAGCTGCCCTCGGAGATCTTTGAGTCGGCCGACAAGCTGTCGTGGCGCGTCGACGCGGCCAACAAGGAGGCCGTGCTGTGCCACCTGGGCCTGGCGGCGGTGGCAAGCAAGTTTGGCGACAAGCACACGGTGCGCTTCCGAGGCGCGTTTGGCCGGCTGGTGAACGAGGTGCTGCAGCCGCAGCTGACCAAGAACGGCATTACCGCCACGGCGCACTTTGGCGAGGACCGCCAGCTGCGCGTTGTCTTTTCGAGCAACTCGGCTTAGCTAGCGTGGGCGTGTGCTCGTGGACTTCAATTCAAGCTTTGCTTTTTTTCTCGTTGCTGGTACATCATTTTCGCGTTCCAGCTTGTCTTTTGCGCCATGGAGTCGACCCTGCTAGGCCAAGCCCGCAACAGCGTGCGCATGGCGCACAACTTTGCCGTTACGCCCGGGGTGCCTGCGCACCAAATTGCTGCGGCCGTGGCCAGCGCTACCAAGCGCTTGGCGCTGGCGCGCGCCTACCCGCACTACAGCGCTGTTGCCCTGAAGGCGCTGACCGACCTCGAGGCCATTGTAGGCGACCTGGCGCGGCTAGAGGACGCCGACGACGTCGATTCCGCGTACCAGCGCGCGGGACTGGGCATCTGCGACTGTGTGCTTGATCCCGCGGCGGCCCAGCAGTAGAGTCGTTTTACCCATTGCGTCCATCGCACAATGCTGCTGCTGCTGCTGCTGCCGTTTCGCGCCTGTGCGCTGGCCCTGGACAAGATGCTCGACGCTGTGTGTGCTCTGATAGAGACTGCTATGGCTGCCGTGAGCGCGTGAGTCAATTGAAAGCAGCATGGTTCAGCTCAGTTCATCTCTACGGGCTGCCGATGCGTCCTCTTGGGGTTGTCTTTGCGATGGCTAGGCCGACCGGAGCGACCCCGCTTGGCGGAGCGGGGTGGCTCGATGGCAGATGGCAGCAGGCCTTGGTCGGCGAGGCGCTTGGTATCGCGGTACTCGTCTGGGAGATCGCACGTTTCAACGTGGTAGCGCGTGAGGCACATGAGGTAGAAGGCGTTGACCATGGTGATGGCCAGGTCGTCGTTGACAGACTTGCCCTTGTCCTTGCCCGAGATGGTCTGGTGCTTGGCGCCGTTGCTGACCTTGAGTGCTATCAGCTGCAGCCGCAGACTGTCGAGGCGGTCGGCCAGCAGGGCCTCGGCGCTGGCGCGCGTGTTTGTCACGGCCAGCGCGCTGGTGCTGACGTCGGGCGCCACGTAGAGCTTGCGCAGCTCGAGGTGGCGGCGCAGCTCAATGTAGCCGCCGAGCTTGGTGTTGTGGTCGACCCAGAGGCCGGCCACAGGCTTGTCGCTGCGCTTGTGCTGGTGCGACTGGTGGACCACCTGCATGCTGTGGGCGGCGCCGGCGCTGCTGATCCAGCCCGCCACGCGCTGCGTCTGCGGCACGCTGCTGTTGGCTTCAAGCGCAGTGATGATGGTGTGGCCTGGGTAGCGCTGCGCCAGCTGGGCCGTCAGCGTCGTAACGAGGCGCTTGACGCCGCTGTCGACCGTCTCGGTGACGAAGATTTCGTAGTCGAGGTGAACGAGCACAATCTGGCGCGTGGCGTGGTCCTGGACAAACGCTAGAAAGGCCGTGCCGCTGACGTTGTGAGTGGTGGGGTCGTAGCTCAGGTAGATGCGCTTGCGGTGCGGCACCACGGCGTGCTCAAAGGGCCAGCGCGGCTCGCTGAGGAAAAGATCGACCCACTTGACGGGCAGGGCGCCCATGTCGCTGGCCACGGTAATACCCAGCACCTCTTCGAGGTAAGCCTGCGGGTCCATCTTGTAGAAGGCGCGGACCAGCCGCTGGACCTCGGCGCTCTGGAAGACGTCGGGCGCGTGGTGGGCCAGGCACAGGCAGCTCTTTTGGCCCTCGGCCTCGCAGTCCTCGCAGACGTCGCGGACCTGCATGACGCGAAATTCTTCGTCCTCCTCCATGAGGCTGCACCACGCCAGGTTGTCGCCGTTGGGCGTGGTGAAGGCGTGCAGCACGCGGTTGGGGTTGACCATGATGGGCGCCAGCTTGCGCGAGAACACGTCGACGCGGCAAAACGCCGCCTCGTCGACCAGGATGGTGGTGGGCCGCACACCGCGCAGGCCCTGCTGCGTCTTGACCAGCATGCAGTTGCCGTTGGTGAGCCAGACGGCCGTGCTGTTGACAACATCAAACTCTTGGCCAAAGACGCGCAGCAGGCGCACCACCTCGGCGCGGTTCTGGTCGTTGAGCCCCGAGTGGTTGGAGACCAGGCACACCACCTCGTGGGGAAAGATGGTCAGGTAGACGGCCGCCAAGTACTGCATGCAGAGCGACTTGCCGTACTGACGGCGGCTCTGCAGCAGCGTCACGCGCTTGTACAGGGTGGTTGGGTTGGCGGCGCTGCGCGCCATGGAGCGCACGTCGGCGTCGGTCCAGAATTCCGACTCTTCAGCAAAGCCGTGGCGCTTGAGCTCGGCCTCAAAGGGCCCCACAATGAGCGCCATGGTGGTGCGGCCATAGCGCGCAATGAACTTGGCCTTGAGCATGACGCACAGCGCGTGGCGCTGCATGCCGAAAAACACGGGACAAGGCCCAAAGCCCTCGCTGCGCAGGGCCTTGTTGAGCAGCTGACACGCCGTGCGGACGTTCTGGAGGACCTCGCGGCACGCCGGGCTGGCCGCCACATCGGCATTGTCCATGCCTGCCAAGACGTAGGGGTCGATGCTCAGCATGTCGTCCAGCGTGTCGAGGCGCTTGGCCGCACGCGCGCGCTTGGCCTTGACCATGGCCTGGATCAAGGCCACATTGGCCAGCCGGCGCGGCCGCCGGTTAGGCCCCTCCTGGGTCGTGCTCGGCATGACGGCCCGTTGTCGTTGCCACGCTGCTTAGCGGCACAATGTCCAGGCAGTCGCGCACCAGGCGGTTGCGCAGCGTCACAATGCGGTGCCGAAACAAGAAAAGCAGCCGGCCCAGCAGCGCAACCAGCAGCGGCAGCAAAAGACCAGCAGCAGCAACCCAGAGCTGCGACGTGGCGGGTAGCGGCTGGCGGCTAGGGTCGCGGTCGGCCCCGGTGACGACGGTGACGGTGACGGGTAGGTCGGGCGGCGTGTGCACGGCCAGGATTCGTCGCGGGTGTGGGTGGCAGCGCGCCTGCAGAGTGATGCGCTGCTTGCGAAACCGCAGCGTTGCGCATCGGTTGTCTAGCTTTAAGCGCAGCGGCACTGGCACTCGCGCAGTCCGGTTACCACACGACTGCAGCAACGCGCCGCCTTGGCGACCGCACGCTGCTGGGCCATCGAGCACAATTTCCCACGGCCCACCGGCCAGCAGCGGTGTCGCCACACACTGTCCTGCTGGCACTTCAACCGCCACGCGCCGCCGGCCCAGCCGACAGTCGCGCGCACCGTCTGCCACCAACAGCAGTGTCACGTGCTCGGCCGCGGCTACTGCCAGCAAGCTCAGCCACAGCGCTGCCAGCATGGCCTTTTTTTTTAATGACAGGGCTGCTGGCAAGCACAAGGAAAAATGAGTGGGTGGGTGTGCGAGTGAGAGAGAGGGTGGGCTTTGGCTGCTAGCTGGGGGTAAGAGTGTCAATTGAGGTTGTTTTTTTGACACCCAAAAGGGGGGTGGGGGTTTCAGTTCAGAGGGGGACAAGCGCATTCAGCGCCTACTCAGCAGCCTTGCGGGCCTCGCAGGCTGCGATCCGAGCCCGGGAGTTGGCCTCGGTCGCGTCAGAGAACGCCTTGGCCATCAGCGCAAACGACTGATGGCAGATGCTCTCGCCAAGCGCGTTGCCCAGCTCGGTAGGGTTCAGTCGGGCCAGCTGAGACTCGGGAATGCCCACGGCACCGCTTGGTGCAGCACCAGTAGATGGCACGGCCAGGTCCGTAGACGCTGACGCTTGTGCCTGGCGCTGGCGGCGCTCGGCGAGCTTCTTGCGCTTGGCAGCGTCCCTGTCGTTGACGACAGGCAGCTCAGAGTGCACAACGGCTGTCTCAGAGTGCACCGCTTGCGCGGCGCGTTTGCCCTGTTTGCGCGATTGCGCATAAGCTTCACCGTCGCTGTCGTCGTCGTCAGGCAAAGCCTTGTAGCGCTTGTGGGTGCCGTCGATAAGGGGGACACGGCGCTTGGCATCGCGACGCATGGCATCTGCGTGGATCGAGGCTTCCAGCTCAAAGTCGGCGTCGTCGACCATGGATTGCACGGCAGCTTGTTGCTGCTTGGTGGTAGAGCGGGTCTTGGCGTTGCCCAGAGGGGCCCATTGCAGCATTGCAGCCGCAACGTAAAAGCCCATAGCCTTGTTGGCTTGGCCGGCCAACAGCAAGTCGCCTGTCAGCTGGCCCCAGCTGTACTTGGGTGTGCCGTTGGGGTTGCGCAGGGTAGTTAGGCCCACGGCCACCGTCAGCACACAGCCAGAGTCCCGTGTGAGCATGCGCCCAAAGTCTCGGGGCGAGCCCACGTAAGCGACAAACCACTCGCAGGTCTTGCCAGCAGTAAACGCCTCCAACAGGGCTGCCTTGGCCGGGTCCATCACCTGGTCGTACGTTCCTTCAGCGGTCCGCAAAACAGGCGAAAAGCACTGCAGCACTTGCACAAGCGGCAAAAAGAGGCGGTTCCAAGACGCGGGGAGGTTGGTCTTGGGCATCTTGGAAGGCTTGGTGGTGCTCCGGCGCTCGGGCTCGGACGCGCGGAACGCAATGAGGTCCTCCATGGCTCGCAAAACATGTTGTCCAAAACCGTGCTCCTTGAGCACAGCCTTGACGGCGTTGCGAGCGTCTTCGCCGGCGGTCTCGGCTGCATCGAGCAAAGCACCGATTCCCGACAGACCAGTGAGGTCGCTGCCAGTCACAGTTGAGCTGCGAAGGCGGTACCCGGGAGTGTTCATGGCGAGCTGCAAGTCCAGGATGTTGAAAGGCAGGTGGCTGCAATGCCAGGCCAACCACTCGCAAAACGACGCCGTCTGAGGGGTCGTCTTGGCGTGCTGCTTTCCGCAGATAGCGCCAACCAACGGCGAGGCGTTGGTGGTGGGGCTGTCCAGCATCAAAGCAAGCACAAGCTTGACGAGCATGGGGTCAAAGGGGGTGACGACAGTCTCGTTGGCAGTGACAGACGTGTTCAGCATGAGCAGGTGGCGGGGCCAGTAGGTCGAACGCTTGGCGCCAATCTTGGCGTCACCGTAGACGGGAGCAAAGACGATAGTGTCCTTGAGCTCCTCGGCAGTTTTGGTGTCGACCATGTCCTTGACGCAGGCCAGGATGTAGTGAATGCCCGCCAAGATCATGTCGGGGGACAGGCTCAGGGTGTAGGCAATCCAGGTGCGTCCGCCAAGGCGAAGCCAAGTCAGCACAGCCATCTCCGTGGTCGGCAAGTCGTCAAACGTGCGTCCGATGGCAGCGTTCTTGCCCAGAACCACAACGAGCTCGCGAGACGACGGTGCACCAGTGGAGACCAGAAACGCCTCGAGGCGACGAGCCTCGCTCACAAGCTGCGCGGTAACCAGACCCTCCAGAGGAGCGTCCACGGCAGCCAGTCCGGCCTCGTTCACCAACTCAACGCCGTGTTGGGGCGCGATCATGGGCAGGGGAGAGCCCAGGGCAAAGCCGTCGAGGTTGTCGTGGGTGTCAACCGCAAAGTCTTGGTCCGAAAACCCAAAGGCAGCGGCCGCAGCCTTGGCCGTAACCTCGGGAGCGACCATTGACGCAGGTCCGACAGAGCGAACCTGGGGAGCCGTCTTCTTCTTCTCAGCCACCGGTCCTGGCTGGGCTTGCGCCGCAGAGGGGGTGGGGGGAAGGACGAGGGCGCCAGTCACCAGAGTGGTTGTGGCGGGATCCCCGGAAGAGACGGTAGAGCTGACGGCAAAGTCCGACTTGGGGGCTGGGGTTGTCCCAAACGCGGGAGCGACAGTCGAAGGCGCAGAGTCCTTGGGAGTGCCGTTGGCGTTTTGCTCAGGGGCACGGCCTGTGGCCAAGCCCAAGAGGTGTTGAGCGGCTTGCTCGTTGGGCAAGCCAGTCGCGGGGATGGTCATCCCCACAAGCTCAGAGGTGGACGAGGTGTCCACAGGTTGAGCCATGGTGCGTGTTTCGAGAAAAACAAACGGGGTGTAGATTACCGGAGGTGCGCGAGCGGTGCTGCAAAAAATTCACAACGTGATCGAGCAAAGACGGGAAGTGAAAGGAAAATGAGGTTGAATTTGGCCCTCGGTCAAGCACTCTGTTTATGCCACACACCGGGCAGCGAGCCACCCGCAGCACGGCACGACGCTGTACAGAGCCTAAGGCCCGGGGACGCGCTTGGCCCGCCCAGAAGTCCGCGGCGCCAAGCGCGGCACCATGCCACGAGGGTGCGGGGTTCGCATCATGGGACGCACAACGTCAATCTTGGCCGCGCGGAGCTCGCCTTCTTCCATCTCGGTGATTGTCGGGGGCGGGGCCTGTGCCGAGAGCTCGGCGAGCGTCATCAGTCGCACCGGGGCGTTGGTCATGCGCCCAGCCACGACTGGCTCGGAGCGAACCCGGTTCCACCAGCCGCGCATCATGTCCACAACGACGCTGCAGTCGGTTGTCTGCGCGCCCGTGTTTTCCACCTGCACAACGGGCCGGCCAGCACAGCGCAGCGCGCACGCCAGCCGCACCAGCAGCAGCGCGCGCTGGATGGCTTGCTCGGTCGTCATGCGACCGGCCAGCCGGACGCGGAGGCCGTCGACGTCGAGCCAGTCGGCTGGCCCGAGGGCGTCAAAGTCGCCACAGCGACCGGCCTCGGTGAGCTGAATCATCCAGCCCAGATGCATAATGGTGCAGGCCGGGTTGCCCACCGACGTCACGACAGCCACCATGAGATCGGCGGCCATCCGGTAGAGCGCGCCGTCGTCAAAGCGCCGGTCGTTCAGCAGGTACGCCAGGGTTGGGCGCACGGCCTTGAACTTGCTTGTGGGGTTGGTGGCGCCAAACACCACAGACTCGCCGTGCACAATGAGCAGGTTGCGCATGGCCAGCCGCGCCGCCACGTCCAGCGCCAGCGGCAGCAGACTTGTTTGCTGGCGAGCCGTGGTCTGAGCCATGAAGGATCGGACCACCTGCTTGCGGTGCGCAGGCGACGCGCAATCGGCGCCGCCCAGCTGGCGCAGCGTGCTGCGCAGTTCGTGCAAGATGGCGTCGGTAGCGCTCTGCATCGTCAGGCGCTGGTGCAATCGGTCGCCCGGCTGGGCCTGCTCGATGGCCGCGGTCGTGGCATGCACGTGTGGGATCATGCCGCGGTACGCCGGCAGCAGCATTTGGGCCCAGATGCTGGCGTCCAGACCCAGGCGGGCGCGCACGTCGGGCTGCTTGGTCAAGCGAGGCATGGCGAGAGAAAGCAAACGGCGGTTCTGCAGTCAGAGAAGAGGGGAGAAAAAAAAAGCCCGGATAGCGAAAATGAGCGTCTATTTTTTTTCCGGTGCGAGCGGCAACAGCGTTCAATTGAAAAGAGCTGCCCAGCACACACGCTACACCACTCTCGCTTTTACAGCTGCGGGCGGGCCAGCCCAAAGAAGCGGCGCAGCGGCAGCCACAGCCACACCCAGCACCAGTGGCTCAGCGTACGGCGGTCCGCCGTGTTGGCCCACTCGAGGGCTTCTTCGGCCCCCTCTTCCGTGTCGATCTCGACGGGCGCGCTTCGGTCGGGTTGGCTGGCGAGGGCAGAAGCCCAGAGCCGAGCGTGTTCGTCCATGGCTGATCCGGGGCAGTGGAAGCAAACACGGGCAGATGGGCCCACGTGCGGCTGGGAAACTGACCTTTGACGGCGTGCGCGCAAATGAGAACCTGGATGGCCTTGCCGCTTGGGTCGGCCGAGAGCGCCACGGTGTAGTGAGCGGGGTAAAACAGGGCCATGTCGACGGCGCGAAACAGGGCCTCGGGGTCGCCAATATACTGCTGCACGCCCCGCGGCGAAGGGTCTTTTTCAAGAGTGGCACACGCGTCGTTGAGGCGCTCCATGGCCGTGTGCGCCAGACGCTGCTGCTGCTCGGCCAGACGAAGCGCTTCGCACAGCGCTCTTGCTTGCACGCCTTTTCCGGCACCGGCCCAAAACTCGTGCTGCGCGCCAAAGGTGACCTTGACCAGCCGACCGTGGCGCTCAATCAAGTGCGCCAGGGCCGCTGACGCGCTGCCAAACCGGGCAAGCGCGTCGGTCCAGAGCTGGACCGTGTCGGCCGTGTGCGGGTTGTCCATTGCGATGACGGCCGAGCAAGCCTGGGTGGGCCGGTCGCTCTCGGATTGGGCAGCCCTAGACGCGGCGAGCGTGTCGGCGCACAGCTGGTTGGCCAGCCGGGCTGTGGTGACGGTGACTCGCCCGCCCGAGGGCAGGTTGGCCTCAAGGGTCGCGTTGGTAGGAGCGGTAGCCATAGAGCAGCATCTGCATGAAAAACACCTTGACGGAAAGGCTGAGGCCCGCATAGGCCGCATCAATACGCGCGTAGGCGCAGCGCCGGTACGAGCTGAGGAGAGCCACAATGGGAAAGCCCGAGTCAAAAACGGCCAGCCCGGCCACGGCAGCCACCACCCACGACGGCATGTCGGGGCTGCTGTTTGCAACGTTGCGAAAGGTGGTGAGGATCATGGCCCACTGCTGGATAAAGAGCGCGCCGCTGAAAACGAGCAGCACCTCGGGCAGGCCGTACTCGAGCTTGCCCGACAGGGCCGTCAGCCACTCGTGCGCGCCGCCCATGACAATCATGCAGACGCTCATGGCCATAAGACCCGTCAGGGCGTTGATGTCGTTGACGCCCGACAGCAGGGCGATGCGCATCGTCATGGCTGTCGACGTGATGCTGTACTCGACCCAGCGCCACAGCGAAAAGCGCTCGGTGCAGTACGTCACCCACCACACGTCGGGGCGCGTGGCCATGAAGAGGTGGTGAACGGCCGTCGGCAGCGTCACGGCCGCCAGCCGCCAGTCTACCGGCGACGTGTCGATGGGATTAAACATTAGCTCGCTGCGCGTGTCGTAGTACCGCACCACGTTCCAGTGCACCTCGACGCCAGCCAGCTCGATCTGGGCCTGCACAAACGCCGCCAGGCTGGTGACAAACGCCAGCGCGTGGAGCACGCGGTTTAAAGTAAACGGGCCGGTCGGCACAGGCTCGACCGGTAAAGCCGGGTCAACCGTGCTGCCCGACCGACTGCGCAGCTCGATTTCTTCGGCTGCCACCAGCGGTTCGGCCATTGTACGCCATTGAGCTCGGTCTGCAGCGCTAGAGCGGTTCATTGCTGCGGAGAGAGGACTTGTCGTGTCAAGGTCTCGGAGAAAAATGCCGTTGTGCACCCGTCGCCACCACGTTTACCCGGCGGCCAGCCTGCTGCTGCTGCTGGCAGCAGTCACCACGGCCAACCCGGGCTGGAGATTGGGCGACGCTGGTCAGAGCTGCTCCACCGTGTGCGACGTGCTGGCGTGCGTTTCGCCTACCTGGGCCCAGCAGCCCACGACCGACGACCTGATGCTGCTGCGGGGCCGAAATGTTGGTGACGCAGCCTCGACGACATACACTTCGAGCGCCGACAGCAACATGCTGCCCTTTCTCAACACCGCCAGCAACATGCTGACCGTCGTCGCTGAACCAACCGTGTCTGGCGTGACGCAAGAATGTGCTGCCTCGGACGCCAATACGCGGCGCTTTTGCTGCTGCAGCGACACGGACTTTGCACCGTGCGCCGCCCAGCTCGACGACAGTGACATGGGTCTGATAGCCGGCACGGTGAACCAGCAGCCGTGTGCCACCACCTGCAACCTCTTGTCGCTAGCGTGCGTGCAGCTGCCCAACCAGCCAGGAGCCTTCAATCGCGTCATTATGGAGGGCGTGTCGGGCTACGCCTGCACCAGCATTGCATCCACTACCAGCATTCCTACTGCCATGACGTACCGGTTTGACGGGTCAGCGTGCTTCTACAGCGCAGACGACACAATCACCATCGGGTGCGACACGGCCGTAGTCTATAATGCGGCCCGGCTCTGCTGCTGCGGCACTGTCAACGCGTGCATGCAGGACGTCGTAGAAAATCTGACGCCGTCGCAACTCACTCAGTTTGGACTCGACGACAGCAACGACGACAGCAACGACGACGACAACGGAGGAGCCACAACCTGGATAACCGGGGCGCGCGGCGATTCGTGCAACAGCGCGTGTATCTCGGCCGGGTCCACGTGCCTCGAAATTGCGGGGGAAGAGCTGCCGAGCGAGGCTAGTTTTAATGCCCATCACACCTCTGCGTTTGGCAGCGCTTGTGCCGACCCGATTCAGATGACGACGGCGAGCTACGCGCCCAGCCGCACAGAGTCGCAGTGTTTTTTTCCGTCGGGCGAACTGTCGACCTACAGCTTGGACTGCGACGCCAACGAAGCTCTCACGTGGCGCTTCTGCCCATGCGCCCCTGTGGACGACGACGATCAAGGCGGTGATGGGGGGGAGGAAGAGCCCACCGCAGCGCCTATTGTCGGGTCGGGGTGGAAGGTCGATGCCAGTTTTCCGACAAAGCCATGCTCGACCGTGTGCGGCTCGGCTGCGCTGACCAAAGAAGCCC
>Ga0136561_1000597_pt1 | contig 11519 bp, 10 predicted proteins | sample AntRauMeHopE1498_FD_104641 | JGI IMG/M metagenome (GOLD analysis project Ga0136561, IMG submission 104641) | Saline lake microbial communities from Rauer Islands, Antarctica - Metagenome Hop E1 #498 | ecosystem: Environmental > Aquatic > Non-marine Saline and Alkaline > Saline | place... | reverse complement strand
GGCACAAGTAAAACTACCGTGCATCCTTTGCGAGATTCCTCAACGGATTTTTGCATAAACTTTTCAACCATTCCGCGACTGTATGGTGGATTAATGAAAACTGAACGGTTTATAGCTACGCAAGTGTAGGCGGTGATTTCTTTGCAAGCAGAAAACCAATCTACACTTAGCGCATCTTCTTTTTTTGTTAAGTAGTTAGGCACCAAATAATTATCGTGACTAGCCGCAGCATCAAGAGAAAAGTTAAATTCTTTGTTAAGCGCGTTAAATACTTCGGGATCAGTGCGCCAGCTGTTTTTCATATCAACGTCTAGTTCACTGGTTATTAAATCAGCCATTATGTTAAGTCCTGTAAGTTTAGGTAGCGTTTCACTATGGATTTGTGGCCATTAGTGGTGGTAGGTTTGGTCGTGGTAATACGTGTTATCCGTTTAGTGGCGTGTTGGTGTAGCGTCACTACGGCATTCATACTGGTAAGCGGTAAAGCGTGATCTGGCATAACTTGGGACCACCACACGCACGCTCTATTTTTAGCGAATCCTTGGTGTTCAAAACATAGATACTCGCTCACAATAGCTTTGCCGTTTTCGCGCACAAAATCTACTCGGCACGAGTCGGGCATACCGCTTTTACGGTGAAGGTTAAAAGTAAGGTAGGTTATGTCGTAACTTTTCTCACCTTCGTTATCACCGCTTATTATGGCTAGGGTAGATGCAAATTCTCTGTGCTTAGGTTCCTCTTGTATGGGGAACAAATATAAGCAAAAAGGGCAGATACGTTTACCAGCATGCACGCGGTTTTCACATTCCGGGCAATTTTTGGTAGGCGCTTCACCGTCTCCGTTTCCTTTGCTTTTTGGATCAGTTACTTCTGGATCATCAAACGCGCCATGCTCGGCTATGTTGCCAGCAAAATCTAATACCATACAATCAATCTTATCGTCAAAAAGACGAACACCGCGACCAAGCATTTGAATGTACAAGCTCGTTGACTTAGTAGGGCGTAGCATTACGATCATATCTATGTTGGGCGCATCAAAGCCGGTGGTTAATACGTTGACGTTAATAAGGCATTTAATACGACCGGCTTTAAATTGCTCTAGCATATCTTTGCGTACATGCTTTTTAGTCATGCCAGTTACGACTTCGCAGTTGAATATACCCTGGCGGTTTAATTCCTCTTGAATTTCGTGTGCATGGTTAATGCTGTGCGCAAACACTAACCAACTGTTACGTAGCGCGCCATGCAAAATCATTTCATTTACGGCAGCGGGGATAATGTCTTGTGACTCTATCTGCTCAGTAAGCTTATACTGCACGTAGTCACCATTAACCACTGGCACACCGCTTACATCAAGTTTAGTTTTAACGCCATGCTTGGGTGTGGTTAGAGGGGTAATATAGCCATTCTCTAGCATAAACTTAACACTTATGTCGTAGCAGATACCATCAAAGAGTCTATCCTTGCCCTTATATAGCAATCCACCGTCAAGGCGATAGGGTGTGGCGGTTAGCCCCACGACTTTAAGCAGGGGATTTAATATAAGCATATCGGCAATAAACTTTTGATACATGCCGTTACCCTTCTTGGGGATCATGTGTGCTTCATCCACCAACAAAACGTCAATCTTCCCTATTTGGGAACTTTTGTTATAGACAGATTGTATCCCGGCAAATAAAACACTGTTATTGGCTTCTTTACGGCCAACACTGGCGGAGTAAATACCAGCGTCTACTTCTGGCCATAAGTTAATAAGCTTTTCGTAGTTCTGCTCTATCAATTCCTTTTGATGCGTCACCATCATAAAGCGGCAGTTAGGCCATGCCTTCAACTGCTTTTCAATGTATACGGCAAGTATGATCGACTTACCGCTATTATGATGAATGAATAAATTATCATCATGGTAAAGATGATCACCATCCAAAGTAAAACCAAAGTATTCACCTCGGCCAATATGCTTAATATAAAAACCAGTTCTCAGCACGTTTTTTTTGCCAACTAGAATTGGTTTTTTATGTGCTACTCTAACTGGTATCCTTGATATATCACCACCAATATAAAGCCTGTAGTACACAACATCGTTTACTATTTTTTCAGATATTGAACAATGAAAACCAAGAGTTCTCGATATGTAGGCTACATCATCAGCTAGTTTTTTGCTTTTACTTGAATACTCAAAACCTAACCCATTAGCCAAACTGCCATCTGTATCAATAAGCCCTGCAAGAATATCTAACCTTTCATTCATGCTTGTGTACTTGTATTCATCAGGTATGTACTTATCACCCGACAATAAGTTATTTAGGCCAGTCTTGATAAATGCTTTTTTAATAGCTGTTTTTTCAACACCTTTACTAAGCTTACTAAAAAAATAATCAGTGGCTAAATTATTAACTTTAGCTGATTCGCGAACTGAGCAATTAAATATTTCAGCTTGGCGATATATTTCTTTTTTTATTTCAATGTCAGGTGTGCATACTGATAATGTGCAATTCCTACTGCAACCATCACCGATAAGTACACCTAAAAAATAAGGCTCAATAGGTTTTTTATCCGTTTGAGGAAATTCTATACCATTCGATCTTCTAAGTTTAAGAAGGTGTTTGGCTGTTTTGTTTGACTGAAGATAATCAGAAACACGTATATTAACTATTTCACCACCGTAATAATGAGCGCCTTTTTCTATTCCGTTTTTAGGAACAAAAAAACCATCGCTCGTATTAGTAGCTTGCAAGGATAATATGTGTCCTGAGTTAACAGTAAAATCTTGTTTTACATAATTTTTTGTTTTTGGTGTTATTTTATACATATCGTCAATACCGCTATGTAATTGCAATACTAACCTTGCACTAGAATCCACACCCATCAACCTATCACCAACTAAAATGTCTTGAACAGCTTTAAAAGATCCGTCAAACATAAGTATTTTTTGATTCTTTGCATGACAAGCCGTAGGCGCTATAATTAAAGGATTACTGCCGCGTCCACCGATAAAATAGCTATCAATGCTATTTACGGCTTCCATTTGGTACTCGCGTGGGATGATCATGATTCATGATCCATTGGTAATTGATAAGGATCACAACTTTCAGCGCAACCACTGGATCGATCATCTACCCTATCAACCATTTTGCGAAGCGCGTTTACATCCATACCTTGCGCTTCGTTAATTATTTGCGCTGATGTTTTGTGACCTCTAAAAAAAGTGCGTGGTATGTAGTGGGAACCAAACATATCTTCTTTTGGATGATTAGCTTTAACCTCGGTGTATTTTTCTTCCATGCGTTTATTAAAGTCAAACTTACTTGGATCTTCCAAAGCAATTAGCCAAAGCTTTTGATCTGATTTTTTCCAGCACGTTTTACAATTTCCTTGATGTGGTTTTAAATCCAACCTAAAAGGCTGATCTTCCCAAAATGTGTTAACGTCTTGCTTATCTGCTGGTATCCAATCAAGCAATGGATATACAAGATTGTATTCTTTGGTGCCGTACTGCGAACGTCTGTTATCTTCATCGGTGCGAATACCAATGGCCGTTAAGTTTTTATGATCACCTACTGATTTTCGATAGCTGTGCATAGCGCGAGTCTTTAATCGTTCACTACACTGCGGATAATTCATAGAAGGAATACCTTCTTTTTCTATATAATTTTCGTAAGGTTCGCCATTTCGTGAAGCGGTTTCAAACGTAACTATTTTATGTGTTTGTCCTTTTCCATGCTCCATGTGAGTAACTGCTTCAACCCATACAGTGTTAAAACCAAATTCATCATCACAGCGCTTGATAAATTCTAAAGTTTCCTCGTTTTCCTCACCAGTATTAGCAAAAACGGGGCGTATATCAAAGATATGGCCGTACTCGATCATTAAATTACGCGTCATATAGGCTGATGTTTCACCGCCCGAATTTGATACATTTAAAATAAACTTATTCACGCGAATTCTCCATCAGCTATTTTCTGCGCCAGTTGGGTAGAGTTAAACGAGTTTTCGCCAAAACCGTTTTCGAATACTTCGCCTTGCTTGGTCAGATAGCTAAGGTAGTTATCATTGGCTAATTCTTCTCTAAACTCGAACCCATCAAGCAAATGTTGATGAAAAACGTGTGACTCACACGGCTTAGTAGTGTCAATGGTAGTATCTTTGTGTTTGCAATACCATGTGCCGTCAGCCATAGGCTTGGAAAATATACAGGTGCGGCAGTTTACTTCAAGCTTAAACGTATCGGTATGGCAAACATCGCTATAGTCGCAATACTTACACTCGAAGCGGCTAGGGTCGGTGTGTAGTTTTTTGGGTATGGATTCGGACTCAACAACATGGATCATGTTGTTTTCTATTTGTTGAGCGTAGGTCGGATCGTACTGTATAACCTCGATGTACAGTTCATCCGTGTTTTTATTTACGGCAACGTACAGTGCTTGGGTAATATCAGCGCCCCAAGTATCACGGGTCCACTTAATGTAGATTTGCATTTGACCGTAGTGAAGCGGCTTAGAGTTTTTCACATTTTCTTTCTTTAGTTTTTTAAAACTGTTCTCGCCATGGGTTTTCATTTCACATACAAGCGTGGTACCCATCGTAAGAGAAGGATGTGCATCGGTTAGCACTTCTGCGAATCCATCAGTTGAGCCGCTTACGTGCTTGTTTTGGGCGCATACTAGCCTAAACTGTTCACCTTCTAGCGTTTCATTTATCACGCGAATACCTGCGCGGTTTAAATCATCCACAAAAACGTATTCTTCCTTGTGTCCACGTTGAAACAATTTGAGTATACGGCCCTCGAAATTCACCTTCTTTGCATGGCGAAAAGAATACCAAAGTTTGCGTAAGCATGGATCTGCCCCCATTGAAGCGCCAAGATGCGGCCTAAATGGTTCAGCGTTAAATTGTTTTTCATAGGATGCGTAGATAGCACCTACAATATCGGTAGCATTTTTCATAGTGGTAGTGCCTATTGTTATTCGCCGGTGTGGTAGTGGCGTTGTTTTATAAGTGTTGGCTCTGTTGATCCGGTACGACCGCAAATGTGCAATCCAAGGCAAAGCCAACACTGATAAACTTTCACCCAAAAACCGCAATCAAGCGGCTTAGGGTAGCTGTTACACTTTCGCAGTAACCGCGGCTAAATCGTCATTTAGCACCAAAGTGGTTGATATTCGTCACGAGCTAGCGGTGACACCCGTTATCAAGTTAACTGCCAATCACTAGCCAATATATCTGTTTGACTTGCTAACCACGGCACAACTGAGTGATCAGCCGTTTTCATATCTATATGCGGCAGATATTTAATATTTGTACCTTCAGGATAGAATTGGTTTAAAGGCGCTCTATTTACCTTAAATTCAGATCCGGCGACTAAAAATATAAACATGCCTTTCCCATTCCAACCTTCGCGCTGGACCTTTTCACCTTGGTTAAGCTTTCTTAACGCCCATCCAAAATCATACTCCTCCATCTTCACTTCCCCCATAAACGTAATCATCTTCGCGGCCAACTCCCCAATACATGAGAGAAAGCCGCACACTTTGTGCGACTAATGATAGATTAAACATCGTTAGTTCTGCGCAACCATGAACGCCGGTGTACCTTGGTTAGAATGGGACTGATTCGTCCCAGCATTCTGTTGTACACCCGCATTTTGGGTGCCTTGAGCATGCCCATTGTTCTGCGACTGTCCGTTTCCCGCGTTCTGCTGCACCTGCTGATTAGGATCGTAGTGCTGTGGGTTAGGTTGGTTTTGATAGTTCTGTTGCTGCGTAACCTGTTGTTGGCCTTGGTTTTGGCCTTGTCCTTGGTTTTGCTGTACCTGTTGACCTTGGTTTTGCTGCTGATTGCTTTGGCCTTGGTTTTGGTTTTGGCCTGTTTGCTGCTGTAACGCTTCGGCAGGGTAGAAGGACGCAACAAAGTTTTCATTGGTCTTTTTGTTAATATCAAGCTCAATGTAGATAGTTGAGTTAATCAATGCCGCAACGCTTTGTGCGTTAAGGCCTTGTGCAAACTGTGCGCCTAACGATGAATTACGTGATATGGCTTGTAATGCAATGTCAGTTGCTTTTTGTTGGTTTTTGGCCACAAACGCTTTGATTTTTTCATCTGTGTTAGCGGCATCGTGATCGATAACCAAGTTTTCCCAATACGGACGACTACTTTGACCATCACTTGCAGCGCCATAGCAATCAAACTTAAATTTAAGCAAGGTGCGTGATTTGCCAACGTGCTTACTTTTTGAATCTTGCGTGGTGCCTACCGAAAATTCAGCTTCGGTAATGTTAGCTTGATAGACCTTTTTAGGGATCGGGTTGTACTCGTCATAAGTACCTGTTACTTCTTGACCTTGGATCTGTATGTTAACCATTAGTTTGTGCCTTGTTGAGTTGTGGTAGATTGGGTTTGCTGTTGTTGCGGCATACTCGCGGCAACGTGTTTCATTAATTCACTCCAGTTCATAGGAATGGGCGTTTGAATGCCGTAGCGGTTTTTACTGGTGTACTTGTTAGAAGAATAACAGTGCAATACACGATTGCCGGTTTCTGTGACTTTGCCTTGCTTGGCGCCGAAACCTTTATCTTCCTGGCGGATCAATTGCTCAAGCTCGCAGTAAGCAACAATATCAGCTTGTGTATGAATGAAGTCAGCCATTTTTGGATTGACGTTTAATGTGTAGTGATCGTAACTACTTTTATCCGGCGGATTAAACGTGGTGACTTTTGAGTGGGCAATCAACACAATACCCATCCCTTTAACCCGGCGCAGTTCACGCAGGTCATTGATAAGTTGTGTAGACCACTCAACTGCGCGCGTATAGCCTTTGCCGTAACCACCACCAACATCTTCAATGGATTCGGCATTGTCTTTTTGCGTTAAGTCTTTCCATAGCTTTTTTTCAAGCGAGGTGAGCGAGTCGATAACAAGCCACTTGTAGTTATGGTCCTCTTTCATCAGCGTTTGGATCATCATTGTTAATTCTTCAGCCTTTTTAGGCTCAGGAAAAGTAGCAACATCCAACACGCCTAAACCGTCCTCTACTGGAATAAAGATAGGGTTTAATGCACCAGCCGCGAAAGAGGTTTTACCCACGCCAGCCGCCCCGTGTATAACGATAAACGGTGGTTTATCTAGCTTGTTACGGACTACTTGAGATAATGTAAACATAAACTACCCCTGTGGTTCGATTTTAATAGCAGGCTTAGCCGACTTGGTTTCGATAGTCGTCACTACCTTGCCGTATAACATAGGGTTGTCTGTAGCGAGTTTTTTAAACTTGCGCAGGTCTAGTTCTTCTTTGACGCGCACGACTTGTGGCGCTAAGGCCTTAAGCGTAGCTAAGTCTTTAATGCTACGGGTAAGCTTGCCGGTGGTGGTGATAACATACTCGTCAGTGTTAAACTTGCGAGAGCCTTCATCATCGACACCGCAGATCATAAGAAGCTGTGCTTCAAGCTCTTTGATTTCGGCAGATACTTCGGCAATACTGAATTTTCTCAGTTGAATAGCTTTAGCTAGATCGTTAACTTTGCTTGGATTGTTAGCATCGTGAGCAATGTTATCGTTTGCAATAGAATTGACAGTATCAAATTGCTTTGATACGCTTAGCAGTGTTAGGTTTGACATTGGTAGTGTCTCCTGATTGAACATAAGGTGTGGTAGCTTTATGTTTGCTTTTAAAGGGCTAGGCTTCGGCCTAGCTTTTTGGTTTTATCCCTTAGTAAATCTCTCAACTATCCGTAGTTAAGTTAGTAAACTTTCATCAGCTTGGTAGGCCGATGAGCTAAGACTATACGTAAAATTCCGTAAATGCAATTAAAAAGTTTGTAAAAGTGTAAAAGTTTTTATTACACATTTTCCATCAGTATAGGGTGTGAATTAATGTAAGGCAAAAGTTCTTCTGGCACTTGGTCTTTATCAATAACAAGTGAGTCATCTAAAAACCGCATTAATTTTCTTTCAGAACGTGTGTAACTCGTGCGATCGTGCGTCCTGTATTGGCAAAACGCAAAAGCTATTTCACCGTTTAATAAAAAGGGTTTGGCTTCAATAAGTTTAGCAGTATCTGCAACATCATTAGGTAAATTAACCAAATGCCTACTCAACCGCACGGGCTGAAAGTAATGTGTGAGCCTAATATATGTGTCATCGTGTACACAAAATCGTATATCTTCATTATAGTAAAATTGCATATCTAAACTATCTAGCAGGTAAAGCAGATCTCCACGCAGATCATCAATGGACGTTTGGTTGATTGAGTTTCTAAGTCTACTAACTTGCTTGCTTAATTTGTTCATCTCACTAAGCGCACGTAAAGCTACATGCGGATCTAATCCATTAATGACATGAGTGGTTAATTCGTTAAGCGCTTCTTTGGTTCGCCAAAACGCAGACAGTATTTGCGTATCTTCTTTACTATCGTCAAGTTCAATCACTCTATCGGGCTTATCAAGCCAGCCGGTGGGATAGTTAAAAGTAGATTCTATTTGCCTAGCAATCATGGGCCCAATATTCACGGGTTTATTTTCACGCAAAAAGTTAGAGCATTGCTGCTCTTTCTTGCCAAGCTTGTTTGCAAATAATTTAATTGAGTTATTACAATTTACTTGCAATGTTTTTCTTGCGTTTATATGTCGTATCTTAAATAGTTTTATTTGGTCATTAATCATTGTTGAGACTCCATTCTGTCTAACTTTATCATTCTGATAAAATATACGATCAAAAATTTTTATACAAACTTTAACTTTGTATAAATATAATGCAAGTTTTATAAGTTGCAAAGTTTTATCTTGCAAACTTTAAAAGTTTTATTTATTCTCTTTATGCTTTTCAACCACCACTACCACAAGAGTATGAAATGTTTAGAGAATATATACAGTCTTTATCAGAACAAGAAATGAAAGAATTTTTAACCGCTACCAAAATGTCACCCGAAACCTTACGCAATGCTTACATGCCAAAAGAGCCACTAAAGCGCGGTGTACCTCGCCCGGAAAGGTTAGCATCTATTATTATGGCCTGTGATGGAAAACTCCATGCGCTAACTATTTTAGAATACTTTGTATTTCAACCGGTCTTTGAAATACTGAAGCTTGAGGACGATCCAAAGCTTCACCTACGCGCCAAGTCCAGCATACTTAATTACGAGTAAGGGCTATGACTCCCTTCTCGCTAGATGTATTAGGCATTGCTGCTAAACGTAAACAGGAGCAAACCGCCTATATACCCCAAGATCCAAGAGCAGAATTTTTAAGTTGCTTGCGTGATGTTGGATTTGATGTTGATCACTTAGAGGAAAGCATAAACGATAAGCCGGTGCGCGTTAATAGCGTTCACGGCAAAAAGAACAAACCCTGTTGGTATAACTTTTCCATTGTCGACGGTGTTGGCTTTGGCGTATACGGCGATTGGCGCATGGGCGATGATTGGCACGAATTTCGTAGCGAGAACCACAAGCTATTATCGCCAGAAGAAAGGCGGCGAAATGACGAAGCCTATCGCATTGTTAAAGAAGCGCGTTACCAGCGTAAGTTATTAGATCAAAAACAAGCGGCAGTTACGGCGCAAAATACTATCGCGTCATTATCTGAATGTGGCCATGACTTTGCACATCCGTACCTGCAAAATAAAAACGTCCCTGCTTATGGCCTAAAAACCGATGGCGAGAGTTTATTTATACCGGTTGTTATTGATGGTGATTTTACGTCTTACCAAAAAATACACACCAACGGCTTTAAACAGTTTTTGGAATTTGGGGCCGTTGAATGCGGGTATCACTTTATACAAGGCACTACGACTAAAACTTATTTTGTGGAAGGGTACGCTACCGGTGCATCAGTACATCGTGCTACCCAAGGCAATGTCATTGTGTGCTTTAACGCGAGTAATCTACCAAAGGTAATTGAGCGATTTAGGCAAAACGGCAATCAAGACTCGTTTATTATTGCTGCTGATAACGATCACTTAACGGAAAAATCAGGTAAAGGAAATGCCGGGCTCAAATACGCCAAACTTGCTTGTGAAAAATATCCTAACGTAACTATGATCCACCCTGAGAATATTAAGGGTAGCGACTTTAACGATCTGGAAAGCGAACAAGGCTTTGAAGCACTAAAAGAAATACTCACCGGTAAACGTAACCGCATGAGCATTTTACAAGTGGATCAGATGGCACCTGTTACCGAGTCATGGTTTATTAAAGGCATATTGCCGCGTAAAAAGATTGCCGTTGCCTTTGGCTTGTCGGGTCACATGAAAAGCTTTGTCGCTATTGATATGGCTCTGCATTTAGCTTGCGGCATGGATTGGCACGGACACAAAGTAAAGCAGCAGCAAGATATACTCTATATCTGCGGAGAAGGGGCAAGCGGTATCCGTAACCGTGTTATCGCGTGGAAACAAGAGCATGGCATTACTAAGCCAGTGCCGTTTTATATGACCTCCTCGCCTGTGCTTATGCTGCACCGTGAACAAACCTCTATGATGCTTGATGCTTTGGAAGATTTTATGATTGAATCCGGTATGAAGAAATACCCGCCGCTCATAATAGTCGATACGCTAAACCGCAATTTTGGAGACGGAGACGAGAATAATACTAAAGATATGACCGGCTTTATTAACTCGCTAGAGGAAATTAGCGCAAAAACGGGATGTATGTTTTTTATTATTCACCATTCTAGTAAGTCTGACAGCACGCAAGCGCGCGGTAACGCATCCCTTAAAAACTCATCTGACTGTGAATATCAAGTCGAAATGGTCAACCATGAAGCGGTAAAAGAGGGTGTGGATTCACCAAAGATACAATTTACCTGTACAAAAATGAAAGATTACGGATACCCCGAACCTGTATTGTTTAATACCAAAGAGATTATTCTTGGTATGGATGAAGATGGGGACAATGTAACCAGTATTGTGTTGGGCAAATCAACCGAGACTAAACAAGAAGCTGCGCAAATGTACGGTTTACTTGCACGGCCTATTATGGCGTGCAGAACAGCGGCTGAAAAAGTAGCGGTGTGTATGCGTGATGCCTTATTTGCGTCTGCGGTAGCAGATATTCGTCATGCTAAGAAAAATCCACTTGGCTTTATTGTGCTGCAAAAACGTGTTGTTGATAGTCTGTTTAACGGCAAATGTGCGCAAAACGGTATAGCAGACGACAGTAAACGCCAGGGTAAGAAAAAAGCCATTAGTGAAATGATTGAAATAGGCGCTTTAAACGAAAATATCACTAAGGATTACACGCTACAGGGTAAAACTGTTCTTGATATATTAATTAAGAGTGCAGGGGTGGGGATATGATAACTCTTGAACTGCCATTCCCGCCAAGCAATAACCAATACTACCGCACTGTGAATAACCGTATTGTTATTAGCAAAAAAGGACGCGCCTATAAAAAACGCATTATTGCACTAATTGAACAGTACGGCCTTAATCAGTACCCCATTGATTACCCGATTATCGTGCGCGTTGAGTTTATGCCGCCAGATAACAGGGTAAGAGATTCTGATAACTTCCTTAAGGGATTGTTT
>Ga0136561_1000589_pt1 | contig 11595 bp, 4 predicted proteins | sample AntRauMeHopE1498_FD_104641 | JGI IMG/M metagenome (GOLD analysis project Ga0136561, IMG submission 104641) | Saline lake microbial communities from Rauer Islands, Antarctica - Metagenome Hop E1 #498 | ecosystem: Environmental > Aquatic > Non-marine Saline and Alkaline > Saline | place... | reverse complement strand
TCTCAGATGGACCAGTAGTACTTGGATATCCTCATTCTGATCCTGATATTAATTCTAAAAATATATGGAGGACCCGATGGACTAATAATAAATATGGGAATACAGACGTAACTAATATAATATTTAATTATAAAGTTTCGGAAAATGACCCAGAAACAGGCGAGCCTGCTATCTATAATTACCCAAATGTTGCATATGAAATTCTGGAAGATGCTAGTGATTTTTATGAAGATGGATATATTGTAACTACTGAAAATATTAGTTCCCATTTAGCTATAAATGTAGCTATGAATACCATTAATATTGGAGCCGAAGTTTACGAGAGAAAAATGGTAGTTGAAGAGCTAACTGATAATGGTCCGGTGAAAGTTCTAGAATTAGATTTTTATGGTGAAGTTATCGGTGACGACGAAAGACTGGATGTTTTAACTAGAAATTTGGGAAGGGCATTTGTACCGAAAGATTCCACAATACTTAGAGATCATGACCCAAGCGAGCCTCTTCCTGACTATATAGAGATCAATGAGAAAAGAAAGGAATTAATGATTGCAGGGGAAGAAATATTCCCCTATATTGGAAGCTATCGAGGATTAATAAATGCAATTAGATTTTTTGGATATCAAGATTTAAGGGTTAAGGAATATTGGCTTAATGTTAAATATAACGAGGCTGTTATAACCCCGCTCCAATCTACCACAGGATTTTTGGAAGAAATAAGATCAGTAGATGGAAAATATACACAAAATGTATTAATAAAAGATGTACTCGATAACGAGAATACAGGGAAATATAAATTGACCCAAACATATGGTCCCAATGAAGATGGAGATTATGTTTTAGATGTTTCGTCCGGAAGTACATTAGTTCCCAGTAATACCTACAAGAAGACTTCTTTTTTCGGTCTTTATTATGATATACAAAGACCTACTGGGGATACAGACCCTTACGGGTATCCTATAATGGAAGACGTTTTTATGTTTTCACAAGAGGAGGTAATTCTTAAATTATTTGCACTAAAGGAAAGGTTAAAGGAAACGTATCTTCCTCTCAATGCGAGAATTATAGATATAACGGGAGAGGGGGTTTATTATAATATTTATAATACTAGGTCTTGGAGTGATACTGTAGATAGGTTAGATGTTGATTCTGGATTCAATCCAGAACTTTCAATAAACCCGGATTTTGGATTTATTGAAGATCTTAGTGCTTTCGGAGTTAGGAAAAATGTAAATTCAATACAGATACCTAGTAACTATAACGATGTCATAAGTTTAACTTTTACCTCTGCTGGTTATGGAGATGCATTTAGAGTTAGTGGATATTTAGGTAATAATCCAACTCTATCATTCCAGAGGGGAAAAAGATTCATTATAAGAAATGATTCCGAAGATTATCCGCTATTTATAACCAGAGATTCTGGCTTAGGTTTAGATCCTCCTGACGGAGTAATAAACAACGGAGCAAAAAACGGGGAGGAAATCATTTTAGATCTAACCCCAGGTGAAAATATAGATCTTTATTACTACTCTGGAATAGAAAATCCAAATATGAATGGGGCAATAACTACAACTACTCCAGCAATTTCTGACTTTGGTAACATTTCTAATCCTCTATCTAATAATCAAAAGTATTCTGGAAAAGAGGCTAGATCTCTTATTGAATCTATAGAGGGTTTTTATAGGAAAAAGCAAAATGGAGAAATCGTAGAACTTGGAGATTATAGATACGATCCAAATTCTTTTATAGATCCTAAAACGGGAGAAATATTCCCAGCTCCAATTGGAATGCCTGTTATATTTACTTTAGAGCTAGACGAGGTTACTTGGGACGAATTAAACGTAACCTGGGATTCCTTACAGATTCCTGTAATGGAGGTAGGGGAATCTGTAACTATTAAAGGCGACGATTCTACCGGAAGTTTTATTTATTTAGATGAGGTAGGGCAGATAATAGATATAGATTATACAACGGGTTTATATACAATTTCTACTGGATTAGGAACTAGTACTTTTGGCGAATCTTCTATATTTTCAGATAAGCAAAATTTAAGTCTATTGACTTGGGATAATATTAATTTCTCCAATTATGTAGAGATTGAATGGATAATAGTAAAAGATACTAATCAGGAAGGAACTCCTTACGAATTTAGATTTAGAGGTCCTATAATGGACTTTTATAAAATTCCCCATTTTTTACCATATACCGGAATTTATAAATTAACTTGCCATGTTTATGATTCATATAATTTTAGAAGTACTAAGATTATAGACGAGGCTGTAGAGGTTTCTCCAAGAACCATAGATATTGATGCTTGGACCAGATATCATGAAAACGTGGAATATACATGGGATCAAATGATTCGTCCATGGAATGATTATTCAGGGATTTGGGAATATCCAGGGGAAGGAAGTACATACGAAGAAGCAAGAAAAACCATATCATATGATGCATTAAATTTTATAAACTATGGAAATTCTGCATATGAAGGACAAAATGTTTTAGTTAAATCTAATATAGATGGGATTTCTCCATCAGCTGAATTTACATTCGCTCAAGACGATCTAGAAATAGCATCAATAATTTCTAATAGGGTTGGAAGTCTTTTTCAATACTCTTTTGCTGAAATTAAAACTACAACTCCCCATAATTTTGTTGATGGATCCACTATTTATATTAAAGGATCTTTACCAGATATAAACGGGGATTGGCCAGTCATAATTCCATTTGGAGCGGACGAGTTTACTTTTGTTATACCCAAAGTTTTAGAGCAGCAGATTGGTGTTGAATTTAATTTAAGTTACTTATCTGTCGATAGTAATTTTTATCCTGATCAGCTTGTTACTGGAGGTGGATCAATAAAGGTTTATGTGGAAAAAAGGGAAATTGCTAATATTATTTTAGATCTTGAAATAGGGGCAACCGTAAGCTCATTAATTTCAGAAATTAATAAAACATATACAACTCCAGATTACGTAGCTTCTACTGACTTAAATAACCCCTATAGCGGAAAGATTAACGTATCTTTTAATGATGATAACTATGAAGGAGCTAATGGTACTGGATTTAGTGTATTAACTGAAGGTTCAGTTACATTAATTTCCTCAGACTCTGAATTTTCCGGTGGAGTTAATCCAACTGAAGATTATATTGAATGGAGAGAAACAGATCTAGATTTACCTAATAATAATCTAAGGTGGTGGGGAACAAAAAGAATGTCATGGGATGATTTCGGAGATGAAGTTACGTGGGATGATCTTTACGCACATTCTTGGAATGATTTTGAATATAATAATGACTGGTTGGGCGGTTTCGACATATACGGAATTAAAGACGGTGACCACATTAAGGTTTCCCCAGCTAATGAAGTTGTCCCATTTCCAGTTGGAGTTACTTTTTCTGGAAATTCGTTAACTCTAACGGAAGTTGCTGAACAATTAAATTCTTCTGATGACGAAAATATAAAGAATTTTGATTATAGAGTATACCCTTCTGAAGATTACGGAGACTCGTTATCTACTGGAGGACCTACTGGATATACGTTTAATACAACACCTGGAGCAACTTCTGATTATCCAGCACCAAGAACAGTTCCAGGAGCAAATCCTATAAATAAACCAGATTTTACATATAGTACTTAATTAGATAAATAGATAAAGTATAACAATGGCTAATCCAATATTAAATATATTCCAAGGAGATACTGTAAACTTCACTAACAATAGCTTAGGTGACATTACTGACTACTCTTGGGATTTCCCTGGAGGATCTCCTACGGGATCCACATCTACAAATCCATCTGTAGTTTATAATAACGTTGGAGATTTCTCAGTTTCCTTAACTACCGACGATTCTTATTCTGTTTCTAACACTGAATTAAAAACTGGAATAATTAAAGTTGCTGCTTCTCCATGGGGTGTTGATTTTGAATTTAGTATAGATTCCCCTATTTTTATGGGTGAAATTTTATTTATAAATAATACTAGTATTGGAGATCCTAATTACTCTGAATGGACTTTTCCCTCTGACGGGGCTTTAGCTTCCGGAGTTACTTTTGGAGGAGTTAATTCAAAAGATCCAATTGGACCTTTAAGTTATATGAATTGGGAAACTTTAACAGGATCTCATGCAGCATCTTCGGGTACAGTTTATATCTCCAATGTGAATTTATTTTCTTCTAGTCCTTTTGCTATTGGGAATAAAAATAAACAGCTAGGAATTAGTAAACTGGGTCCAGTTGAAGAAATATCTGAAATTTATAATTATATACCAATTCCATATGCTTCGGATTTAAATTCACTTGGATCCATAGCCTCTACACCTTACGGAAACCTCTTTAATGATATTAGTAATAGTAATAGATTTAACGGACTAGGATATTCTTATTCCACTAAAATTGGAGGGGAAGCTACGGGAGGGTACGAGGAACCGTATACTTTATCCGATGGATCAGTATTAAACAAAATAGAATTTAAAACAGATTTTGCTAACACTTATTGGGGAGCTACAGGACCCACTGGATTGTACTATCCTCACGTTAATAATGAGGTATCTTATATAAGAGGTAGAGCATTTTCGCCATTTAATATAGAATTCAATGGTAGATACAGAGTAAATAATTTGGACACTTTAAATGCAATTGGTGGGACAGCTTCTCCTGATTTTTTGGGAGCTAATATAGAAGAAGGAAACTACTCTTCTGATATAAAAATACCATCCCCGTTGGCTAACGAAATAGTTAATCCAGAATTTGCTTTAATTAGAGATACTTTCTATGATGATTCTATAAATCCGTTTCAAAGGTCATATCTTTCTTTATATAGTAGGGGTAATTTAGTGAACGGAAAGGAATCTAACGGAACCGCAAAGATCCATAAAACTACTATAGAAAATCTACTCAAAAACCCAATAGGTTTACCAACTCCAGGACCCACTGCATATTTTGAATCCCCTCCAACACTCGGGATAATAACATCAGCAGATACTCACATAGGAGCCGATTCTAGGATAACACAAGGGCAATGGGCTAGATTTTATCCGGACACACTAGAGATAACACAAGAAAAAATTAATATTGGGGGAACGGGGGGAACGGGGACTTTTATAGGAAAATATCCTTGTATTCCTTCCCAATACATTCTACCGGACGAACCAAGCTTAAGCTTCATAGAAGAGGTAGGAGTAAACAATACTCCGAATTCTAGTATACCTCCTCTAGGAATAGATATTAAGGTAGATTATTGGGATGGAGATTCAGTTACGATTCCAGTATATTTTGGTTTACCTGATACACAAGCTAGAAATGATGGACCTATAACAGTCCCAGAATCAATAGACCCAGTGGGATCAATCGGACCTTCTCTGGGGGCAACTGCATGCGCGCAAGCTTACGGGAACGATTCTGTAGATGGATCTTGGATATTAGTAGAAGATACCCAATATGGAATAGGAATAGCTAGCTATATCAATGCTTATATTTCCGATCCTGATATGGGACTTACTGGTGGATTAAACGACCTTATAGCAGTTGCTGATGAATACTGGACTTTACCAACTCCATATTCTGATAACATAACAGGTACTATAACTAGCGGAGGAACTGGAGGTCCTAATAGGGCAGGTCTTTCATTAGAAATAAGAAATCCTCTTATTAGTTCAGTTACTGTAAAGGAATCTTATGGAATTTTTAGAAATGGCATACTTACTGAATCAACATATTATGGACTTGTTTCTTCTAAGTTACTAAATACCCCAATGACTTGGGACTTTGGAAGATTTAATTCTACAGGGGATCCAGAATATCCTCAATATATAGATATAGAACCGTGGATACAAACGAAGAGTACATATTTGGGAATAAGCTCTCATATGAAAACTTTTAGTTATGGTGCATTATCAGAAAATCATACTGAGGATGGGATCGATAGAAGATCGGGAATTAAAATAGGAGGAAGCTTATAATGGCAAATTTAGGAAATATAATAACAGATATTAGTATAGATAGATCCAATGATATCTGGATTACTGGAGCAGATGTAGTAAAATACGACGGATCGGTTTTTAATAAATATAATTTTACAAATTCCGCAGTTCCTAGTAATTCTCCATATTATTTAGACACTAGATCAATCTCAATAGACCCGATAGGAAATAAATGGGTTGGTTGTGCTACTGCTCCTTATGTTTCTGATGTAATCGTTTTTAAACTTACCGGCGAATATTCTCAAGATTCAGAAACTTGGGGTTTAGAAGATTTAGGTATTACCGGAGATTCTTACGAGGTTAGTAAAATTTATTCAAGCCCTTTTGGAGGAGAAACTTTAGCTTTTATAACGGAGCTTAACGGAGGTGTAGGAGTTACAGGAGCAACAGGATCCTCTGGAGCAACAGGAGGGTATTTATATAGGTATGAAGAATCCTTAAATAAATGGTCTGAAATATTAGAAGGTTATACATGGAATCACACATATGATATAAAAGCTAAAGGTATTGAAGGAAATTCTTATGAATATTGGGTAGCTACAGAAATAGGTATATTAATATTTAATGGGGGGAGTTCCAGAGTGGAATTAGACCTTTTAGATGTTGGTAATACTCTAGGCTCTGTTAAAATATTAAATTCCGGAAATTCCGGATTACCTTCTTCGGTAGTATATAGTTTAGATTTTGATGAGGATGGGAATTTATGGATTGGTACTAAGGAGGGATTAGTTTTCCTTTCCTCTGAGGGTGAATATAAAGTTTGGAACTCTTCGAATTCCGATATTCCTTCTCCATCTGAAATATTTATAGTAAAAGCATCTTCTAACGGACAAGTATTTTTCACGGTAGGTGATGGATATAACGAAAATGGTAATGGGCTTTTTTACTTTAATGGAGATATCATTGTAAATTATACTGAAAGTAACTCTGAAATCCCTAGTGATCAAGTTACCGAAATTATATCTTTTTGGAAAAAATCAAAAAATAAAGAAACTACATATTACCCAGACGAAATTCTAATAACATGTTTAAATGACATTTCTTTATTTAATTTTATAACGCCTCATGTATATGCATCAGCTAAAAATATTGGTGCTACTGGATGGAATTTTATATACCATACTCCATCAGATGGATTAAAAACCCCAAAGGTTGATAAATATTCTTGGGAATATCCTTCTTGGAGGACATATCAGGATCTTTACCTTGCTGGGGATAATCCAGGATTAGATAGGCGTAATTTATTCCTTAGTGTTCCTATTTCTGATGTTGCTGACGGTAGTGCAGGAAAGCAAGAATATTGGAACAAAAGCGAAATCCCAGATTATTTTGAATTAAAAGAATCGAGAAAAATTCCTTCAAATACCTGGATAACTGGATTAACTGGATTAACTGGATCGACAGACATTTCTTCTGCCAGCAATATTAGTGTGAACGTCATAGGAGATATTTATATTGTTGGTATTAGTTTACCGGCTGCGTCTTCAATAAATTTGGGTATAAAAGCTGACGGAACCGAGGAAATTGTTAATAATACAAACTCTACTTCAGGTTCACCAATACCATCTGAAATGGGATTGATTGTTTATTATAATAAATTAGGTCAATTGAAGGGCTATAATAAGGTTAGAGGAGATTCTACATACATCTATCACATAAAAAATTCAGAAAATAACGAATCTGTTTATATACTTGGGGGATATAAAAATAATATCGAAGCTGGTGAATTTGTATATGGTAATTACCCTGGAGGTGCATCCGGCGGAGGGCCTATTGGTTCTGCAATAGGAATCTCTAATATCAATTCATCAAATATACAGGGAGCAACCGGTGATTATCCCTGGATCCTATCTGAATATACTGGAGGAACGTCTTCTCCTTTTATCCCTTCTTGGTATGATCCAAGTGGAGGAGATTCAGGGATATTCATAATGGAAATTGATTGTAATATAGGAACTGAAACCTCATTAGGAGGAATAGATTTATCAGATCCTAATTCATTAAAAAGTAATTACTTTCTAAAAAAATTCAGACATTTCCCAACTAATATTGACGATCCTAATTTTATAACTACCCCCAAATTAGAAATAACAAAAAATGATATAAAGATTTCAGCTAACCTCGGCGGAACTGGATCTGTATTATATACATATTCTGGAGAAAATAATGGATACTTTGATATTATTGGATTACCTGGGGTAATAGGAGGAAATAAGGGTACTTTGGGTGAAACTAGCATTTATTTAAAATTAGATAAAGAGTTAAATTTAAAGTCTACGATGGATATTAATTCTGGTATAGGTCCAGGAAATAATGTTAAAATAAATGGGATAAGTACAGAGAAAAGTAACGGAACCTCCTTAATAACAGGAATTGCAAATTCTACTTCATTTTCTTTCGGAGACTTTGAAATAGGGGCTGAATTACTTCCGGAAATTATGGGTTTTACATTCTGATAGATTCCAACGAAAATTATATAGATAGTGGAATAAGTGAAACTATAATTGATGAAAACTCCATATCGAGTTCTTCTGGATTAGATAGACATTATATATTTCAAGCGATAACTGGGCCTACTTCAACAATATTCGGACAAGAATCTAATATTATAGAAACTGAATATGGAACAGGAATAATAACTATAGAACCAGCAGGGGATATAAAATTTATAGGCTCTTATGACGTGGAAGTAGATTCCGGGATTTCTTTCGGAATAGAAAGCTCGTCCGTATCTTCTTCTTACACTCATTCTGTTTATTTTGGTGCCAGCGGAGGGACTATGCTAAAAACTGGACTAGATGGAGGCAATTCGGATTATTATAATTTATCCTCTCTGGGACCTAGTGGATTTACAATAGATGGATTTTCTTATACAGATTCAGATGAAGGAGATTTATTTTATACTGGGAAAAATATAGGAGACGGAGATGAAATATTTATAGGACTTTCCTTAGCTCCTGAAGTAAAAACGGGGAAATCTATGGGTTCAATTATATCAAACTATGGAACGAACCCATGGAAATGGGCGGACTTACACAGGGACGGAAAAAATATGTCGGTTCCTTTAATGTCTACTATATTCTTTAGTAATTACGATTCTAATATATTTGGTAAAAGTTCGAATAGGTGGGTTTTGAGTAATCAGAAGACTGGAGAGGAATTATTAGACATTAAAAATTCTCCATATTTTATATTCACATTTAATGAAGCGGGACTATATACAATCTATAATTCTATAGAAGATTCTAAAGGTAATGTATATGAGATATCAAAAACTGCATTTATAGAAGTTATAAATCATTTAGAAAGAAAAGTAGAGGATAGTGATCCTGGGATAATTAATTCAGAAGATTATGGATACCCAAAAAGATCTAGTACTAAAGATGATTCTTTTTATAGAATGTCGAAAGATTTGGAAGCTCAAAAAGATGAAATAGAAGAAAAAGCCAGAGTCCCCTTTGGATCTGGCGTATTTCTAAAAGATAATCCGGATGCTACTTTTAATGATAAGGATTAATCTAGATTGTTTTCAATCCTCCACTTTTCGTAGACTTCAGTAATTTCTATTAATATAGGGGATCTAACGATGTCTTTTTTCTCAAATTCAAAGACTCCCACATCTTTTAAGTTTTGGAACAGTTTAAAGAACTTCTTTAAAGCTACGTCTTTTTCCCTGATGTCATACTGAGAGGTGTCACCAAATATTACCATTTTTGAATTCTTTCCTAACCTAGTAATAGCTAGCATGATTTCCTTATAGTTGCAATTTTGAGCTTCGTCTAATAATATTACAGCATTATCAAAAGTTCTTCCTCTCATGTACTGGAGGTTTTCTACTTTTATTGTATTATTTTGATTAAGCATAATTCCCAACTTGGTTGGTCCTACGATTTTTGCCAAGTTATCGTAATATGAATACATAAAAGGGTCTGTTTTTTCCTTTTCGTCACCGGGTAAATATCCTAAAGACTTACTAGCTTCTATTGTAGGTTTTATTAGAAGTATTTTTGATATTGCTGGATCGTTTGTTAATGAATCTAATCCACAGTAGCAAGCTGTGAATGTTTTTGCTGTTCCTGCTGGACCAAATACAAAGATTATTTTATTCTCTTTATAAATTTGAAATAATTTTTCTTGTGATTCATTTAGTTTTATTTTTTTTAGACTAGAGTCAATGTAACGGGCCTCTTTATTGGAAACCTTTTCTTGAGTTTCTTTTTTTTGCTCGTCCATACTTCCTAGTTCGAAGTATAATTCTTCATCGGATAAACGCTTTTTCCTTGCCATATTTTTTATAACCCACTATTTTTATAGAATTTTTCTTGTTTGTCGTGGTAGGATATATATTTGAAATTAGAATAATAAAAAAACATTAAAAGAAATGGCAACAGTCAATATAACTGAAGTAAAAGGATCAGATGGAATATCGGGATCTAGAAATAGAGTTAACTCGAATTTTAACATCCTTGGAAATTGGATCAATGGATATGCTGATGTTTTTGGTATAGATACTAATAACGGAATTTTAGATTTAACCGAAACCACAACGGGAAAGGTATCAGCTAAATCAGGATTATTTAATAATCTAACATTTCCAGCATCTGGAACAGCTACAGCTACTATTAATTCTTCGGGAGCGGGCGCATTTGTTGCCTTAAGTACTCAAGTACTTACTACTTCCGGACAGGTTAACCTCAATGGTCCAGTTTCTATGTCAAATTCTATTTCCTTTTCTACTGGATCTACAACATCTTTCGGAGGAGAAGCAATTATAAATGGTCAAATGACATTAGGTCCCGCTGGAAGTATAGTAAATAATAGCCTAGTTATAAATTCTGGGCTAACCGCAGGATCAGATTTTCCTGATAGTGATAATGCATCTTTTCCTCATGGAGGAGGATATGTAACAACCCCAGTTACTCCTTATGAAATAACGGGGCAGGAAAACGTAATATACGCAGATTGTGGTAGTACTGGGGGATTTATGATAAGCGTTGGAGATGGTTCTACTGTATCAGCATTACCTGCAGGATTTGAGTTAACCTTAATAAATACTAATGATGCTGGAGGAACGATAGTTACCGGACTTACTGGAGGAGTATATACTGGATTTAATACTAACGGTTCACAAGGTGGATGGGACGCAGCAGGATTAACAATTGCTTCTGGGTTTGCTTACAGATCATCAATGAAATTATTATGGGAACCTAGGATAGACCAGGCTTCCGTTACACAAAAAGGTTCGTGGGTCATTTTATCTGCATACAATATTGTATAATAATTTAAACTAAAAAGAATAAACAGAATGGCTAAGACCCCTTTTATAAGACCCCTACAAGTCCAAGGAGGAACATTTTACAGTTTCTCTTCTTCAGCTGAAGATATAACTACTACTTTCAATAATTCTACAAATAAATTCAAATTTTCGAAGTTTGCTTTATTAGATATCCCTGATATAGATAGCGCAAGCTCTTTAGATAATAAAGTTAAACTTAATGGACCAGATGGTGCTTTTTTAGATTTTTCTACTAGCGCAGGAAAAATAATAACTGGGGACGGAAATATAGACTTTTCCCAAAGTTTCCAAAGCTATTGCTTAAATGTAGAAAGTACAAT
>Ga0136561_1000585_pt1 | contig 11694 bp, 18 predicted proteins | sample AntRauMeHopE1498_FD_104641 | JGI IMG/M metagenome (GOLD analysis project Ga0136561, IMG submission 104641) | Saline lake microbial communities from Rauer Islands, Antarctica - Metagenome Hop E1 #498 | ecosystem: Environmental > Aquatic > Non-marine Saline and Alkaline > Saline | place... | reverse complement strand
CTACCAACTGCGATCACATCACTCACAAACGGCGCAGCAAGCTAGTCACTAGCTGACCGAGATTAGAAAAAGGCCACCTGTGCAGGGTGGCTTTTCTCTTTGGTGTATAATAAGTGCAATGCCCTTGCCAATTTATACAATCAAAACTGGTGCGTATGGCTCAAGGCAAGCAGTTGCCACACGCAAAGTTGATCCATACACGCCACAGAATGGTATAATTGGCAAAACACCATCACCATACGCAACCTATGTGCTGAAAGGGAAAAATCTTTTGGCTGAAAATAGTGAGAGTATCCTGTTGGAAAATGGCGAATTTTTAGTATATGAGTAAAAAAATCACACAACTACCTGAAATCACAACCGCCGCTGATGCAGCATTACTGCCAGTGGTTGAGGCTGGCGTTACTAGCCAAGTGACCAAAGCCAATTTGCTCAAAGAGTTGACCGTCTCAGTTGTGGCCATCACTACCCTTTTGAATTCAGATGATGTGAGCCTTGATGAGCTGCAAGAAATTGTGGACTTTATAAAAGCCAACAAAGATGATTTGGACAGTTTGAGCGTGGGCAACATTGCAGGATTGCAGGCGGCACTTGATGGCAAAGCCGCTGCGGTACACAACCATGATTCAGCGTATTACACCAAAACCGCTACTGATGCGCTGTTGGCCGCCAAAGCTGCCCTGAGCCACACACACGCCATTGCAGCCATCACAGGCCTACAAGATGCACTCAATGCCAAAGCAGCCGCCACGCACACGCACACAGCCGCTGAGGTGGGCTTGAGCAACGTAATCAATACATTGCAGCTGGTTGCCGCTGATATAGAAAACACACTCACCAGTGCCAGTACCACAAAACCGCTTTCAGCAAACCAAGGAAAAGTATTGAAAGGGCTGATTGATAACATCAACACGCTGCTCAGTAGTGATGAAACCAATTTGGATACATTGCAGGAAATTGTTGATTTTATAGAGCTGAATAAAAGTACACTGGATGCGCTCAGCATTGGCTCAATTTCAGGATTGCAGGCAGCTTTGGATGGCAAGGCTGACTCAGTACACTCACACGCCATTGGCGATACCTCAGGCCTGCAAGCGGCGCTTGATGCCAAGGCAGCGGCTGCTCACTCACACTCAAATGCATCCACAGGTGCGGCTGGATTCATGAGCGCTGCTGACAAATCAAAACTGGATGATGTTGAGGCTGATGCCACTGCTGATCAAACAGCCACTGAGATTGAGACTGCGTACAATTCAAGGGTGAGCGTGGTGAGCCAAGCTGAGGCTGAGGCAGGTGATGCAACCACAGTGCGCCGCTGGACTGCACAACGCATCAAGCAAGCCATTGCAGCTTTGGCTGGTGGAGGCGGTGGTGTATATGATTATATTGAGGTTGCTCAAGCAACACCACAAAACTTTGGTGGTTCAAATCTTACTGAAACAGTGGCGGCTTGGGATGCTGCTGTTTCAGATGCTGGTACAGGTAATTTCAGCCACAGCACAACTGTAAATAACGAAAGGATCACAGTGAACGCTGATGGCCGCTATAGAGTGCAGGCAACACTTTCACGTACTCAAGGCGGCTCAGCACGTACCTCATACCAAGTGTTTTTGCGCAAAAATGGATCTGATGTTTTCAAAGGCATTTCAATCAATTATTCACGTGGTTCAGCATACGGTGATGCCTCAAATAATTTTGATACTGAGATTGATTTGGTTGATGGTGATTATATTGAAATTGTGAATAAAATTGGTGATACTGATGGTACATACACATCAAACTCAATTCCAGCACGGCTGCAATTCATAATGACAAAGTTATCCTGAGTGATGCTATAATAAAAACGATATATGGCCAAGCAATACACAACAGTTGAAAATATAGAAAGCTATTTGCTCATTGAAATTGATGATGCTTTTGAGCCTGAGGTTGAGCAATGGATTGAGGCAATTAGTTTGTACATGGATTCACTTGCAAATCGCACACTGATGGCAGGCGCTGATGATGTTGCGTACAAATTTGATGGTATTGGTGGCACTCAGTTGAGCGTGGCCGACATCCAAAGCATCACCAGTGTTGTGGTTGATGGCATCACTATTGATTCTGATGATTATTATTTGTACCCTGCAAACACTGCGCCAAAGTCACGCATTGTTTTGGAAAATAAAAACTTTTTACGTGGCCGCCAAAATGTGGTGATCACTGGAAAATTTGGCCAGTATGCTGATGGTGCGTTGCCTGCTGACCTCACGTTGGCTGCCACAATCCTCACAGCTGGTGTTGTGAATCATGGCCAAGCCAAAGGCCGCAAGGTGCAATCTGAAACCATTGGCCGCTATTCTGTGTCATACGCTACTGAAAAGGGGTGGAATGATTATGAGCGTGCAATGCACATCATACGCAGCCACAGGCGCTTTTCATTCTAAATATGGCTATTGCAGATTTTTACAACAAAACAGTGACCATCAAGCGGTTTGCTACTACCACAGGCGCAAAGAAAGGCCTGAGTGATATTGCTACTGATGTACCAGTACACATCCAGCCACTGGATGCATCTTTTGTTGAAAATACTGAGTATATTCTTGGCAAAGATTATCAGATGTTTTGTGGCATCACTGACTTGCAAGAGGGTGACAGGATTTTAGTTGATTCTGATGAATACAAAGTGATTGGAGTGGAAAAATACAGCCTTGGATTTTCAGCCAGCCAAGATCACGTTGAGGCAATTATCCGAATTTTTGATCAAACATAATATATGGATATAAAAGTGCAGGTGGTGGATGGTGACAAAATCGCTGTGCGGTACGCCAGTGCGCCTGACATCATAGAGAATGGAATCAAAGGTGGTATTGAATCAGCGCTGCGCATTGTGCAAAGCTACGCAATGGCGGAAGCGCCTGTTGACAAAGGAAAATTGCAGCAGTCAATCAAATACCGCACGCTCAGCAAAACACGTGGTGAGGTGTATGTTGGCTCAGAATATGGATTTTGGGTGCATGAGGGACACGCACAAACCGTTGGCCGCTATGTGCCTGCGCTTGGCAAGAGTCTCAAAAAGCCGTATGTCAAAGGCAATCCATTCATGGATCGTGCGCTGCGCCGTGCCACTGATCCAGCTTTCAATGCAATCCAGCAGGCTGTGAGGCAAGAGTTGAAAACCAAATTGATGCGTGAGCGTGGTATGATTTAGGCATGAGTTATCGCACTATTCATCAGGCCATTGTGGACAAACTAGCGGCCACCACAGCAATCACTGATTTAGTGAGCCAAATCAATTATGCTCACACCAAGTTTGATTCATTTCCTGCAATTGCAGTGGCAAATAGTGTGAACAGTAACGACTACCAAAGCACTGACAGTAACAAACGCACATACAGTTTCAGCATTTTCACATACAATCTTTTCAAGAATAATGATGAGTATGAGGCGGCTGTGAAAGCCACTGAGGATGTGATGGATCAGCTCATTGCGCTATTCAATGTGCGCAGTGTATTGCAGCCAGCAGCGCTTATCACAATGCCTGTGCCATCATCTTTGGTGACTATTGAGGCAGGTGATGAGGGGGTATACATTGTTGGTGAGGTGACTGTGCAATGTATGGTGCATGAAAATTGCTAGACTAACCGTGTGATATAATTATGACAATGATTGATGGATACGAAAACAAACAAATCAAGCAATCAGGTGTGAGTACCAAATCACGCTCATCAAAGCGTGCGGCTGGGAAAACAGTTGAGCCAACAAAAACGCTGCGCAAATGGCATTTTACTGGCCAAGGTGTAACTGTTGAGGCTGAAACGCTTGAGCAGGCCACCAAAAAACTTAGCAATAAAAAATAATTATTATGCCTGTACTTTTAGGTGAAAACATCCAGCTTGGAGTTGGAAAAGAAACAACAAGAGGCACAGCTGTTGCGCCTACACACTGGCTGCGAGGGCGAGTGCCAACATCTTTGAAAACAATGCTTGAAAAGCAGTTGATCAAAGAAACAAAAGGCACACGTGCCAATTCTCAAGATTCAATCATCACTGCACAACGTGTTGAGGGTGATTTTGAATTCAATGTGCGAAACGGCACAATTGGATATTTCTTGCTTTCATTGCTTGGCTCAGTTGCATCAGCTGAGAAAGGTGGTGACTCAGGCGTGTACGATCACACATTCACCATTGATGTGGATGAGCCACGTGCGCCTGCACTAACTGCTGCAATCGCAAGAGGCGCTGAGCAGCACTATCAAATTCCGCTATTGGTTGCGACTAGCTTGCAACTCACAGCACAACCAAGTGAATTAGTTTTTGCAACCGCTGGACTGCTAGGAAAACAAGAAAATGAGGTGGCTGACTATACACCAGCATTTGCTAGTGATGATCACGTATTTCCACGCCAAGGTGTGAGTGTGAAAATTGCTGCCAATGTGGCTGGCCTTGGTGCAGCTGAGGCAATTTGTCTTACTGAATTGAGCCTCAACATTGCCAACGGCGCACGTGTCAAGCAGTGCCTTGGATCACTCACACCAAATGACATCATTGCACTGATGGTTGATGTGAATGGATCATTGCAGCTGGAATACAGTGCAAAAGAATACTACGATTGGTTCAAAGCTGGCAGTGCCAAAGCAATGGAAATCACTATTGAAAACACTGCTGAAACAATTGGTGCATCATCAACACCAAAGATTGTGATCACTTTGCCAAAGGTGACACTTGAGGGCTACGATGAATCACGGCCAATTGATGATATTGCAAGTGAGTCACTAGAATTTGTTGCACACTACGATGATGCTGCTGGTAAGCAGATTGATGTGGTTGTGACAAATGAGGAATCAGCATACTAACTATTGAGAATATATGATTGAAACACCAACAAGAGAAATTGAAACATCACTGGTGAAAGCCAAAGTGGTGATCAAAGACTGGATCACAGCACGTGAGCAACAACAGGTGCAAGCGGTTGTATTCAGCAAGATGAAATTTGACCTTTCACAATCTGCGCAGCGTGAGGGTGCAAATACTGGTATGAGCAACATTGATCCAGCTGCTGCTGTAGAAATGCAAAACAAGCAAGCTGAGGTATATGTTGTGAGTATCAACGGCTCAACCGAAAACCTGATGGAAACCATGATGGAATTGCCTGACTCAGATTTTGCTGAAATCACGCAAGCCATCAATGGCATTGATGCAAAAAAAAATTCCGAGACTACCAAATCATAGTTGATTTGTGCTTGGAAATGCAGTGGAGTTTCCACACCTACATGGCACAACCTGCATGGTTTATCAAAGCATTAGTTGATGAATTGAATGACCGTGCCAAGCGTGCCAAAACCGCCTCAAGAGGCAAATAAAAAGTATTTATGGCAGCAGCAACACAAACACTCAAAATCATCATTGATGCTCAAAACAAAGCCAGCGCTGCTTTCAAGCAGCTTGGTACTCAGTTTGAGACAATCAACAAACAGGAAAAAAACCTCAAGAAAAGCCTTGAGAATTTTGAGCCTACATTCAGGCGCATGGCCGCAACTGGTGCGGTTGCGCTTGGTGCTATTGGTACTGCTTTCATAAAGTTTGGCCAAGAGGGTGCGCAGTCTCAGGCTGTTGCACTAGGATTCCAAAGAATGACTGAGAGCATTGGTGCTGATGCTGATGAAATTGTTGAGGCACTCAAGCGTGCATCAGGCGGTACTATTTCTGAAACTGATTTGATGCTCACAGCCAACAAAGCTATGGCGCTTGGTGTTGCCAACAACACTGAGGATTTTACTGCGCTCATGGAGGTGGCAAGGAATAAGGCACAGATCATGGGGCTTTCTGTTGAGCAAGCGTTCAATGACCTTTCAACAGGTATTGGGCGTGGCTCAGTGATGATTTTGGATAACCTTGGAATCACCACCACAGCTGCCAAAGCTCAAGAGCAGTATGCGGCACAGATTGGAAAAGCTGTTGATGAGTTGACTGAGGCTGAGCAAAAGCAAGCACTTTTCAATATCGTGATTGAGCAAGGGCAGGCTGAGATTGAGAAAATGGGTGGAGTAACTACCACCTCAGCTGAAAAGTTGCAGGCGCTTGGCGCTCAATTTGCAGATATGCGCTCAACCATTGGTGAGGCGCTACTGCCAGCACTTGAGGCATTGGTACAAGCACTCACACCAATTATTGAAAAGATCAGTGAGTTTGCCAGTGAAAATCCACAGCTGTTTGCCACCTTGATGGGTGTAGCGGCTGCCTTGGCTGCTGTGGTGACTGTGGTGGGGCTGCTAGGCCTTGCACTGCCTGCAATCATCACAGGCTTTGCTGTGCTGTTTTCACCTATTACTTTGATTGTGGTGGCGCTCACTGCCCTTGCAGCTGCTGTATACATAGTCATAAAAAATTGGGATTTTATAAAAGAAAAAGCCGCTGAGGTGTGGGGCGCTATCAAAGAAACAATTGGCGGTGTACTTGAATCAATTGGCACAGCTATTGGTGCGGCTTTTGATTGGTATGTTTCATACATCACTGGCATTTTTGAAACCATCAAAACAGTGATTGAAACTGCCATGTATTTTATTGTGGGATTGATTGCGCTGATACTTGATGCATTTTTTCCTGAGTGGCAAACCAAATTGGGCATGATGCGTGATGCATTTGTGGAAATTTGGAATGGCATCAAAGAATCAATTGGTGGCATCCTTGATACCATGAAAGGATATTTGCAGGCGTTTCTGAGCAAAGCTAGTGAGGTATTTCAAGGGGTGGCAAACATTGCTGCTGGTGCGTGGGATCATGTGCGCCAAGCATTTGATTCAGCCAAAGAGGGTATTGCTGGCGCTGTTGATTTTATTCAAGAGAAAGTGCAGCCAATGCTTGATATGCTCACAAAGATCACTGATGCGGCCAAAAAGGCTGCCTCAGCCATCAAAGACGCTTTCAATAAAGTTGTAGACAAAGGCAAGGATGTGATTGGTGGGCGTGCCTCAGGGGGCGCTGTATCCAGTGGCCAGCCGTATATGGTTGGTGAGAATGGCGCTGAAATGTTTATGCCAAGCACAGCTGGCCGCATTGTGCCAAATAGCCGCCTTGCTGGCTTTGGTGGCTCAAGCGTGATCGTCAACATCAATGGCAATATGTTTGCTGATGAGGATGATATGGCTGAGCGTGTTGGTGATCGAATCGTGAGACTAGTGCAGGATAATATCAGAATATAATCATGGCATTTTCCATCACCATCAATGCAGTTGAGGCCAAGGATGAAATCAAAAAAGGCTCACTGCGCATCACTGACCAAATCAACAACCGCACTGACATTTGCCAGTTTACTATTGAGCGCACTGCTGTTGGTGGCCTCAAGCCGTTAGTGAATCAAGAGGTGATTGCCACATTGGATGGTGATCGAATTTTTGGTGGCACAATCATTGCTATTCAAGAAAAGGTGATTGGACACACAACAGTGCAATATGATGTGCGCTGCGCTGACTACGTGCATGAGCTGGACAGGATGCTCATTGTTGAGCGTTATGAGGATACTGCTGCTGAGGATGTGATTGCTGATTTAGTGACCACATACGCCTCAGGCTTTACTGTGAGCGGCGTGAGTGCGCCAAAGGTGCTGGCATCAGTGGCTTTCAACCGCATCACCATGAGTCAAGCATTGCAAAAAATAGCCAAGCTGCTCAATTACTCATGGTATGTTGACTACAACAAAGACATTCATTTTTTCAATAAAAATGCCAAAGCAGCGCCATTCAACTTGAGTGATACCAGCGCCAACTATGTTTTTGAATCACTTGAGGTGAATAGAGACATTTCACAAATCCGCAACAGTATTTTTGTGCAAGGTGGTGAGGCTGAGGGTGAGGAACGCACTGAAACATATGTTGCTGATGCAGGGCAATCTGAATTCCCTTTGGCAAACAAATTTGCAAATTTGCCTGATATTGAGGTTGATGATGATCTGCAAACAGCTGGTACTGACTATTTGAGTGACCCTGCCAGCTATGAGGTATTGTGGAATTTCAATGAAAAATACATCAAATTCACTGCTGGAAATGAAATGACTGGTGGTGAGGAAATCAACATCACAGGAATTCCCCTGTTTCCTATTTTGGTGAACGTGCCATCACCAGTCTCAATTGGTGAGTATGGAAAATTTGAGTTTGAGATTGTAGACAAAACAATCAAATCACGTGATGAGGCGGTGGATCGTGCTTTGGCTGAGTTGGATGCATACAGCGCCACAATCAATGAGGCCAATTTTGACACCACAACATCAGGATTGCGCTCAGGGCAAATCATCAACATCAATAGCGTGCTGCGTGATTTGGCTGAGGGCTTTTTGATTCAAAAGGTTCAATTTGTTATGCGCTCACCTGATAATTATATTTGGCAAGTTGATTTGGCCACACTCAAAACAGTGGGCATTGTTGACCTGCTGCAACGCTTGCTGCTTGATGAGGAATTGAGTGAGGGTGAGCAAACAACCTTGCTCACATATTTGCAGTACTCAGACAGTGCCACCATTAGTGATGAGATCACCAGCATCACTGCGCAATCAAACCTGTATGTATATGATAATCCTGATGGCGATTTGGTTGGTAACACAGCAACATACGGCGCTGCCACATTTGGCTGATGTATAATGGAATCAACAATATGAAAAGAATCAGCAATAAAACAAAGATTGAGAAAAGCTCATCACTGGAAAAGTGGGATACTCAGATTGATCCTGCCAACGGTGATTTGATTGTGGTTGAGACTGCTGAAAAAATGCAGCGCCGCAAGATTGATCCAAAAGTGTTTGCTGAGGAAATTGAGAAAAACAACAAAAATATACTCAAATTGCAGAATCGAAATGAGCAGCTTGAAACCTTGCTGACTCAATACGATGTGGCCAAAAAAGAGCTGCCAAAATTCAAAGAGGATAAGAAAATCAAATCATGATCACTCAACACATGACAATTCAAGATCATCCTGACAATGCTTTTATTAGTGGCAGCGTGCGATTTGAGGTGCGTGATTCAGAGACTGGCCGCCTGAAAAGAGTGCATGAGCAAAAGAATAAAATTGTGGCAGCCAATGGCTTTGGTGTGAATTTAGTGATGCGCCAATTTGGCGGCAATACGGCGCTCAGTATTGATTTGTCAAAAGCAAAGTTTGGTACTGGCACAGCGGCTGTTACAGGCGCTGAGACTGACCTTGCCACGCCTGTGGCTACAATAAGCCGCATCAATTCAACAGTTGGAGTCACAGATATTGTGCTTGAATTTTTTGCCAGTGATGCTGAGCTGCCTGATGGCACATACCATGAATTTGGTGTATTCACTCAGGAAACAAACATTTTCACACGTGTGTTGATAAATGCGCCTGATGGCTTTGAAAAATCAACCAATGAGGATGTTATAATTAAATACACAATAACCATCACGCCATCATGATCAAGACAGGCAACAGAATCAAAGCAGCAAATTTCACACCACTTTATACCTGTGGTGAAACAATTGCGGCTGGTGATGCAGTTGCTTTTGATTATTCAACAAGCAAAATTTTCAAAGCATCAGGCGCTGCGCTTGATAAAAGGATAAATTTTATTGGTATTGCTGTGAGTGCTGGTGTGCTAGATGGTGATATTTATGTTGATACAAACCACATTATTGACTGGAGTGGAATGACTAAAAATACAACCATGTACCTTTCTGATACTAATGGTGAGTTTTCAAGCAGTGCAGGCACAATCAAGCGTATTGTTGGCAGGGCAATGAGCGCAACTGAAATATACAGGCCAAAGAATGGTGCGCCTTGTGGTGATTGGCTTTCTTACTCACCAACAACAGCCGTTGCTGCAATCGCTTTTGCAGGCTCAAGGCAACGTGCCTCAGTCACAATAAATGGTAATACTATTTATGGTACAGGTGGAAACTATGTTGCTGTTGGTTATTCATTATTTGTGAAAGCTGGTGACACAGTAAGCATTGGCGGTGATACCACTTACGCAAGCCCTAAATACATTTTATTGGATATGTAAATAATCCATCATGTATAATAAAGATATGCTTCCAACTATTGTTCTGACTAAAAAAACCGCCATAGCAACCAGCACTGGCCTTTCACTGATTCCATTTTCACCTGAGCTTGGATTCATTATATTATTTTCTTATGCTTTGGGTGTGATAACAACCATTGTTGCAATAAAAATTCACACCTATGTCAAGCAGTAACGAAGAGCCAATTAGTTTGAGGTTTATACTGGGATTCATTCTGGTGATTTTTTTAGTATTGGTGTACACCTTGGTTGGTGAATTTCCAATTTGGATTGTTGGTATACCTGTGGTTGTGATGGGTTTTGACCTTTCAGCCATTATTGAGGTGTGGCGCAACAATGGTAAAAAATAATTATGAAAAAAATACTGAATAAAAAAATACTGAATTGGATCACTGTGGATAGAGCGCTTGGCACTTTATTCATGTACTTTTTGGTGTTTGGCGTTGTGTATACCGTTGATTATTGGGAGGATCGTGTTGAGGCAAATGAAATGGCAATGGCTGAGTTGGTTGAGCAAGAGTTGATTTTGGCTGAGATCGCAAAGCCTGCCAGTGACTATATCGAATACACTGCCATCATGCCGCAAAAAGCAATCTTTGATTCTTTTGAGGATATTGCGCTCACATCATACACAGTGAGAAAGGAATCAGCGTTTGTGCATTGGAATGATATTTTGTTTTGCGATGCCAACGCTGATGGCACATTTGCGTATATTTATGAATCAGAATCATCACGATATGTGAACGTGCCTGAGGTAACTGAAAATGTGAGTGACTGGTATTTCACTGAGCCAACGGTGCGGTTGCCACGTGTATCAAGTGCGGCATGTTTTATTTTGAGTGAGCAGCAAATTTGCCCGCCAGCATTGGCTGATGTTGAGGGTGCAAGTTGCAAGATTCAGGAAATAAAGAGTGGTGGATTTATTGTTTCCAACAGAGATGCGCAGTGGTAGATCAGCAACTGATGCTATAATAAAAATATGAAAACACTCAAGCGGCTAGTTATCACACCACATGAGATCAACCAAACTTTGCTTGATGAGCAAATGGCAGTATCTGAGGCGTGTGCAATTCCAAATCAGTTGCGTGTGGAAACTGAGTTTGCGCAATTTGAGGATATTCTTGATGAGCTAGTGCTTGAGAGTGATGCTGATATTGATGAAAAATGGCTCAAGGAATACATCAACAAACTGAATTATCATTGGGTACACCTTGACCTCAATGACTTTGAATGGAAAAAGGCTGGCATCAGGCCAACACTGTATGGCCAGTCACGGTTGGTTGGTGGCCAAGTTATATCCTATGGCCGCTGGGGTGAGCGCTCACGATACCAAAACAGCCAGCGCTATGAATCACCTGTGAGTGAAATGGCTGAGGCAACCATTGGCACATGGCATGAGGGGACTCACGGCTTTGCTGATTTGTTTGATATGGGTGGCAAAGGCACATCAGCTTTTGCGTGGACTCATTACCACTTTTATGGATACGCAAAATTGCTGACCAAAGCGCAAGAGCGCAAAGACAAACCAAAGCGATGGCAGCGCACACCAACACCAGTGCTTGGCTGGCGCAGTATGCCGTGGGGGCGATTGCCTGAGATTGATACACGTGAGCCAATTCCTGTGCGTGATTATGGCCTCAACATTGAGCAAAAGTTGCTTGATGATAAATACACTGATGGTGT
>Ga0136561_1000578_pt1 | contig 11769 bp, 19 predicted proteins | sample AntRauMeHopE1498_FD_104641 | JGI IMG/M metagenome (GOLD analysis project Ga0136561, IMG submission 104641) | Saline lake microbial communities from Rauer Islands, Antarctica - Metagenome Hop E1 #498 | ecosystem: Environmental > Aquatic > Non-marine Saline and Alkaline > Saline | place... | reverse complement strand
TAATCGGCATTTTTGATGCTCCTCCGCTTCTCGCGTGGTTGGTAGTGGAGGGACCGTCTCGGCCCCTCCGTTGTGGTTGATTTTCGTATTAGTCGAAAGTGAATTCGATATCGTCGTCGCCGGCGTCTTGCAAGATCCGGCCGCCGATGGTGTAGGCCTTGAAGCCCTGCACGTCGGTCTCCTGGACGGTTTCGATCTGAGCCGAGACCAGATCGATCGTGGTTCGACCTGGAGTCGCTCCGACTTGAGCCTGTATCGCGAGAGGCGTATTCGCCCGACGTAAATCGTAGACGTCAAACGTCGCCTTTGCCGGCGCGAAAAATGTCGCCGTGAACGTGGCGCGACGATCTGCGATCAAGATCCGCTGTCCTTCGGTGTGTTCGATATACGGGACAGAGTTCCCGAAATCGAGTCCGAATGAGGTCGCCTCCAGATCATCGGTTCCAATTGTAAAGACGGCGTTATCGTGCCGGATTACTGGAGGAGTTGAGAACGCCGAAACGTCGACCGTCCCAGGGATAGCGCGATCCGCGTCCGATGATACAAAGCCAGTTAGATCGACGTTAGCGAGCAAGAATGAGCCGACGTCGAAGGCTAGTCCGGTTAAATTACCGCGACAGCCGACCAAGGTTTTAAACAGGCCGGCATGATCGAAACCAAGCGTCGCCGATTCGATTCCGTCGGTGATGGTGTTATATGCGGACGACGTCGAGGCCGTCAGCGTTTCCGCCATCCCGCAAATCTGGAGGATCTTACCGATCGGAGCCGCGTTTCCAGCCGTTCCGGAGCCGATTAACTCGATCTGCCCCTGGATGTTTCCGCGCTCTCGGCCGTAAACAAAAGGCCGATTTGAGAATTTGGCTTGATCTCGTGCCAGTTCTGCGACTTCGCCGGTAATGCTCGAGGTTCCGGCCTGAATAATGACCGAATCAGTCGACGGATCCAGCGTTTCGGCCGTTCCTTCGGTTGACTCGATCGCGACTTGTAAATTACGTTTTTGAAATGACTGTAAAGCCATGATGGTTTCTCCTTCCCGTTTGGGACTTTTTGCCGTGGATTAGTTTCCCGGCGTCCCGCCGGTTGGAGTTTTCGAGGATCCGTCCGCCTTCTCGACGGGTTTTTCCGGTTTATCTTCGGCCTTATTTGAAGGCTTCGAGCGCTTAATTCTGCGCTTGTTCGGTGTTAATTCTCCGGTCTTAGGGTCGCGAGTGTACGATCCGCCGGCGTTGGGTCTGGTTTTGGTCTTGTCAGCCATGATATACGATCTCCGTTCTAAACAAAAGGTCGACCGTTATAAAACTATCATCTTGCGCGCCGTCGGTCGTTCCGGCGAGCGTCAAGGGCGTGTCGGCCCCGGTGAGCGTTTCAAAGATTAAACCGTCGACCACGTCCTCGACAATCGCGTCCACGTTTGCAGAGGCGTTAAACGTGCCGGGATCATAGCGACCATGTACGACAGTCACTAAAACCTCGGCCGAGTATCGCTGGAGAGGTCGTCCAGTGGCTCCAGTGTCATTCCCGAGCGGGATCGCTCTCTGAGCGCGGATCCAGACGGCCGGAGCCTCTCGCACGAATTGGTCGAGATAATCGCGATCGTATGACGTGCCGACGTAGACGGCCGCGTCAACGGCTGCGATCACGGCGTCGCGAATCTCGGCGAGGTTCAGGCGCGCTTGTCTACTCACGCCGGGCTCCCGATCTGTTTAACGATTGGATTCGTGATCTCGAGGATCCAGTCCCGAGGAATCTGATTCTCGAGCGGTAGGATCTGGCGTTTCGGAGGCCCGTCGCCGAATTGGTGAAAACCGACCGAATCAGCGCCGCCCTGTCCGCTTCCGCCGACTGAGACTGAGACCGAGAGAGGCCCGACCGTTGAATCGATCGAAGCGAATAGCGCTCCGGTCGCAAATAGCGCTTGAATCCCGTCCAGTCCCTCTCGGCGTCGGCTTGCAAGTGTTGACGGCGAGAGAGCCGCCCAGGGACTCCCGTCCGGAGCCGTTTGAGTCCGAAACCGCTCTCGCGTTAATGCGAGGAGAGTCGTCTCGACGTCTTTTAATGATGGTCGCGCGAGTGCGCGTTCCACGTCTTGAAACATTAGACCTCTACTCCAGAGGCCGCGCGACGACTCTCCATCCAAACAGAGTCCCGAGCGGGTTGATTTGAATTACTGGAGGCCGGATCACATGATCGACGCCGAAAACGTCGAGGACGTCTCCGACTTTCGGATTCGCGTTCGCCTCGAGGACGATCTCGGAGTCGCCAAGATCCGCCCCGCTATCAGCGAGACGACGTTGGACGGATCCGGTCGCCGGCATAATGCCAGCACGAAACCCGATCACGGTTTGAGGCGTGGTCGTTCCGTCTCTAGCCGTTCTCGTGAGCGTCATGTCCCCCCCGTTCTCGTCGAAAACGGTTTGGATACTCGCGGCGATTGCGTCGTTATCGATCATTGCCGGAAATTACGGACGAGGACCAGGACCGGGCGTCGGTTTAATTACTCCGTTCGCCTCGTCCTCGGCTTCCTGCTGGATCCGTTCTCGAATCCGTGAGGATCCAGACAGTAGAGCGTCGGCCGTTTGAGCGGCCCAAAGGTCGAGATCATAATCAGGCGCGACCCAGAGAGTCACATGATATTCAAGATCCTCTCCGACTGGAACGTCGCCGGGATTGTGATCGACACCATACGCGACAGATCGCGCGATTCCGATAGCAGCGCGCGAAAAGTTATTCGACAATGCTTGAGCGGCTCGACTCGCGATCACTGGATCATCGGGCTTGAGTTCGGGGAAATTCTGGAAAGTAACGATCGTGTACGGTTTCGCGTCTTGCGCGACTTGCCGGTCCAGAGGGTCGGAGGAGTTGTTTAACTGGTTGAGAGCCTCCTCAATACGCCAGTGCAAACGGCCACCGAAAAACGTAACAGCCTCGGAAAAACCGTCCTCCAGGCGATAGCCCTCGGGGATTTGGGACTCGAATGTCTGCTCGGATCCAAGAACCAGGCCGAGGCCGTGGAGATCTTTAACCGCGTTCTCAATTTTTTTAGACGAGGCATCGAGCCGTCTTTCGACAGACAAAACGAGCGTTTCGAGCCGGTTCATTTGTTCTTGTGCGTGTTTTGCCTGTATGCCCATGATGTCGCGCATTTGGTCAACTTCTGCGTTCATTTAAAACTCCGGTTATCAAAGTCGACCGACGACAAGCCGGCCGCTGTAGGTTAGCGAGTGCAAAAGAGCCTCGACGTCCTGAAATTTCCGGAGAGCGTCGGGATCTTGTACCTCTTGAGAATAAACTCCCTCGAGCCGGAATTTTTTGATCTGGGATCGTTCGGGGAGGATTGAGCCGCGAGCGGCGTATGAGGCGAGCCTGACGTGAGCGGTCAGGACCTCGTCGGGGATAGGAGGGACCAGGAATCCGTCGCGGTAGATACCCGCGCGAGGAAAAGAGAGATCGGTCGTTAAGCGAGTCCCGCGAAACGTCCTCGACTCGATGTAAATCATCCCGGACCGGAGATCCGCCTCGAGGTCGACGTCCTCGGTCGATAGGGTCCAGCCGTTCAGGAGCGCAATACCGCGCGCGTCCTGTAGGCTGTTGTATGAATTGGCCCCGGATACTCCCGAGGCCGTTTGGACGATCAGCGCCATTTAATCGGCCTTTTCCGCTGCCTTTTCCGCTGGCTTCGCCTTCGGCTTGGCTTTCGCCTTTGGCTTCGGTGTAAGATCCACGACTTTCTCCCCATTCGGAGCGAATTTCGCGTCGACGACCTTATGGCCTGGATACTCGCGACGGAGTTCGATTTTTTGCTCCGGCGTTACCGGATGAACGACGTAAACGGCCGGTCGTTTTGGTCTTTTATTCTGTGCCATGTTGCGATCCTCGTTAGAAGGTGGGTTAAAGATCCGGCCCCGATTGTCGAGGCCGGACGGTCACGGTCGGGCAATGTATCGCCCCGGCTTTATTGCGCCTGGTCAGCGACCAAGATCACGCCAGCCGAATTTTTAATCGTCGAGACTTCGAGATCCCAATTCGACCCGGTTCCGAGATCGGCGTCGGTCGGTGAACGACCTCCGTTCGATTCGTCCCACGTGTAACCCTTGAGTCGAACGCTAAACGAGTAATCGACCTGCATGGTCGTCTCAATTCGCTCGTTTCCGTTGGTTGTGTCGATGTTGGAGACAATGTCTCCGCCGTCGAACACGGTAGCCGCGCCAGGGACGAGTCCGATCGTTTTGATCAGATCCGGCGTTCCTGATTCGACCAGAGCCGGAGCGTCGGTCACGACAAAGCGTTGTCCGAGGATATCGATCACGCGAACGCCGCCGGCAGCAAATAGCCGTTGAGCGTTTTTCAGGTTTTCCTCGACCAGACGATGATATCCGGCTCCGTTCATGACTTGAGCGGCTAACATGCCGGACTTGTCGCCGAAAAGCGCGTGAGATCGGTTCATGGCGATATAAGTCAAGGCACCGGCCGGATCCGTTCCGCCGCTGATGTCCAGGGTCGCGTCGGACTGGTTCTCAATCGCTGCGACGAGTGAAGCGATCGCCGTATGGAGTTGATCCTTAACCAAGGCCTCCGCGAAAAACTGAGACGCGGCGTCAATGCCGGCAGCCGTTGGACGATCGAGCCATGACATTTGACCGGGCTCCATGAGGATTGGACCAAAGCCGCCGGCGACCTTAACGGAGGTGTTTAAGCCTTCCGAGAGTGCGGTCGGCGTGACTGAATCGTTTGCTCCGTAGCGGTCGACGCGGCGTTGTGCGCCGTGTAACGAATCGAAAAACGACTCGCGCAAAAAGTCGCCGGCAAAACCGTCATTGGTGAGACGGATCGCGCCGGCGCTCGCCTCGTTGAAAGCGTCGACCATGACGTCGAGCGCTTCTAGCGTCTCCGGCATGATCATGTCATTAAATACTTGCATCTGTGAAAGGGCCATCGGGAAATCTCCTTGTGATGATTAAGAGTTAATTTTCTAGTCCGTATTTTTCAGCGATCCGGGATTCGCGCTCGTCTCGAGTGCCTCCTTTTCCGCGTGTGTCAGGACTTCCCGTCCTTTCCGTGCTGCGAGACTGTTTTCGAGTCCCGCCGCCGCCGCCGCCTTTGGTATCAGTTACCAGGCGAGCGAATGTTTTATCGGCGAGGATCTCGGTCTCGAGATCTTCGATCTTGAGTTCGGTCTCCTTGCCTTTTGAGTCGAGAATGACCAGAGTCGGATCCTCGGCCTCGTCGTCAATTGTAACCCGCAACCGTTCGCGGATCAATTTTTTCAGAATAGGCCGCGAATCATTGTCGACGGCTAGACGTGAGGCCATCGCTTCGGCTCGATTATCGGCCGTTAGCCGCTCGATCATGGTGTCGCGTGACTTGAGTCGTCCGGAGAGTTGCTCGTTTTCCCGCTCGTGGTCGCGCTTGGCTGATTCGATCTTTCGATCGTAAGAGTCTTTTATTCGTTGCCGTTCGGCGTCGGTTCCGCTACTGTCGAGTAGTTCGTCGCGCTCGGTTCGCAGTTCTGAGACTTCGTTCTTAAAGCGCTCGGCTTCTTTCGCCGCCGTTTTTGCGTTCGAGCGTTCCTTCTGGAGCGCTGATTTCAAGCCGCCGACCTCGTCGTCTGCGACGACTCCGTTCACGTCCAGAATAAAACCTCCGTCCGTTTCCTTGTACTCGCCTCGGAATCCCTCCGAAACGTCCTCCAGTTTTTCAATCTTGTAAGGTAATGCCATCGGAATCTCTCCGTCGTGGTTTATTCAATACCGGCGCGGCTAAATGCCAGAGGCCGGCGGCGTTTCATTTGTTCAAGCGTCATCGGTTGAAAACTTCGGTCCAATTGTAGCCGAGAAAACTCCGACGCCGTGAGTCCTCCAGATCTTAACAGTTGCGCGCGCGTTTTTCCAATCGCGACGGACTGGAAATCCGGATCTTGTTTCTTGAGCCATTCAATATAGGTTAAGTCCGCCTGAACCTCGCCGCCTTGCGCTGGACGGACTCCTCGAGATCGGTCGACGGGCTCGTCGGTGATCGCGACAGTAAAACATCGGCATCGATAATGGATCGGAGAGAGCGGCCCTTTCCCGACCTCGTATTCGTTGCCGTCGAGCGGTCCGCATTGGAGACAGGTTCCAGAGTCGAGAATGGATGTCCATCGGTATTTCTTAACCTTTGCATTTTGTAGCCAGACCAATTGCCGCGCCTGTTCTGCTGCCTGTTGAGTGGCGAGATCCGTAAACGCCGCGACTTTTCGACGGACGATTCCGATCACGGCTCCACGGTTATTTCGGGAGCGTGGGCCGATCAATGCCTGGACGATCGACGAATTCGACTCTCCACGACCTGCCAAAACTCGGACGCGCGTTCTAATTCGGCGGACTTCGGTCTGAACCAGGACCGCGAATATCCCCGCGAGAGTAGCCGCCGCGACGCCATCGGCGAGGACGGGAGCGCCGAGAGCGTCTCCAGGGAGAGACCTCATATCGGGCGACGGGACTTCGAGGAAACCGGCCTCCGCTTCTGCCATTTCCTGAGCGATCTCTCGAAGTTGCGGGAGGAGGGCGATCCAGACGCGGTCGAGAATCGATCCGGCTCGACGGTCCAGGGAGTCCAAAAACTCGACGAGACGGGTCGGAGTCATTCCCGCGACCTCGGCGTTCGCCAGTACGCCGGCGAGGAGTTCCGTCAGTTCCTCCCCCGCCTGTAGCGCAGCCGCGCGGACGAGCCCGGCTTTTACGCGCTGGAGCATGACCTGGAGCCTCGTCGTCTGGTCGAATAGCGCCATAATCTAGTCGATACTCTCTCGGCCGAGGAGGTCGTCGATTTCCTCGTCGGTGAGTCGAGTCGCTCCGATCTTTCGCAGCATGGAATTTTTGACGGCGTCCGGATAGGCTCCAGCCTGCCATCCCTCGACAATGGCTCGGAGCGTGTTTCCGTCCATTTGTAGCGACGTGAAGTCGGCCTCGAGATCGTATCGAACCGGATCACCCGGTCGGACGAATAGAAGAGCAAACTCGAGCGCGCGGGTTATACACTGCGAGACGTTTTTCACAATCAACGATAGCTGACTATATGTCGCGTTCGTCTCGTTCCTGGACTGTTCGGCGGTCATGACGACCGAGGCCTCCATTATCTGAGCTCCGAGCGCTACCATTTGAGCCTCTTTCCGTTTCATCGCGGCATCGGACAGGATATCCGGATCGACCTGGAGGAGTTTCGCGGTCTCTCCCTGTGCGAGTAACAGAGGCGCGCGACTTCCAAAATAAACGCCGTCCTTCTCGAGACGGTCGATCGTGGATCGCGAGAGGTTCTCGAATACCGGCCACGGCTGACCCAAAAGGAACGCCGCCTCCTCATAATCGGCCGAGTTTCGATAGTGGGCGATATTAGCAGCCGCGAGATCTGAAATAACCGGCCGATCGATTGCCGGGTCATTGCAGACGGCCCCCATAAACGCAAACGGGATCTCCGTCATTTTCTCGCCGGTTTGGGTAGTTGGGTATATTTTGGAGTTTGGGATCGACGTCCAATTCGTCTCTTTTTTTGATTTTGTCCCGGTGGTGTTGGCCTCGAATCGTTCTTGGAAATAGTATCCGTCCGAGTCCAGGGATAGCGCGAGGACTTGCGTTTCGTTGTCGACGTCGAATCCTTCACTCCTGGAGACGTCCTCGGCCAATAGAACGAATTTAAGGACCGAAGCGCCTTTCTCATTGTCCCATTCACTAAACCAGCCGAGAATCGCCTCGGCCTCGAACGTGGACAGCGTCGGGACGTCCTCTCGCGTTGCCGCCTGGATAAAGTCGACGAAAATTCCGCCGCGACCGACGATCAGGTTCTCTCGGACGAGATACTGAGCCATCCCCTCCAGAGTCAAGCCGGCCCCGTCCGCGTTTTTCTCTATTTTCGCGATCCGTTCCGGGATTTCCTTTTCGGGCTTGGCCTTCGTCGCCATCCCGACCAGGCCGGAGACGGTTCGCCCCGTAACGCCGTAAAAGTGCGCGCGCTCGATGTATTGCATATAACGGGCGTCGTTTTCGGGAGAGATGTCGAGCGGGTTCGGCCGAGGGAGATAAACATGGGCTCCGACCTGTCGATCCGCGACATTATTTCGCCGAGACTTGATCAGTTTTAAGTCGGCCTCCTTGATATCCTCGTCGCCGTTGACGACGTCTCGCATTTTGGTCCAGCGTCGGAGATCTCGAGCCGTGTATCGTTTTTTAAATTTCATTGTGCGAAACCTATTCGGAGCGAGCGTCCGTCCGCTCGGTTAGTTGAGAATCTTCGGTGGGCATAGTATCCCCCCGCGTCCGGTGCGTGGTCAAGGTCTCCGGATTTGTCCGGTTTTCCGTTTTCTCCCCACGGTTGACGAGTGAGGCATTTATTCAGGTCGGGACAGTGTCCGCGATCGACGAAATACTTTCTCTCGCCCTTTGCGTTGCGAATTCGTCCGTTATACACGTTAACGCGATCCATAATCCGCGGATTTGCTTCCGGCGCGTCGATCAGGAATCCCGCGTCCTCGAGGAGTTGGATATCGGTCCGCTGCGCTCCGGTGTCCCGGTTGCCGCCGGTTGAATCAGGATAGACAACAATTTTACGCCGTGGGAATCTGTGTTGGATGGTATCGATTACGTCCCGAGTATCGTATCCCCTCGAGATCTCGCCGACGGCGTAGGAGTCGTTATCGCGTTCGACGTGAAACACCGCCGCCATTTTGCCGATGTTGAAATCCATTCCGACGTGGAGAGGCTCGAATTCGCCGACCTCGACCGTCCGATGGTTTTCGGGTCCGTAATCGTGATACACGTTCCCCATCGTTAAATTGACAAATTGGCCCTTCAAATAGGCCTCGACTTGTCTGGCGTCATAGGTCTCCATCATCGCGTCGATATAACCGGGAGGGAGGTTTTTCTCGTTTGAAAATGTCGAGGCTCGGACCAGGTGATAAAGAGCCGACTCCGTCTCCATAAATCGAGAGTGCATGAACGCGAAACCCTCGGGAGTACATGTCACGTGAGCCGTATTAGGTGCGTCCGGATATCTGAGCCGGGCGACGATCTTTTTCCATGCTTCCTCGGCCTTGTCTTTCCGCATCGTGTCGATTTCGTCGACGTGCGCGTGTCCGACCTTGAAACCGACGATCCGTTTCGGGTTTTCCATCGATCGGCATTTGATCAGCGAGACCAAACCGTCCCCATCCAGGAGAGAGACCTCCTTGTCCCCGAAGTTGATCGAGATATCGAGACCGTAAAGATCCGCGACCTCCTCGATCGTAGGATAAAAAATATCTCGGATCATCGGATACGTCGGCGCGAAATAGGCTTGAGGACAGCCATGCTCGAGCCCGGCTTTAATTAAGCCGTGACAGCCGGCCCACGTTTTCCCCGCTCCCATGCCGGCGACGAGTCCCGTAAATCTCGCCGGCGAGTACAGGAGCGAGTGCTGAGAGGGGAGGAGTTCGATTTTCAAAGGGTTAATCCTCTCCAGGAATTTTTCGTTTCGGGTCGCTTGCGTCAGTAACGACAAATTCGACCTTTTTCCGGCGTCCGCGCGTTTCGGGATTTCCCTCGCCTCTAAACTTCTGGTGTCTTGATTTCAGCAAAAAGATCATGAGGAGATCGCTTTTTTCTTGAGCGCGTTTCCGAGCGGTCGACTCGAGAGCGTCCGTCCCGTCTGAATATGCCTGGATCCAAGCCGAATCGAAATCCTCGTCGTTCTCGCGTCTCTCATAAACGGTCGATCGCGGTAACTGTGAATCCTTGCAAGCCTCCGCGACCGTTCCTCCATCCGACAGCGTGAGGAGGAATATCGCAAACTGAGCCTCCCGCCGTTTATCCTTCGCCGCCTCTCTTTCCTTTTTAGCGTTCCGTTCTGTCCGGACTTTTGACGTCGTTTTTTTCGCGGTCTTTTTGCGTAACGCTTTCTTTTTGCTTGCTTTTTTTGTCATTATTCGGATTTTCAACCGGAGTCCTGCCTGAGATCGAATTTCATGTCCTCAAGCGCTCCGACCAGTTCAAAGTATTTTAGACCGGGCTCGGCATAAGTACAGACGCCGCCGGCCTTTCTTAAACCGACCACGGCGACGCCGTCGAGTTTGCCGTCCCTCGCCTCCGTGAGCATGGTCTCGAGGACGTGGACGACTTGCGCCTGGATTTCGGTCAATTGTGTGTTGACAGATACGACGTTGAGTTTCGATTGAGTCATTAGGGCGCGCCCGGATAATGGTTAATTGTCCATGAGGCGATCAGGAGCGCGACCGAGGTCAATAACGCCACCAGACCCCCGACTCGAGCGGCCGTCGACGTGGTTCGCTCGTCCGTTTTCCCCATTTCAATCTCGAGGAGCCTGACGCGCTCATAAATTGGCCCGATCTCGTTCCGAAATTCGTCTCGGTGTTTTTGAATCTCTCTCATGATTCTAAGTTCCGATTTTTCGGCCGTGTCCAGAATCCGAATCAGTAACGCTTGAATGTTGTTTTGTGGATCTCCTTCCATGTCAGCGCCTTATTTTTTGAAGTTCCACGTTACAGGGGAACGATCAATCCCGCAACCAGTCCAGCACCGATTAACAGAGGACAGGACCAGGCGCGAGCATTCAGCGCCGACTCGAGGTCGTCGATCGCGTTCCAATAGATCCAGACGGCCTCGCCGAGTTCGTCAAAGGCTGCATTTTTAGCCGATAGCGCGTCTCGGTTTGCGATCGAATGACGGACAAACGTCTGAGCCGTTTCCAGTGAGTCCAGATCCAGGAACGCGACCTCGCGGCCATCCTCCAGAGTTCCGACTTTAAACTCGAACGCCGGCAAATCCGCCGGCGACTCTGAGGCCTCAAACACTGGCGGAGGCTCTAATCCTTTACTCGGGAGGGCTCCGCAGCCGGCGATTGATATCGCGAACACGATCGCGCAAAAGTTCGCGAGACGTCGGAGGAGGGAAAAATTCGTTTTTGTCGCTGACTTCGAGCGGTTTTCCTTTTTCATGGTCTTTTGTCTCCTGTTTTGCTCGTTGGAGGATCTCGTTCGCTGTTTCGTGGTGTTTGTTCGCGCGCTTCGCGGTCTCTGTCGCCTTTACGATTTTAATCGCGCCGGCTTCGGCCTTCCGTTCAGCACGTCGCCCGAATAGCAGTCCAAAAATGACGGCCGCAATCGATAGAACGAAAAGCCATCGATCGAAAAGCCAGTCGAAGATCGTTTCGATTTGCTGTCTCATTCGCTTTTCCTAGGTTTGGGTTCGACCTCTGGATCGTTCGAGAGGTTATATATCCAGGGATATCGATCCATCAAAAGCCGGCGCATGATTTTATAAGCCGCCGGCGAGAACATTCCGACCGATATCGAGATCCAGAGTTCAGTCCAGGGGAACGGAGAGATCGACGTTTTCGCCGTGGATATCGTAAAGCAAACGATCACACCGAGGAGAAACGCGATCGCAGTCACTCGGCCCCCGGTTAAGTTGTAGGCGCGTTTTAGTAGCTGAGAGCCGCCCCACGACACCAACAGGCCGAGAACGATACCGAGGATCGACCGTGGATTTGCTCCGAGGAATTCGGTCCAATCCTTTAGCGAGCCGAGAATGAGGTTCGACCCCTGGACGATTGCGTCGATCATGATCTGGACTCCGGCTTCTGTTGTGTTTTCGCAAGAATTCGGCGTTTTTGCTGCTGAGTCCAAAGTCCTAGCCGGACCGCATAAGTCAATAAATTAACGCGAGCGTGTCTCATCTTTTTTTGCTCCTGTATGGTTTGGCAGTCGTGAGACCCTGGAGACCCTTGAGAACCGGGAGAGGGTCG
>Ga0136561_1000577_pt1 | contig 11794 bp, 2 predicted proteins | sample AntRauMeHopE1498_FD_104641 | JGI IMG/M metagenome (GOLD analysis project Ga0136561, IMG submission 104641) | Saline lake microbial communities from Rauer Islands, Antarctica - Metagenome Hop E1 #498 | ecosystem: Environmental > Aquatic > Non-marine Saline and Alkaline > Saline | place... | reverse complement strand
GGCTATGTCTCAGGTTGTAAGCGTCAACCTAGGCCAAGCCCAGAAAAGTTTTAGAGACTTAGCGTCTAACACTGACGGTAGTGACGAAAAACTTATCGAAATTCTTAACACTATGCCACAGCTTAAAGAGGAACTTAGAACTCTTGCGGAGGCTAACGGTTTGGCAACTGATGATACTACTTTGTTGGGGCTGGCTTTTGGTGGCACAACGGGCTCCGCAAAAATTCTTAAAGACCAGTTTGACAACACAGCCGCTGCAACACTGGATACTACAGGTAAAATTCAAAATTTAGCCAACGCTGTTCGTGGGTTTACCGATGATGCCATTAGTTCCGAGAGGGCGGCCATCAGGTTCGAAGAAAAAATGAACGATGTCACCGAAGCCGTCGAAAACAACAGTGAAGCGGGTTTTGATAACACTGAGGGGGGGTTGAGAAACAGGACAGCTGTTCTTGACGCCGCTGAGGCGCTTAACAATATGACTGTTGCCAACTATGAGAATGGCGGGAGTGTTGCTGAGCTTAGGTCGGACCTGAACGAACAAAGAGAAGAACTTATTGAGATAGCTACACAATTTCTGGGCAGTCGAGATAAGGCTAAAGAGTATATTGACACACTAGTGATGACCCCCGAACAGCTAAATACTTTAGTGACTACAACAGGTACTCCAGAATCGAAAGAGGAGATTGCAGGAGTACAAACAGCGTTAGATGTACTTGCTGGGCGCGGGACGCCCCGCATATATGCTCCTATGCTAAGCGCAGGAAAAGACACCGCAGGACTTGCTTGGTGGGACGAAACAAGAGCCCAATTTATGCAAGGCTACAATGTCCAATATAATGTTTCTGGGAACGGCCCCCCTTGGATGGTTCAACAAGAAAATGGGGGTGTACAGGAGTACGCCAACGGTGGTTTTGCTTCCGGTATCTATAAAGGTCAAGTAGGAAATTTGTATAAGCTTGCCCAGCCCGAGTTTGGTTGGGAAGCATTTATTTCGGGAAAACCCAGCCAACGGCAACGTAACATTGAAATTTGGCAGAGTGTTGGGGCACGTCTGGGGATGGGGATGCTACCTAGCGCTGTCGGTCAAATTTATTCTTCAATGTCTGAAATTTCTGGCCCATCCGGTACGAGTTCAATGAACCCTCAGGGTAATATAGCCTCAATGAGCAAAAACTACAATAACATTGTAATTACAGTGAATCCTGCTGAAAAGATGGACAAGTCAGAGTTATCGTCAAGTATCTCAAAAGAAATCTCCTTCCAAATGCGTAGAGGCTCAGTGACATAGTGGCACGTATAAATATTCTTACTAATCCGTCCTTCAAGGCCGGCACTCAAGGTTGGGTGCCCATCAATGATGCAACTATTTCTGTTGCTCCTGTTGGTGGTTTTTATGGTGCCACAGCTCTTGATATTGTCAAGTCTGGTGTTGGTGGTTCTGGTGTGCAGACCGCAGAATTTATTGCGATTCCACCCAGTAATGCAGGTCTACCTTATGCTGGCTCCGCATATGTTCAGGTACCTTTGGTTGAGGCGGAAAGCTCAAATATTCTGCTTAAACTTTCTTGGTATTCGTCCCTTCGAGAGCTTATTGCACAAAACTCTTCAGAGGTTTTGGAGGTTAGTGCAAACTCTGGGTGGCAGAGGGTCTCTGTTCTCGGGAATGCTCCTGAAGGGGCCACTTTCCTTGAGTTTTCTATTACCCAACTTGTTGCGGGTACTGCGGGTAAAAAGTTTCAGGCAGACGCTCTTCTTCTAGAGCAGTCTTCTTTTGTTGGCGGGTATCTTGACAATGTTACTCAGGCAGAAGAAACATCTATTGTTGACAAGGGGCTTACTCCACGTCAACTACCCACTATTGGTGGGGCGCAACTTAATGCGGACATTATTATTGGGGACTTGGTTCTTAACACTATTGATGAAAACAATGTTGTGTGGGTGTGTACAGATATTGAGGGTTGGTGGGGGCATTCAGATACTGATATTCCCGATATTGAGCGAGGTATTGATGATGGTTCGTATGATGTCGAGGGTCGGTATAGAGCTCGTCAGATGACTCTTCGGGGTGTATTTCTTCCGCAAGATATCAGTCAGATTAAGTCTGCCCGTGACACACTTATTTCTGCCACGAACCTTGTACGCCAGGGTGCCTGGTTGAGAACTAACGAGGAGCCCACCCGCGCATCATATGTTCGCCTGAGCGGTCGACCACAAATTCAAACGGTGAATGCGCGGGGGCGGACAGAGTTTTCTATTGGACTTAAAGCTGCTGACCCTATTCGCTATAAATGGAATGACACAACTTCTGACGGTTTTGAGACTGTTGAAATTCCTAGGGTAGCTAACCCCACTAGCGGAACTGACGTATATACTATTGTGTCCCGCACTGCAACAGTGTCTGGGTGTACTCTAACAACAAGCACTAGTCACGGGTATTCGGTCGGGCAAAGCGTGTCAGTTTCTGATGTTGGCACACGGTATAATGGTATTTTTAAAATTACCGCATTGACCGGAAGCACTTTTACATACCGGTTTGCCGGTTTGGCTGAGTCAGAGACGGTTTCTACGGGGACTGTGGTAAACAGAAGCCAAATTACTGTTTTCAATGAGGGGACTGCTGAGGTCACTGCTGTCTTTACTTTGAGTGGTCCTATCGGTGCGGGTTCGACAATCACTAATGTGTCTAATGGTGAGGTTCTCCGTATTGCTCAGTCTTTGCGTGGTGCTGGGCCTATTACTCGGGTAAAAAACTCTGAAAGGTTCAACAATGTGGTGACGTTGGAAACTTTTAGTGAACATCAGCTTATTGTTGGTGATTTTATTGAGGTGTTTGGGTTGGGTGCCCCATATGACACAACGGAGGCACTAGTGTCTGCTTTTACTACTAGCCCTCCCTATACTTTTAGCTACTCATCTGTTGGGGAGGATGTGCAGAAAAGTTCGGAGGACGGTGGCGCGAGTCTCATCAACAGTGATGTTATGACTATCAACACGTATGACCGAAGTGTTACATATAACGGTGAGGTTGCAGGGCAACGCGCTCGTGTTGATACTCTTGTTGACTGGATTAAGTTGGGCTCGGGGGGTAACCTCGTCAAATTTGAAGACAGTATTGACCCGTATCAAATCGTCTTTAAGAACTTTGATGATGAGACGGGTGTTGCTGAACTTACTACGAGGGAGGCGCACTTTCTTGCTCCCGGCCAGGAAATTACGGTTTCGCTTTCTGAGGAGGCTTCGCTAGCAAGAAAAACTTTGTTTGATAATGTTGTGACAATAGCAACCACCAGTCCTCACGGATTTTCTGTTGGTGACAGTATTGATGTGGTGTCTAGGGAGGTTTCCACTGTTGTCACGAAAGAGCTAAACAACAATTTTGTAGTCCTCACTACGGATGAGGCGAGTGGTGTCAACACGGGGGACACTATCGAAGTTGCACTTATCGGACAGTCTTCGGTTCTTAGTAAGTCTTCAACAGCGAATGTTGTCGCTCTACAGACAGAGCGTCCCCACGGGGCTTCTATCGGGGATGAGATAACGGTTCAATTTCCTATTAATGCATCTATATCTAATAAGTCTTTGACTACGGGTTTGGCTACGCTGTCTACAGCTTCGGCACACAACTTTTCTACTGGTGATTCGATTACTGTTGCTCTACCGACGACAGCATCAATATCTAACAAGTTTATTGCGGAAAGCAACGTTGTTTTGACAACTTCCGCTTCTCACGGTTTTTCTGTTAATGATAGGGTTACTGTTACTCTTCCACTGTCTTCAACTATTACTGGTGCTTCTTATGTTGGCGGGTCAACAAATAATGTTACCCTTACGACAAGCACTGCACATGGCTTTGACGTTGGAGATATTATTACAGTTGATATTGATATTCCTTCTTCGGCTACAGTGGTGAATAAAAGTGCAACTTCTGGTGCACCGGGGACGTGCACATTGACAACGTCGGGCACCCACAATTTTTCTGTTGGGGAGCAGATTACGGTATCGGGGGTTGGTTCCAGATACAACGGTACCCACACTATTTCTGCCGTAAATGTTGCTTCTCGGACGGTAACATACGAGTTTGGTACAGCGTCTGAGGCGTCTTCTTCTTCCGGAGGGGCCATCTCGAACAACACCATTGCCTCAGGGTATAATGGGAGGAAAGTTGTTGAGTCTGTAGGGTCAACTTCACTGACATATTACTTTTACGGACAGACGGGAAACGTCGTGAGCTCTTTGATTGGAAGTTCTCCAGTCCTCTCGAATGAAACAAATTCTGGGATTGATGGGAACATTACTGTCAACGCTCTGCCTAGTGCCACCCAGTTTACTTACACTAAGGTGGCCTAGCTGTGGCTCCTACCGTAGGTTTTGGTGGTGGAGGTAGTGCCTCCTCAGGGAGTCGTACAGGGCCCTGGAACGCAGGAAATTCTTGGGTTGCAACTAACGCTGGGTCGTACCCTTCGGGTAACCGTGGTGTTGTCGCTATTGATAGTGTTACTGTTAACGGCTCCAGAAACACGGGGACGCTCTCTGTTGCAAACTCTGGCGGGGCTCAGGTACGTATCAACTGGAATACCGGAGTCCAGTTGCGATTTACAAGATATATCGGGAACGGCGGAAGCATTATCCGGGGCCCTGGGGTTGGGGGGTCAGCTAACTGGAACGGTACAGGTGGTCTCCAAGGTAGTTATTCTTGGTCGACTGTTCCCGCCCGTGGAAATACTCCTTCTATCTCTGCGGACCCAAATGCTGCTGGTCGTATTTCCCTTTCATGGAGTGCGCCCAACGACGGTGGCGCTGGAATTAACAACTACACTGTGTTTCTTAACGGTAGTCAAGTTGCAACAACAGGTAACAGGTCAATCACTATTGATGGTCTCACCCCTGGGGCAAGCTACTACGCACAAATAGCTGCGTCTAACCGTAATGGTAGAGGTGATGCGTCTAGTAATTCTGCCACTGTTACTGTTAGTGGTTTCCCCTCCCAGCCAACCAATTTCACGGCAACAGCAAGTGGGGGTTCGTCAGGACGGATTGACCTCAACTGGGGTGTCCCCTCAGACACTCAGGGGGGGATTACCAGCTACAAAATTTACCGTAACAGCACTCTTCTAACTACTGTTGATTCTTCTGTCACAAGTTTCCAAAACACGGGCCTCGTGGCCGGGACAAGTTTTTCTTACTTTGTTCGTGCAACAAACCAGTTTGGTGAGGGTGCGCCAACATCAACACTGACCGCTGTTGCTCCGGGGGTTCCGTCTGCACCTCAAAACTTGTCGGCGACACCTGGCACAACAAACACTGACACAGGAAAAATATATCTGTCTTGGCAGGCTCCCGCCACTACCGTGAGCACTATCACGGGGTATGACATCTACCGTGACAATGTAAAAATATTAGCAACGACTACTTCGACCACCACATATGTGGATACGGGACTTGTTGTTGGGCAACAATACGCCTACAAAGTTCAGGCACGGAACCTGTTTGCGGACAACACTGGGCTAAGGAGCCCCGACTCTAATGCTACTACAGCGCAAGCGCCGGGCGTCCCGGGGAGCCCTCGCAATCTTATTGTTGGGGCTGACTCTGTTACTGCGGGCAAATTAAATCTTACATGGGGGCCTCCCTCTCAAACTAATGGAACAATTACAGGGTATGACGTACATCGAAACGGGGCACTTCTTGTTGCCCTGAATGGTACGGCCACCACGTATAGCAACTCTGGTCTTGTTGAGGGGACCGGGTATACTTACGAAATTTTTGCTCGTAACGCTTTTGCAGACTCTAGTGGGTTGCGCAGTTCGGGTTCTGGTGTTGGTAACGCTATTGCACCGGGCCTTCCCACAGTTACGAGAAACTTTTCGGGGAGTGCTGCCCCGTCTTTGTCAGGCACTATCAACTTTTCTTGGGTGCCACCGGAGAACCCCAAGGGCACCATTACTGGCTATTTTATTTACCAGAAGTTGCCCGCTGATGCCAACTTCCCCTCAATTGCCACATATGTAACAAGCGGGGCGAACACAAACTTTCAAGCATCTTCTTTAATTGTTGGGCAGATATATAACTTTAAGATTGCTGCGCGGAACGCTTTCTCTGATGCTAGAAACTCGCAGGGCGTCAACTCTGACCCCATATCTGTTTTGGCTCTTGGTATCCCCAGTGCTCCCGTATTAAATAGTGCAACACCCAGCACTACCACGTTTAGTGTTGTCAGCCTTTCGTGGAATGCTCCTAGCGTTACTGCGGGTGGAATTGTCGACTACTACATTTATGTCGATGGTGCCCTTGTTAAAAGTGTGGTGGGGGAGTCCAATACGACAACAGAAATTTCTGGGCTTAATGAGCGTCAAACATACTCTTTTGTTGTTCGTGCTCGAAACAGCTATGCTATAAGTAACGGAACAACAAGCCTGGCATCTAACGCTGTCAACGCTAAGTCTCCTGGCCCTCCGAGCGTCCCCAGGGCGCTCACTGCCACCCCTCCTCCCGGGTTGGTAGGAATTATTGACTTAGTGTGGCAAGCCCCTCTGGACAGCGCAGGGACTCTCACAGGCTATGATATTCACTTCTCTACGGGAACTCGGATTGCGCAACTATCAGGTACAGGGACGACTTACCGTGTTGAAGGTCTTGTTCCTTCCGTACAGTATGCGTTTTATGTGCGAGCCAGGAACACTCTTTCTGATTTTGTGGGCGTCGCCAGTGCCCAATCAAATTCTGCATCCTCGGTGCCACTTGGTGAGCCCAGTGAGCCTCTTAATGTTCAAATAGCAAGCAGTAGTCTTGTTGCTGGCCGACTTGTTCTTACTTGGGAACCACCACTAGAAGGCGGGAACCCATCCGGCTACAACATTTACTACTCCAACAATGTTCGTATCGGTGGTACCGCTTCACAACAGTTTGTTGTGGACGAGCTGTCAAGCAACCAAGAATATTCTTTCTACATTCGTGCCCGCAATAGTGTTACTGATGCAACAGGTATTGAGGGTGGCACTGTTTCTGCCACTGTTACCGGTCGCCCAGGTAGCTCATCTAACCAAACTCTCACTACAACACGGGTGGTTTCTAACCAAACCAATACTGTGCTTAGTGGCACATATCCAATTACGTCCATCACATCAAACACGGTGTCGTACATTAAATCTGCTCTTGATATTGGTTCTTCCGGGGTGTCCTCCGCCTCCGGGTCCATTACTAACATAACAAACTCTACGCTTAGTGGCACATATGCGGTGGCGTCAACACCAACTAATGACCAAATTCAGTACAATCGTGTCGGACCAAACCTGCCCACCATCCCGGTGCCCAGCGGTTCGGTCGTTAATGATACTAATGCTGTATTTAATGGAACATACGATGTCTCATTTGTTGATGTTGTTGAGCAGACAGTGACGTATGCTCGAACGAACGCAAACATTTCTTCTCGAGCGGTGCCTACAGACCCCGAGCAAACTATTTCTAACACGACCAGCGCCGTCTTTAATGCTGATAACGAGTTTATTACTGCCACCACAGAGTCAACATTTTCTTTTGATAGGACAGATTCTAATGTCGAAGAGTCGCTCGCATCAGGTACGGTACTAAACAACACTAACCGCGAAATTTACAACGGCAGATTTGTTGTTGCTACTGCCCCGGACTACCAAACCTTTACGTACAGCACTGGTGATGATGTTACACAAAGAAACATTGCCCTCAACCCATCCATGGAGTATGTTGGCGAGGGCTCGTCCATCCTCCGCACAAACTACTACAACAACCCGAGAATGCGTAACTCTATCTCTGGGTGGACTGTACTGGCAAGCGGGGCAACCCAAACTCCAGACATTAACGGTACTGTTATTGATTTTAGTGATGAAGTGGCACCCACTAATTCATTCTTTTTTGAGACCAGTCCCGTCCCCATCCAGGTTGGCGAGTACGCTATTGCCTCCGTGGAAGTTACTGTCCCTAAGGGATACCCAGCCTTAAGTCTTCGTTCTATGCTGACAAGTTACGGCTCAGGGAACTCTTCCGTTGTTACAGTGACGGTAGACCCAGGTGAGACGGTCCGTCTTACGTCAGCCCCGTATCTTACGGAAGCATCTTCTACCGGTATTCGACACCTTATTGGGGTCACAGAAACAATACCTATCGGTGCACGTCTTGTTGTGCGCAACGCTATGTTTGAAAAAACTAATGTTACTGAAAACTATTTTGATGGTTCCACCACTGACGCTAAAGGTTGGGATTATTCGTGGGTTGGGACAGTTGACGCATCACACTCTGTTGCTGAAGCTCAAGCTGTAGTTCTTAGAGCGAACGAAATTACCAACCCAGGGTTTGAAACAACATCCACAGGTCAAACTGTTCGAACAAACTTTCTCGCCAACCCCAGTTTTGAAGCAATCAATACTGGATGGTCAACATCACCTACGGGGGCAAGTCAGGACCGTTCCGCGCTTGAGGTCCGCTCAGGGGTTGCTTCTTTGCGTGTCACCTCAACAGCAACGGATGCGTGGGCTTCATCTCCTGCAATGTCTGTCACTGATGGGTCTTCTTACACTTTTTCCGCCTGGGTGCGGGGGACTGCGGGGAGCATTGTTGCTGTTCGTATTGAAGAGTTTGATATTTCTAGTGTGTCCTCGGGTGTCACCGACTCTGGAGATACCACACTTACGGGTGGTGTATGGCAAAGACTTTCTGTGACACGAAATCTGTCTGCCTCTGCATCTACAGCTGTTGTGTATGTTGTTGACAAGAATGCTGGGGACGCAGGTCAAACTTTCTATGTTGACGATGTTTTGTTCGAAAAAACTGCTTTTGTTTACGGGTTTTTCTCGGGAGCAACGGCAGACTCAGACGGGTACAGTTACTCTTGGGCTGGGACACCAAACGCCTCAATATCTACTGTGGCATCGTCACCAGTCTTCTCTACAAACCTTGCCACAAACCCGTCTATTGAATCTGTTCAGTCGGGCTCAACAGAACTTCGGGTAAACCTTCTCAACAACCCTGCCCCTACAGAGTCTGCTGGACTGATTTGGCAAGTGTCTGAGGCGGGACCAAGTGGTGTGTACACGGAAACATTCACTTCGGGTGGGTTTGTTGCCAGGGTATCAACACAACCCTTGACTACAGCGTTTACTTTGCGTGCGGGCACAAACAGTGGCACTGCGGGGCGTGTAAGTGTTGAGGAAAATAAAACATACACTTTGTCTGCCACGGTTGTGTCTAGTATTTCGGATGCCCGCTCTACTGCTATCGAATGGTACAACAGTGCTGGAACATTAATTTCTACTGTCGCAAGCAACAGATTTGTTTTGGTTAGCAATGTTGCGCAAAGAATTTTTGTTGTCGGGGAGGCACCCACCGATGCGACTACTGCTGGGCTTGTTTTTGCTTCCGTTGGTGCTACGGGAACTGACCCTAGCGTTCGGGTTGTGAACTCTACATATACGGTTCGGGATGCCCTGTTTGAGCAAACAAACCAGTTGCGTCCGTTCTTTGATGGGGACACTACTAATGCGTTGGGTTGGCAGTATGACTGGAGTGGTGTATCCAACCAGTCAACATCGGTTGCGACAGCAACAGCAACTGTTGTCCAACAAAACGCTATCCCCACACCTTCGATGGAGGTTGCCACCGACGGCGATGTTTTCCTTGCCACTAACCTACTCACTAACCCTTCTTTGGAGGAATCTTCGGGTTCGGTTACGGTTCGAACAAACCTTTCCGACAACCCTTCTATGGAGGGTGTGGAGTCTGGGTCTGTTGTTGCTAGACGAAACTTTATCCCCAACCCTTCTTTTGAAGTCAACACGGCGGGGTGGACCGCAGGGGCGGGGGCAACACTTTCACGGGTGTCATCCGAATATATTGAGGGGGCGTTTTCGGGAAGAGTGGTTGCAACAGCCGTAGATGCTTCTATAGCCACAAACACTATTACTGTTGCGGGTCACGGGTTCTTCACTTTTTCTGTGTGGGTTCGTGGTGAGGCAGGTAAAACTGTGTATGTGCAAATTGCTGAGATTGATAGTGGTGCCACAGAACTGGGACGTGCAACATCTGCACCTATAACAACAAATGGTGCATGGCAAAGAATTTCTGTAGGTAGAATGTTTAGCAGTGGTGGTGTTTCCGCAGTGTGTTATGTGAGAAACTCTAGCTCTATTGCTTCCCACACTTTCTTTGTTGATGGTGTCATGCTTGAGCGTGGCACAACTGTTGCCGACTATTTTGATGGTTCGACAGTTGATGTGCTGGGTTGGGATTATGCGTGGGATGGTGGTACCCACACGTCTCCCTCTGTTGCTAAAGCTTCTGCTGGTGTGGTGCAAACAAACTTGGCAACAAACCCCAGTTTTGAGGCTTCTTCCGGTACAGTAGAGACACCTGTTGGTACACAGCCTGCCGTGGTGGGTGTGGAGGCGGAAACAAGTAATGTTTTTGCGTGGCAAAGTTCTGAAACAAAACTGTATGGAACATATGCGGTTGCGGTAGAATGGACACAGTATTACGGGGTTTCTACGGAAAGCTCAAATGCTGGACTATACTTGTTGGATAACAACACACCTTACGATGTAGAAGACACGTTTTTAGAGGGACTTTATGATTTGCACCCAGATACAGACTTCGACCCTGTCAGTGGCGAAGATGGACTCTACACGATTGGGACGTAACTATGGCGTTTGATAAAATTGTTGCGGCTGACTCTGCTACATACCAACTCCCTGCTCTTGTTCGGGGGCGCATTTCTTCGAACATTTCTGGTGGTACCGAGCAGGAGTATACGGCTGTTGCTGGTGTTGTTAACGCTATTCTTGCCGATTCTGACCTTGGCTCTTTACCTAAGTGGACAACATCGACACGGCCTTCTTCTCCGGGGGAAAGTGCCCTTATTGGGTTTAATACGGAAACTGAAGAGGTAGAGTTTTACAATACTGTTTCGGATGAGTGGTTGCCGATTGGTGCGGGGAGTAAGTTTACTGTTTCTGGTACAGCTCCGTCGGAGGCTGAGAATGGGGACACGTGGTTTAATTCTGAGACTGGGTCTACCTACATTTATTATGTGGATGGGGATTCTTCGCAGTGGGTGGAGATTGCGGGTAGTGGTGGTTCTGGTGATGTGATTGTTGCTGATACTGCGCCGACTAGTCCTCAGTCTGGTAATTTATGGTACGACTCTGTTTCTGGGTCTACTTTCATTTATTATGTGGATTCTGAGTCTGCTCAGTGGGTGGAGATTGGGCAGACTGCACAGCCCACTTCGGCGTATATTCGTGAGACTGCGCCTGCGTCTGCGGAGAATGGCCAGTTGTGGTTGGATTCGACGGATGGCCGTCTTTATGTTTTCTATAAGGATGGGGATGGTAGTCAGTGGATTGGTGTTCGTTCTGCTGAGAGTACGACGGGGGCGTTTGTTTCTGAGACTGCCCCTCTCGCTCCAAGCCCGGGAGATTTGTGGTTGGATTCGACTGAGGGTCTAATGTATGTGTGGTATGTGGATGGGGATTCCTCTCAGTGGGTTGCTGCTGTGGGTGGGACCAACACGCCACCGCCACTTGCTCGCGCGGATTTGCCTGCGGGGAGTGTGTTGCAGGTTGTGTCTACAACATTGAGTAGCGCTTTCACAACAGCGAGCTCAACGTACACTCCTATCACTGGCCTTAGTCAAACAATCACTTTGTCTTCGACTTCTAGCAAAGTGATGGTTTTTTATAGCGTATTTTTGGGGCAAGCAACTAACAGTTTCCCTAACGTTCGGTTGCTTCGTGACAGTACGGCGGTTGGCATTGGTGACGCTTCG